>Ga0181612_100139_pt1 | contig 11957 bp, 6 predicted proteins | sample HoacroProtozoa21_FD_119630 | JGI IMG/M metagenome (GOLD analysis project Ga0181612, IMG submission 119630) | Hoatzin crop microbial communities from Cojedes, Venezuel. Combined Assembly of Gp0051906, Gp0051904, Gp0051908
ACAGGTAGTTTCTATGAACCAGAAACATACTGTTTTTGACTGTTCACACAGTACCTCGAACGGATGCAGTCCTGAAGAGCACTTCAGCCCCTCTATTGTAATAAAAGAAACAGAATCCATGCAAGGAGAAAGCGAGATTTTAAATCATGCTTATTTAAAATAAGTTTATTATAATGACATAATATAAAAGTCTGACAAAGGTCTTAACAATGCTCCAAAAGACAAGAGACAGATGCTGTATGATTTGAGAGACGATGCAGACTGGAAACTCCAAAGTATTTCGAGACCAAACTGCTTATGACAGCACAATTTGTGCAATGCTTACACTGGAAGAGGTGATTTCTGGGGGCATCAACAAGCCCTTAGAATTAAGTAAATTTAAAGTGTGAGGCAATATACCTTCTCTTGATCTTTAAATGTATTACAGTATGTATGTAATATATTTTAGTATGTACAAGTAAGGCTTGCAGTAAGCTCAGCCTGACATTGATAAAAACGTATGCTCAAAATTGGCTTGAAAAAAAGAAAGAAAATAGGAAAGGAAAACACAAAAGCAAGCTGCTTTTGTTTTCAGTTTAGTCATCATATTCTGGAATGCAATTTTCTTGTTTATTTTCAAGTAGACATAAATCTCAAACTTTCAAGATGGCTTTCAATAAAGGAATTAAAGAGTAAGTTTTGGACCCCCTGAATGGTGCAATGCAAAATAAAGTAAACAAACCTAGTATTGAGCAAAAATTGGGATATGAAAACAAGGAAATTCCATATAATAATAATAATAATAAAAAAAATCCTTTAGTACATCTGGAGTATTTAGGGAAAGAAATAATACATCAAGAAAGGGATATTAAAAATGATGGTCAAAGGCCCCATTTTGAAGAAGTGCGTGCGAGGGTGAGCGTGGGTTTAAGTCAAGCATATGCCTACATTCTAACTTCAAAGCAAGTGCTTAAATCCTTGTGTGAACTGTGAGCAGGATCAGCTACTGCCTGGGCTTGCTCAGAGCCAGTAAGTGCACTATAATACCCCTTCTGCATGAGGGCAATTGCACGCAGCAGTGTGAAGGGTTTGTTTACCAAGGGGCTACAGAGATTAGCAGAGAAACATGAATTCAGTTATTCACGCCTCCCTTCTCTTTTTGTTTTGTTATCTGGACTATGCAGGCAATAGAACAGCAATAAGTCAATTAAAAAAAAAAAATCCCTGTGCTTTCACTCATAAGAGGTAGAACTGCCAAGTCCGAAGCGTCCCAATTCAAATTTCAATGGTGAAATTAAAAGTTCAAGGTGGTGTGGTTTTACTGGTAAAATATGTCAAACCAGGGAAAAACTTTGGAGAAAAGCAGCACATTCTCCATCCAACTGTAGGTTTGGTTGCCTGCCAACGAATTCAGGTCTGATTGTCCAAGTTTACATTTTTATCACTCACAAAACTTCCTGCTTCGCACTCTTCGGGAGAGATGCTTCAACTTGACAGCAACAGCTCTGGCAGCAAAGCAGTTGAGGAATGGAAGGAAAGGAAGGAGCGGTTACCACGTGGGGGAAAAGTGCAAGATAGCCAGATAGGAACGTACCAATGATCCTCTCTGGTGTCTAAAAGGCATTTTAGGCTTCCCTAAAGCTTTTCACAAAAGTTGAACTGGTAACGAAAATAAAGGGTTAGAAGGTCCAGCACATACGGACATAGGTAACACTGTTTTCTGTAATGGTCCACACCCCTTTGCCAAAGCACACTGCAAACAACTGGAGCACATTTTGGGCATACTTTTTATACGTCCAGCCAACCAAGTGACACTTTTCAAACTATCAACATTTTTAAAGCAAACAACTGTAACCTAAATCCTGATGATGCTTTACAAAAAGCTTGTAAGTGAAGGTATATGGCCCTTAACTTTAAGTGCATCTGTTAAAGGGCAACCCATATTACAACAGTATCAAGATGGGATGTTTCAATGACTCCTTAAGTTTACACTAAAGCACTTGAGTATCCAGTTCATATTCTACAATTGTCATGTCACAGAACTTCAATATGTAACTGAGGATGGTGCCTTGAAATAGCAGAGGGGGCTCCAGAACACAGTTTGCTTTAAAAAAATAACAACAAAATAAATAAAATAAATAAAAGCTTCCCATTGCTAAGCAGAACTCGACTGAAATTGAGAGCTCTGCTCTAACGCCAATGGCACAATATCACAAAGATGTGTGTATGAGCCCTACTCAAACATGCTGACAGCCATTATTCGGTACTAGAGTGCACTTCTACCAGATTGCTTTGGGATTCACCATGTCTCAGCAAGGATGCGCACTGCGCAGACATTATCAGTGTCATATGCTGTATCAGAGTTCTATGCTCAGCTATACTAATTTCACCAAAATCAGCCTTACTGCCCTAGGGTAAGGCTGTGATTACTTTTTTTTTGCCATGGCTAAGTTAAATCCCTGAGAAAATGCAACTGTTAGACATTGAAGGAAACAGCCGAAAGCATTTCTAAAGGAAAGGGATGCAAAACTTCAGACTAGTGCAGTTTAAGAAACCAAAGCAGTTCAAGTAAAGTACACAGAGCAAGGGTGCTGTTATCTGAGAGTCACGTGGACGTCTACCAGTATGCAGGTCAGTTGCTCATAAATGTCAGACATTAAAAAAACCAAAACAACCCTAACCAATCAACGAACCAAACAAATCAAACAGAAGACACCGACCTTCTCTCCAATTCTAAATTTGAAGGCCCAGAGTTAGTTGCTTGTTCTATACAATTAGTAAAATCAAAAGCAATCCTCTCTGCTTGCCAAACTGACATCACAAGAAAAGAAAGAAGTGAATTGTCTAGCAGTGTATCTGCTTCCACTTGGTCATCTGATCTATAGCATCCTTAGAGGCATAACTTGGAGTTCAGCTCTGCAACATGCTGCATGGGTTTCTTTCTCAGTGGTGGTTTGACTGGAAAGGCAGCATTCATTAGTCTTGGAAGTGCTCAATAGCCTGCAAGAGCAGTGCATGGTGAAGTGCAAGGTTTGAAGGCAAGGAGACCTTGCTCAATTTCTTCTCTGACAAGTCCTCTATATAACAACCAGCACACAACAGTCTCCTGAAGCCACGTTCTAAGAATATTCTCAGAAAGACCAACTTTACAGAGAAGAGCAAGACAAGAAAGCCTGCTCTGAGGCAGGATGCCACATTGATTAGCGGATATGCAATGTGGACCACTCTCTATTTGTTAGAAGATAGAGGAATGGTAGAACTTAGTAACTGCTGAAGCAAATGGCCCAATGAAGCTGTTAAGTTCTCTGCTCACAAAATAAAGACTCCTTACTTTTTGCACCAAATGTTGGGTCTGATGCACTACTAACAAACGAGCAGTTCTCCTGCTAGTTAAAAAAAAAAACCAACAAAACAAAATGAAACCAAACAAACAGAAAACCCCCAAAATACCTCCAGGACTTTAAGTGCTGAATACATTTTCCTGCTACTAGAAAAGCCTACACGAAAAAAGGAAGTCAATTTTCATCATGATGTCACAGTTAATTTCTAGAGGAGAGGGATCTCTTCCTTGCTCTCCCCATACCCCAGCTGACATTTTGTGGAAATGCAGTCTCCATTACCTTCCCAGAGCATTCAGCTAAGAACTATTAGAGGTAAGTTTCCCACATAATAGCCGAAAACCCTGAGGAAATCACAGAGGGTGGAGAGTTGGTTGTTCTGCTGCAGGGGTGGTTTCTTTGCATTCATGCTTAGAAGAAGCAGACAGCTGAATCTCAAAGGCTCTCTGCTTCATTTTTAGCACTGTGAGTAGTGAAATAATTGAATGGAGCTTTGGTCAAAAGTTTTGACTTTGGACTCAAACATAAATATATACTACTTAAGAAAAACAAAAAACCTAAAACCCCCACATCCTTCTGATTCCTCTTGGTGTATGTAGGAACTACAGATAGGCACAACTCAGAGAAGATGACAGGAGCAAGAAAGACACACTGTTTAAATAACTAATTACAGTTCTGCTGTCTTGCTTTATACACCAAGTGTGAGGTTTGGTCTTTTCTTCAAGCATCATATGCTCTTCTTAAAGCCCACAACGCTAGGCTCTTTAGAAAGGATCAAGTACTGGGTCCGCAGAGAGGCTCCTGTCACAGAGCGATGCAGGGCAGCAGGCCTGCAGTACATTCATCTTACCGACAGCGTGGTTTTTAGCCTAGCAAAAGCCAGTACTCCTCCTGTGAGTACAGTGACACTGAAACTTCTCCTGTATTTACAAAGATTTACCAATTCTAAGTCCCTCATTAGCACAGCCTTCTCACCTCCTGCATATGAGTTAAACTCAACTCCTTGCACAAAGCCATCTGAAGCCCTAGGTCATCACTGAGAGACCCACTTACGCCTTGAATGGGCAGTCAAAAATTCACAAGACAGCCTTCTAGTCATCAACACAGCTAGGAATTTTGTCTTTAACCGTATCACTAGCTAAAAGGACTACCTTATTGTTTTTAATAGCAGCAGTGTTAAGGAGCACATTTTTACCTGTATCAGCAAAATGGGAAAAAGGCAAATCTTACTTTCTTAATTTCCAGTCACTTCTGCATCATTTCAGATTTTCAGATTTGTAATTAGCCCAATGTGTAATGGCTCCATGACAAATTCTAGCTTCTCCTACACTTTACTCATTTCATGTCCACTTCATGAAGTCTCTGCCCATAATGGCAGCCTAGGAAGGATTTGAGTAAAATCTGCTTTTTAAACTGCTAGCTACATTCAATTTAAAAGCAAATATTATGTTTTTGTGTGAATGTGATTTAAGAAAAACATAAATCCAAAATAGAAAAACTCACCAAAACCTTAATAAACCAGGATGATGGACATGATCTTCGATTGCTTTTGTAAAACACTGTTGCAATTAGCTGGGCTCTGACAGTCTGGGCCAGCAAATTTCTTGTGGCCCATTGGCAGGAGCTGACAGGGAGAACGTGGCACATACTGGGAGCTGGTCAGGGAACACAACCCCCAGTTTCAAAGACTGGTTCCTGGGGAAGCTCAGACCACCAACCACATATGCTTGTGGTGAAGATCTCTGTAATATTTGGGGAGCTGCTGCATTAAAAAGCTTCAACCCAAATTAAGGGACAAACACACTGCATGCCTTATAAGGCAGCATTTAACTGACCTTCTCTTCTGCTACCAAAGTAATAATAACTCTCACTACCTCTGTCCTCCTACACCGTTGCAGGGAGTGGGTGCAGGGCATGAGTGAGCCAGCAGCATCTGCCTGGGCTCCATCTCAACATCCCGACCGCTCCACTGTACATGCGGCTCTCTCCCAAGATATGGGCAAAGGCCAAACTGTGCTCTGTTACTTTTACAAGGTGAAGAGAAGAGGGAGTGTACAGGCATGAGAGAAACAGTCAAAAACATTCATCATGGACATAGTCATGACCCAAAGAGAAACAGTACCTCTGCATTGCAACACAAAACAGGCTTTAACAAAAAAATAAAAATCATATATACCCTTCCCCAAAAACACACACAACACCCTTCCCACCTGAAAAGATACAACAAACAGAAACGATGTCCAAAAAAACCAAAAACGAAAGAAATCTTTGTTAACAGACACAGTCCCTGAAGTTTTAAGACATGGTCTTGCTGTAGTCACACCACCTCATCTGACTCCAAACCATGTACTTCGTAGAGGGTGTCCAAGATATTCAGCTGCTTTTCCATGGCTGGCAAGTAAATGTTGAGGTCCCTCTGCATTCCTTTGTAAAATGTTTCTTCCTGAGGATCACACTCCTCTACAGACAGAGCTGCCACAAAGTCTTCGTACGTTGGAGCTGCCCTTAAAGCTAACTGGGAGAGGAAGCAAACCTTTTAGATTTTCAAAACAGAACAGGAAAAGAAACCAAAGCCATAAAAAATTTCTAAGGCATCCTTCTGTGCACTTAGATTGCATAGCTTTAATGTATTTATGTGTACGTGCATATGTTAAGATTTTTAACTGACAGGGAGGCTAATACCTATTTTTGTTTGTTTGTTTTTATTATCTCTATGTCGATCCCCAGTTTAAGACATCTTCACAGAGGTCTAATTTTTAGGAATTTAATTAAATATAAACCCCAAATAAAGTACAGTTCATTAGGGGAGCTCTAACCCAGTGTTACACACTTCAGCGTTGAAGTCCCATTCTCAAAATACTCTTTAGACAGCCTTCCCCAACATTTCTGTCTCTCCCAGTCAAAATCTCTGTTGTGCTTGCCTGGATGAAGCTCTTCTTTTTTCTTTTATCCTTTCAGTGATAATTTCCAGTGACAGACACGAGGGGGAGCTGCCAGTCTGGACAAAAATAAACCATTTCCTCTAGCCAACACATTCGACTTCAACTCCCTGACACATTCTGCACTAACCCTCCTTCACTACCAAAAAAACATCAAACCTCAAAAAAGCAACCTCAAACCCTCATCTCTTCATTTAATAGCCCTGCAAGACTGTGCTGAAAAACTCATAATGAAAAAATGTGCATGCAAGCGTAATCTGTCTGTTTTGGCTTCAGAAAGCAGGTTCCACCCCAAAAGCCTATCACTGAACATAGTGATAGCCACAATCCTCACCTGGAAAACAAAGTCTGACAAGGGTATCTGTTCGTTTTGATGCTTATAATTTTAACATGGTCTTTTTAATTACACATAACATAAGATCACAGTAATGAGACCCTCAGCTCTATCAGCAACCAAGATAAATACTTACCGCAAAGACCCCGCGAACAACCCAACCATGGTGCTGCCGTAATGTCTTTCCATAAGCATTGTCTTAAAGGAACAGGAAAAACAAAACAAAACAAAACACATCAATCAACAGACAGATGCACAGCCGTTTTAAGTTTGCATGACAAAGAGAACTTAGAGCTTAGAAACGACTATTGAAGGATATATTCTTGCCAGCAGATGCAAATAATGGCTGTTTCTAAGCACCAAAGTTATGACTTAAAGGAGATGACACATTTGGGATTTCTGCATTGGGGTCTCAGCTCTACTCTCAAATCTCCTTCAGCTCATCCACAGCAAGTAAGTGTCCTGACAGACAGGAAGGTAAACATAATTTTTGTTTGACTAGCTGTGCTTCTAGACTAATTCTTCTTCTACTATCTAGTTCTCAGTTCAGTGCAAGTTTGAGAAAATAATATATGGGGTGAAACAATCCTGCAACCTGATCGTCAGCCAGCCTCCATCGAGGTGGTTAGCTTAGACATTAACCAAGAACTCTCTCTTTACATCTGAGGGTCAAGTTTCGAAGGTCATTGAAACAGAAAGCCTCAGGCCCTTATTAAAATAATCCTCAGGATCTCTATTGTGAGTGCCCCTGAGTGTAGCCTTTGATGACGGCCCTTGTTATGTTCCTATACAGCTCCACTTTCATATACAAAGCTTTCTATGTACAAAGCCAAAACATCTTTGAGACATATTTTCCTAGTCTTAAGTTTGTTACTGTCGTCATTTCATATCCTTGTCCTCCAGCTGAATTTTTAAGTATCTGACATTGTATTATACTTTCCCTGAGCTGTTCACCTTGAAGAGAACCTCTATATTTTGCTGCTTTAGGATATTTGCTCAAAAAACCGAAGACAGTTATTATTGAAAGAGTGTAAAAAGTCAGTAAAACACAGCCACAAGTTTTGCTGTAATATGAAGTACTCGTCATCTATCAGTCTAACGACTGTGCAATACGGCTTTTCTATCTTTACAGGAGCGAGAAAAGCACACACCTATGAGAAAAGCACACAGTGGTAAAAGCAATGAAATAAGGACAAAAACAGTATTGTGTAGCAAACAGGACTGACAAGTCTATTGTCTGACTTATCGGCAAATATAGCGGATATTGAAAACAGCAGAAGTTGAACAGTTGGCTTAGATTTAAATACCAAGTAAAGACAAATCCCTTTAGCAAGCTGCTTTGTCCTCAGAAGGTCATAAGCACTGGTGGATATTCCATTTTTTATTTTCATTTCATTAGTTTGATATTTGAAGTTGTACAAAGAGAATATATACCCTATCTTTACTTGATATTCAACTAGCACAGTAACTCTTAAATAACAAACTGTAAGAGGGACTGAAGGCTGCACTGGTGATACATATATGGAAGAGCTTTTCAGGGGGAGAAATTGAAGGAAGAAGCAAGAAAAAACCATCAGCATGGCTCTGCCGCAGACTCAGAGCAATTCAAGAAGTGATTCAGGGCTGAAGCCTTCAGACTCAGCAGGTCAAATAAGTGCCTTGACTTCCCATGGTGTTTAACAACCACATCTGGTAGCAGTGTATTTACAGTCCCACTTCCAAGAGCTGCTTACATACTTTGGTGTAGCAGTTCTTTCCACTAATCCTACAGGATGACTACTTAGCTGTTTAAAAGAAACCAAAAAAAGAAAAGCTTTTAAAAAAGCTGTCTGAAAGCTGTTTTAAAGGATTATCATAACATTAGACTGCATGCATAGAGAAAGGGTCTTACTTAAGAACAACCAAGCCTGTGAGGGGTTTGTATTTTGTTTTATACTTGCTGTGGACACTAGCCTGACTCGGTAAGTGTCAGAAATTGTGTACTTGGAAAAAATTCCTTCTCTTCTGTTACAAACTCCCTTCTGTTACAGGCAATTCACAGCCATACTGTCAAAGAGGAGATTTCAAAGACTGATAGTCAATCTCAGAAGGAACTAAAAAAATAATACAGCAGCAACTATAAATTTGGGATTGCTCTCACTGCAAACCAGTAGAGAAAATGGAATGAGACAAAGCACTTTTCCCCCTAAGATATGACTGTGTCCCCTGCCAAAAGTATGCCAATTAAAGGAATCTTTATTTGCGATTAAATCAACATTGACCAATTATCTAGTAATCTACCTGAAGATGGCCACTTTCTAAAACTGCGATTTTCAAAAAAGTTATGTCTTGGAGATTACTTGCATCATTAGTCACTGAAGAAAAGAAAACATAGGTTCTAAACAAGGAGGAAAAGAGCCAAGCATGTAAGTTCAGAAGCACAGGAAGAATAAAGCAACTGGCACTTACTCAGAGCTGTTTGGATATTCTTTTCCCCATTCTTCACTTCTGTCAAAAACCCTTTTAAGAACTTTAAGCCTCTGTCAGGATGAATCCACAAAATAAAAAGAAACCATGTTTATAACAAAGTAAGCTAAGGTATAACAAAGCCCCCAAAGTTGCTATACAACTCAGAAGTGCAATAAAATTCAGAATTAAGGTGCCACTATCAATATGAATTTAAAAAAAAAATACAGCCACCTCCTGCTGCATCCTGAAATCACCTGCCTGATGTTCTGGCCCAGCAGGATCAGTCACTCACTGTAACTTCACTTTTATGGGGAAAAAGGTTACCTGTGATCACTTTTTCAGGCCTGTTGGCAAAGTTGCAATGATACAACCACAGACAACACATTAGTCTTGAACCTAGCCAGTCTGGGCTGATGGAGCTTGTGGAAAGTAACCACTTTGCTCCATGTACATAAGCTTGTACTGGCGAAAAACCCCTTATTCCACCTTAGAGGTTCACACTGTACGCAGATACAAGGCCATTACCTTTTCAGCCACAGGAGAGCCTCAGTAGCGGAGTTTCTAACTTGTGCTACGCCAGCATTCACTTCATGGAGCACTATCTTCTGAAGAGTATCAAACTCTTCTTTGTTGGTTATAAATTTCTGATTTATTTTCTAGGAAAAAAACAAGAGGCAAAGCTTTAGGCTTTTAAGATCAAACAGTGGCCTGTCCTATAAATACCACCTATTTACCAGGACTCTTCCCTGCAAAGGGACACCACAGATCTCCAACCACATCACACAAGCCCCATGGCACGGCTAGCCTGCCGCACTGGGGACACCTTCCCAAGGCACAACCCCAGATGCATCTGGCTGGCCATCAGGCTAATGGAACCAAAAAGAAAACACCTCAGCCAAAGATTTACATGGAACCTACCATTTCTGTTTGACAAAATGCTTTAGGTTCACATGACATCCTTCACACCAGTGGAAAGGAGTTAACTTAGCCTGCTCTCTGAGCAAAGTCTCATTTGCCCCAAGCTTCAAGTACAAGATTACCTTCTGACAACTGCTAAGCTGCAAATTCTCAATTACACTTCACAGACATCGGCATGCTTAAGCTTTTTAATTTATTCCAGAGTTTGTTACACGCAACTCCCCACAAAAATAAAAGGGAAAATATATGAAGCAGTCAAACAGAGTTGTCTTCTACACTGAAGGAGCAGCTGCCTATCACTTGACAATAAAAATTCAATTTTTTTTTTTAAATAGCATTCTTCCCTCTTGCTATTTTCAGTCTTTCAGTGGCTACCTTCAGCAAGCTAAGTGCATATCTGCTTTACTTGCCATACATTCAGATTTATTTGGTGCGATATTCCTTATCATACACTCAGGGGATATGTTCTGCTCTTCTTTTTTTACCTTGAAAGAAAAGCTATGAGAAGTCTCACTATGAATACACCTTGTCTCACTAGTAGCACTTCAAACCTTTTCAGACGAGGACTTGGAAAGACAGTCCAAACAAGAACCGAAGCTGCAGGGTCTGCCCTGACCTGCTGTGAAGCTCCTTCTTAACACATGAATTTGCTCCTACTTGTTTGAGGAAAGTGGTTTTTCTCCCCTGGTTTGTTTTACAGTCTAAAATCAATATTGCTACCATCGCATTACAAATTTCAACCTGTTCAGCTCAGAATCAAAGTCATATTCATTAGGCGTAACGGATGTTTTACTTGGCAGTCAATCAAGTATTTTATAAGTTTATGCACAACAGCTGGATTTACTAAACATAGCACGTACTGTAAGAACAGAATTAGGGGCATTTCAGAATTCTGATCTCACAGATGGTAACATTATCAAACCTTAAATAGCCTTCCAGTATTGAATTCTACAACAAAGATGTTTGAGCTTTAGTACTCAAAATAGATGTATTTTTAAAAAAAAAAAAAAAAAAAAATCAGTGTTAGAAATAAGCTGTTACCTTGATGTTACCCACAAAATCCATTTTAACAGGAGCAAAAACAGTTGGTCCCAGCTTGTCTAGAAAAGAAAAAAAGAAGGCCATATTTTAAAACTGGGTCTTTTTCTAGTCCTAATGTCTTAGTAACAATTAATTTAATTTACTCTTTTAACAATCCTTCTAAATGGCAGGAGAATACTAAATGAATGATGTAAACCAAAGTCTGTCTTTGGTGCAGAGCCAATCCACCTCAGCTGGTACAAGTGTTAAAATACACCGACCTACAATTTGGAAATCTTCAAAAGGGTGCATGCTTACAGGGTCTTCACATCTACTGTTAGACTCAAGGGCCAAGCAGGTGGGGGGCTGCACTAGCTGGAGACAGAAGTCTTTGGAAAAATCTAATAGCAGCAATAGCTAGTACAACTGATGGTGTGCTGTCAGCAGTATTAGATATGCAAGGCATCCCATGCTGCTGTTTTGAGAGCAAAAAATTGCTATTCCAGATATACCCATAGATTTCCAGACAGCTTATACATGGGTCCATCTAAACGAGAGTGGATCCTTTACAAAGCGAAAAAGAAACATCTTCTGGTACCAGTCAAATTGATTCTGCTGATAGGAACTATTTCTATATCACTTTAGCAAAGAAACAAATTCTCCAAACGAACTGCTCCATCTTGTCTCACAGCTGGCAGCAGTCAAAAGGAGTTAGGTGGACCCGTGACATGAAAGAGCTGCTTACCCAGAACGGGCACAATTGCGTAACATGACTCCAGAAACTCTTCTGTTGGTATGCCCTCCTCCTCCCGAAGTTCAATATCACTGAACCTGGTGTCCAGGACAAACAGAAAAGATTGTTACCTTAACAACTCCTTTTGTGGAACTCTGAAGACAAAATTACACTTCATGCCCACTTCACTTGCATAGAGGTAAAATTTATAGATGTGAAGCCACCAACATGGCTTCTGTTTCACTAGG
>Ga0181612_114292_pt1 | contig 11957 bp, 6 predicted proteins | sample HoacroProtozoa21_FD_119630 | JGI IMG/M metagenome (GOLD analysis project Ga0181612, IMG submission 119630) | Hoatzin crop microbial communities from Cojedes, Venezuel. Combined Assembly of Gp0051906, Gp0051904, Gp0051908
CAGTCAAAATTCATCTAAACTACCCTATTACTAGCACTAATTTCCCCAACATGATATTCAGACCATTGTATATCTAAGTGCAATAGGTTACCAATAGCAATAACAGCTGCATCCAATATCCCACAATTACCTTATACACCATTTTGTCACCTTCTGACAATCCAGGACTACAGAAATGTATGACTAATGGGGGATTTCATGTTACTGCAAGAGAAAAGTATCCTTGTACCACCTTTGAGATGACAATAGGAGCTGGTCATCATTTAAACACCTTGAATGTAACAAGAAGGGTAAATACCCAAAAAACATGCTGGAGGTGTTGCAAAATGGCAGCCAGCTGTCACATTAGAAAAGAAACACGCAGAATTAACAAATAAACAAATATAATGCCAGATCTATGGTTGGGGATTTTCCCTGTCTCTGTTTTCCTTTTTTTTTTTTTTCTTAAATGAATCCGTAAGCTACGAAACCTACACAGACCTCGTCCTGCCAATCAAACAAGAGAGCAAGCAGTCCAAGTCAAATTCTAGTTACACAATGGACCTAAACTCAATAATCTCTGCACACAAGATGATCTACCATGGTTGAAAAGTGTTGCTTACTTCCCCATGACATCAGATCTCAGTCTCTGAAAAATTCAGCTTTGGCTAAATAGTTTTCGACCTGCCACTAAATTCAAGCAACTATCTGGCATAAAAAAAAAATCCCAAACAAAACATATACCTAACTTTCACATCAATATGTCAGCATTTTATTTTCATGTTTATACATACAACACCTTCAACACAAAACATCAAGGATATCATAGTTTGTCACACAGAGTAAAAAAAAGGAAACACATAAGATGCCAAAAAGGACTTCCTGAGAAAGAATTCTTGGAGAAGGTGACAGGGGGCACAGGTTAGACAAAGATTTTCAGACTTTTTTCTATTACCTATTTGTAAGCAGGAGAGACCTTCAATCTGAATCTGAACATAAATTCCTGAGAACAAAAGGTGCAAAATCAATCACTGGAGAGAGAGATCACATTAGCTGATCAGGGCAGGGGGGATTATGTTTTTACTTGAGGCACTATTCTGATTATGACATACATGAAGGAGGACTTCTGCCTTCAAAAGACTATTGAGAAACTTGATTAAAACAATTCCACATGCATTTGATATGTTATGGAGAGATAAAATCTGGTTCCTCCTATTCACTCACCGGAAGTAATTGGGCAGTCCTGCCATCCAAAAATCATCAGTAAAGTATTGGCCCAGCTGTTCCCAATATACGCAATCCTGCCTCCAGCTTTGTTGCAACAGAATTTCACATCCAATTCCTGTTCAAAAACCAGTAACTCACAACCTTCATCTCTGCCTCTCCCTGTGCTCTGTAGACCTGAGCATCCAGCAGTATCTCTCTACCTTTGCAGGAACAGTCTGGGGTCACCTGACCTTTGCAGGTTCATTCAACACTTCAGACACTGTTCAAGCAGCTTTTTCTCTTCCGTAACCCCATCAGACCATAGGCGTGAGGAATACCAGCACCAGCCTGTTTCAGCTAATTAGCCCGTAACTCCTTTGGCACAAATGTCGCACAACACATAGCCCAGGACCTTTACAGGGAAATCTGGAGCCAATTTGAATCTGAACTAATTCTCAGAAAATCAGGAAGTCACCTCATGTCATCATCTAATGAAGGGAGTAACTTCTTCTACAGTCAGCCTGAGACGTGTTTGAGTCCTAACAGAGACTATAAAGGTTCACAGCTAATTGCTTACAGGATTTCACCCAGCAGAGCTTGTGCGACAAGTCACAAACAGGTATTTTCAAAAAAAGAAAGTGTTGTTGACCTATCTGGATCTTAAATAGAACCATTATGCCTATGCTGAATCACTTTGAAAAATCCAGATGATCTGTCACTGAGCCTCAGTTTCTTCCTTGAAAAATGGCACCAGTAATACTGAACACCTCTGCACAGCTGGCACGCCACTTGAACAAACATCTCTTCCCCTGTCCTTTTACACTGCCTTTCACCATCACATCACAGGCAGGATTCTGAGGTATTGCTGTCTTGAGAACAACCAGAACAGATTTTAACAGGACAGGAAAAGAAGCTTTTCCTTCCCCAGGCAAGAAATCAAATGAGCCCATCGTGGAGAAAACTCACAAGCCACCAAGGTAAGACCACCAAACTTGGCAAGCCCAGGGAAAGTGTTAGCCTCATACAGTGTTAGATCTTTGGAGCCAGGTCCCTACTCAAACACCAGCATTTGTCTGACATTCCTTCAAGTCAAAATATCGTGCTGCTAAGCTAGACAATTTGGGCAGCCTAAGATTTTTCAGTGGCTTGCTCAACAGGCCCAGATTTCTTAAAACGGACTCTCTTTCCTCAGGTCATTCTAAGCCATCCTAATTTTCTGGATCTGATGCCAAAAAACACACGTCATCACCACACCTTGGGTAAGTAAAGTTGAAGGCCCAGTGCCAAGTGTTGCAACCACCAAAAAACAGTTGGTGGAATACACCAGGCACAAACTGCACTGCCTCTGTTACATCTTCCTGCAGCTGTAACAATGAATCTTGAAAAAAATCTTTAAAAGATACTTAGCAAAAAGTTTTAATCACATTTTTAAAACACCATTTCATTATTGTTTAAAAATAAACTTATGAGCACAACTGAGCTGTCAGAGTGACCTCTTCCTTTTCTTCTTCGCTCATGGAAAACTACTGCTATCTTACTGGTGAGACATAACATCAGATCATCCTAACCCAGGGCAAGAAAAATAGGTGAAAAACTGGCTCTCTGGTTAAGAGGGAAGAGCTGAAAGATGTATCAGTAACCGAGAAAGAAAAGAATTGTTGGATTTGACCACCTTAGATCTGTGAGAAGGAGATACAAAGGTTACTGCCAACAGTTTCCTCTTACGAAGGGAGACTTTATTGATTTGATTCATATTGCAGCAAAGCTTGACAGAAGATACCTGCTAGCATTATCTCCTGTTAATTGAACTGACACTTAATAAATAGAGATCTGTAAGACTGGATGACAGAGCCCATCATTATCTTTTGACCACAGCACATGAGAGGGAGACACAAGATGCCCCTCTCCCAGGGTAATGCGGGCATACTGCCAGCATACAGATGGATGCTCTTTTTTTTATATTCACATCAGTGTAATACATGAGATTACTGTAACAGCGAAAAGACTGATGAAAATACAGACACATATACAGTGCTAGTGACGTGCTGCACTCTGTGTTCCCAAATAAATACCTTGGTGTTTGCAAATACCAGTATTTGGACTTGTAAACCTCTCATCATCATCCCAGTCATCTGCACCCTTAAAAGCAAGGGTTTCCTTCCATCTTTTGTCTTCAACTGTTTCTTTCATCGTTCCTCAGAGGTCATTAGCAAAGCTCATGGAAGGCTTTGTGTCCTCAATATTTGACTCCTTGGTATCAGAAGCAAGAAGAATTTTTTTCCCAGATCAATTCACTAGCTGAGCTGAGTCCGTACAACTTCATAAAAAAAACATACTTCAATGATTGCATCTGTAAGACTCTTATTTTTAATAAGCATGGGTACTTAGTATTTGAATAGTAGCTATGACACTTTATGTATATTGATATATGCAAAAGAATAAGATCTAAGAATGACCAGTTAAACATATTTTCTTGAACAAGCATTTATCTAAAATGACTATGAAAATCTCGTGAATGCTTCCCTGTGTGTTTTGGATGGCAGCAGGAATAAAACTGTAGCAGCAGCTACACACTGGCCATCATAAAGTTGCAGAAGTCAAAGCAGTTGGTATCACAAATTTTGTTGCCATCACGAACATGTGTGAGCTCACAGCAGATTAATAAATGAAGACATGGTTATGGCCAAAGGCTAGGCTGCTAAAACTTTTTTTTTAAACCCACTAAGTGTAGGATTCAAAACTTTAACTGCTATCCTCAGCTTCAAAATCTACTTGGTAGGCAACAGTTCAGAGAGAAGTTCAGCAAAAATGGATGCAGTCAGATGATTTTTATCAGTTGGCAGAAAAAAATCAGGCTATTTATGTCGATCACTCTGAGGTAGTCCATGAAAAAACGAGACTCAGTGCAATGACAGCCAAGCAGCTGAATTCTCTGAGGGTTAGACTTCTGCCTAGCAGATAGACCTAGAGAAAACAGAAGACGTCATATGCAGTTGAATTCTTCAATTATGAGCCTTCCTATTCCTGGTGCAAGCATTTTTGGTATCCAGTTTAATCCCTGCTGTCACAAACAGAGATCTGTGAACAAGGCAAAGCTTTGCTTGATCTTTGCTTTGGTCTCTGGTTCAAAGACCACATACCACCAGGATTTGCATCCAAATCTGGCACAAACTTTTGTGAGGTTGAATCTCATTCTTACATGGCTATGTATGCAAACAGGACCCTATAGCTCTACAACTGCCTTTCCATTCCCTAAAACAGTGAAGAGAATTTTTAAAAGTAATCATGATTTGCCAGTTACTTTAATGCCAGAACTAGCATTAGTCCTGACACACAGTACTGAATAAAATACATCATTTTCTTTTTTAACAAGATAACATGCATGTTCATTCTGTATGGATTCATGTTCCCTGAATATTTATTAGTCCATTACCAAAACATTTGTATATCTCTGTCTACTGAGATTCATCGAAATATACTTTAAGAGAGTTTAGACAACGGAGGTGACGAACAGTTTTTAAATCGCTTTTTTCGTTCCACTGCAGTTCTCAAAGCCTGAAGAATTAAATGTTTATTATTCAGGATGTTATAGCTGCAGAGGTTCAGTAGCTTGTTGAAATTCTCTTCAGTATATGTAAGCAGACCAGTGCCATAGGGAGCACCACAGTTGGACACATCAACTCTTCCCTGCCCCATCTCTTTGGGACCACGCTCCACATCTGAAGTAAGAACATAGCAAAAGTCAACACAGCAATGTTACTGAGGTGGAAGACTCCTATCAGGCTATGCAAAATACACAGCAACAGCCACAAGAAACTGAATTATCTCAGGAAAGCAGTTCAAGATTTAATTACTGTATAGATACTACATCTGCTGCACTAATAAAATTCACTACTTGGCTCTTGACTACAGTCACAGCTGAGCCAGAATTGACTGGCAGAACAACTTTTCCACGCAAAATGTTTTTCTGTCTAAACTGAAGTTTGCCATCAGACTATTTCACTTTTTCAGATTTGGAATGTTGTATTTTTAACTTTTCCATTGAGTACTGAGACAACAGCTCCTTATCTACCAACTGGTAGAAAACAACACCAGGAAGCTCCTGGATTGGGAATACTCCCTTTCAGGTGGCTGAGATTTTAAGGACATACAGCAGGACAAATAAGATGATGAACTACATGAGGTCTTTTCCAATAAGCTGGTACACGGATTTTTTCTCAGTTTCTGAGGGAAGTTTCCTAGATCATACTAAATTAGCAACAAGACAATTGGAGTTGATGCATGCAACAGTATTTGTAAATTGAAACGGAATTTGCCAAGCAGTTTTCCTGATGAAACAAACAAATCACTATTTATTCTATTGCTGAACTAAAGAAAATAATCTGGCAACTTCTAAAATACGACAGATATCAAAGCAGCTTGTTATGCTGGCAAATCCTTTGCTTCATTATATGTCTTCAGCACTTTCGATTCTCAGGTTTTTTTCATGCAAACAAAGTAACAAGAGGATTCTAGCTTTGTTAACAAAATAAACCTAGTATCTCAATACAAGACTGTAAAGTGACAGTGTTAGCTACTTACTATCTGCCTCCCATCTTTTATTATCACAGGAAAGCAATCTCTCCTGGACGCCAGATAAGGGGGTTACCTTGAACTACAGCTATTCATGCTTTTAATTTTGAAACTCTTCACTTCAATCCCTGATTAGTTGACCAACACTATACCCATCACAACAGGGCTGGACATATGACAACTTAGCCAACTGAGAAGCTTGCCAGTCTCTTGTTTTAGAAGAGGAACAAATTCAATGGCTAAACTGGATGTGATGACATTAAAATATGATTAATCAATGCTGTTAACTTACTCGGTGCTTTGTATTTTTGGAAGGTATCACACACCAGTGGGAAATAGACCAAGACTGGTGCCTCTAAGCTGTCCTCAAACACATAGCACTCCTTCAGGTGTTCCCGGTCTTCCTGGCTCAGTTCCGTGCCAGGGAATGGGATCCCATGCTCCAAACAGTAGTCTGAGAATAGGTCCAGTGGCTGGTTCCACGAAGACGAGCGTTGCAACACAGAGAGGTTGAAATAAGACTACCAAGACCCATAATTGGTATTTTGCTGCACTAGGCTATCTGTGATTGATTTATATGTTTACAGAGAACGCTAACTATGCACTGGAACAAGCATACCCTCTTGATTTCAATATATCCTGGGTAACAGAAATTTGGTTGATTAACTAACACTGTATAGTTTTAAAGCAAGATTACACTTTTCTGAAATTTGTATGAAATTGAGAGAATTTTTGTGGTTTAGTGGTCAAAGTAGAGGATTTGGATAAGGAAATTTTGATTACACATGGTATCTCAGAACACAGGTTCTTGAGTGTTTGCATTCAGTGCATTTAACAGTCAATGCCTTCATGTCCTCCTACAAACAAATCACATTCATTTCAATCATATATGGCCCTCGTTTCTTCAAACACAGCAAAACAAAAATCTGACTAAAACTTAAGCAAGCACCAAGAGTCAAATATAAAAGAAAAACTCCAAATTTTCATTCAGAAACAGCAAAATTATGCATTAACTAATTACATTGTAAAAGTTAACTAACTTTGCATAAGTTGGTACCACAATGACAAATCTGCACAGATACACAGAATAAGTAATCTTCTGTGTGTCTGTGTGTCCATGTGTGTGTCCCAGAAAGCTGCTGAAAATAGCCCTGATAAAGACAGACGACATTATGGTCACAATGTTAAATAGTATCACTGGTATGATCATTTAACATAATAAAAACGGAGCGCTTTCTGAAGGAAAAAAAAAAAAAAAAAAAGACAAATGTGGTAATTCAGCTGCCGGAGTCATACAGATAAAGAATCACTACTTCAAAACATTACCAGAGTCTGTGATCCTCCGCTGTAATTTAAATGCAAAATGACATCCACTTTCCTCTCTGGCCTCAGAATGGGTGGGCAGCTGGTGTTGATGAAGAAAGCTGTATCTATCAGCTTGAGGTAGTCACCCATTTCATTCAACTGGTTGGGAGAAGAATCAAGCACTGTGTCTGGAAGTCAAAAACTTGTATTAACAATTAATTACTGCAGGAGCAAGTCCACTTTTTTCCAAATCAGCATAGCAAGGAAAGAAAGCAAAGACAGCCCACACTTAGATTAGTCTTTGACACAAAGCCCATAGTTAAATATTTGTCTTTGACACAATTTTAGCATCTATAGCTCAACTCTGAGATCAGTAAGAGGGAGCAGTTCTGACACTCAGCTTCATCCAAAGTGATATATTAAGCTGCTTTTTCAACTGGTATAAATTTGTGGCCATTTAGCTTCAGTGGACACCAAATCATTCTTTTGTAGCTTTTCCTAGGAAGAACAGAATTCAAGGAAGCCTGCTGTGTTCTTCTCCAAGACAAAAAGACCACCAGCAGTAAATCATCTGTGGCTCAGCAAAACCAATTCAACAGACATATTAATCAAAATTTGTCCTTAAGCTAAAACTTTTCAAATACCTGTCCTCAGCAAGTATCAGCACTCAAATCACCTTAAAAGATGTATCTAAAACAATTTACTATTACCTTTCCACATGCAAAAGCTCTCATTCTCTAAATACTTGTTATGTAACTGCAAGCCCTTGAGGAAATTATGATAAGTTGAAACCACAGGCCGCCCAGTCATCACTTCTCGAAGAGTATTGGAAAGGCAACCTTTGGGAATGGATAAGCAAGTTGTCTGTTCATGAGGATTCTTGGGTAAAACAGGGTGTTCCTCTGTAGGAAGAATGAGAAGAGAGTATATGTCTGCATTTGTTTAGAGTGTTTCTCTGATACTAATAAAAACAAAGAGAGAGGGGCTGGGCAGCCCAACCACCACAGTCCTATCTGTGATGGAGTGCACACACCAACATGTAGACTGTTCTGGGCAGAGGCAGGTTTCAGTGTCACAGCACCACCTTGTTGATCCCTATCCTATCTCTCCTTCCCCAAAGAACCCAACGTAACCCTCTCATGAGTAACAAACTTCCCCAGGGATATTACACAGTGAACAGCATGATGTTTTTTCCCTATTTTCCAGCACAACTGTTTCTCTCCTGGTTTTCCTTCATTCCTAAAGGTTTGGTGTCCCCTAATCCAGAAACAGGACACAAAACCAAACCCTTTACCAAATGTCAGGTTTCACATTTCAGAGAGGTGTGAAGACAATGCAAATGCAAGTGAAAAGTAATCCAAATAACTAACCTATGTCATGCTCAGTGCCTCGGGTCCATCTGTGCCAGAAGTCCTCTGAATGGCCCGAGAGGTAAACAGCATCCATAAAATTCTGGCAAAATATATTACTCCACGTGCCTTGAAAGTTAAAAAAACAAAAACAAAACAAAACAAAAAAAACCCACCCAAACATACTTAGTACTGCTTTGAATTTTCAGAGCACAGCTATAGCAATCTACTTGGATTCAATTTTGGTTGTTGTTTAAATCAGCACTGTTTTAGTTATAAAATACTATGAATTTTACTATGAATATCAAATGCCATGCCATTCCACATAATGTCTGGCTTATGACTAGGCCATTTTAGAAACTTCATTGTTTACAAAAGTCAGATCGTGATTTTAAATACTTTAAAAGACCTGTTGTAATGTGTGTGTTCTGTTTTGGCCTAACTTAAGAAGTTCAGCAAATTAATTGCATTTGTCTCAAGAAATTGCTTCCTCTTTTGTCACTTCTGGCTAGTTCATTTGAGATTTAAATTGCATCAGATAATATATCTGGCATACTAGTATTGCTGCTTGCAGACCAGTAGTTATTAGATGCAAACTCTGTGTAGCCAACTATGTGGTTATAAAGGTGATGTTTTTCTGAGATAGTAAATCACCTTCCAAGAAGCAGATGTGGGACTCTGGGATCTTCTTCATCAGGTGACCCATGAAGAACTCACTACCAAAATCCTCTGAACGAACAAAGGCCCCATATTTCAGGAAACCCACCTCATAAGGTGTGAACTCCACCCACTCTGTAAAGAAGGCATCAAGAAGGACTTATTGCAGCCACGTGAACACATGTAAAAATAACAGCTTAGAGAATCAAAAGCTGGAAGAACAAGACCTGTAGCTTCAGCATGTTGGTGACAGACAGTTCAAAATATGTTTTGAAACAAACAGGTGCTCTTCAATGTATGGTGTGTTGGCTTGGTGAATGCAAAAGCTAAATTCACCTCCTCCACTAACACTGTGAAAACCCATTCATCTTGTGATCCAGGTCCATTTCTGTACTAGGAAGCAAAAAGTGTGGCTGGAAGTACACAGATTGCTAAGGCCTTGCACGAGATGCGGTGGTTTTAGTTCTTCTGAGTCAGCAATGACACCAGCTACTGTTCACTCTTAGACTCTGACAATCACTGCCTTGTACAGCTAAAAAAACCTCCAACCAAAACCCACCCAAACCTTGGCTAAAAACACTGGGACTGCAGACTGTGCCTAGAAGCAGATGATCAGGTTCAGTTGCAAGACCTCCTGCTTTGTCTGGGCCAGAAAATGCCATGGAAATAGTTAGCGATCAGCATCATCGATCAGGGCACAGAGCGCTGCCTCTCCTCAGATCCCTCTTTGGCTGCAGGCAGGTGCCTCCCACTCTCATCGTACACACACACCTTCCATCCTCCTCCATTCCTTGCCCTCCTCCCCCAGCTCTTCATAGATCTCTTGGACTGCTGCCGCCTGGGCAGGAAGCCCAGCAGCTGAAAGAGGCTGTGAGGAGTAGGTGGGGATGAAAAAGCAGCAGTGTGGGCTTTCAAGGTGGCCAGCAAAAGGCATCTCCACCCCTCACAGTGCAGTGTCTTTGCACAGGTATCTCCCTACCAGAGTATAAGGATGCATGTTTTTCATCCAAGTCAGAACCCAAATGTGAAGACAGGGGAAAAAGAAATAATTCAAGATTTATTAGCTTGGGCTTACAGTAAAAGCTTTTGGCATTCACCCAGCATTAAAAGATCTATAGAAGCATGTATAATTATTATTACCTTTAAAATCCAGAGTGCTAAAGTCATCCTTCACATTGAGGGACAGGTATATGGGCAGTGGATTCTGTCCCTGATTTACTGCCAGTCGCTGATCAGAGAGTTTGTGAGTACTTTCCTGTTTATAAAGAACAGCAGTCATTGTAAAAGATAAACATGATGTATGGACTTCATATGGTATCTACGCATGGACTATCAATGAAACGCCTCCTAAACCTCAGCAGATTTTGTTCTATGTACTTCAGCTATTTGACCACACAAATGTGTTCATGTGTTATCTGTCATCAACATTCGCCAAAGCATTATCACTGATGCTTCTGAGAATTTTGGAATGGGGGATAGAGCAAAAATGTGAGAAACTTGTCTGCACAATCACTAGGATATGGCTTGCTTTAAGAAAAATAAAGATATTTAGCTACCTTGGAGGTGCATCTTTAACATTGTGACTTTTTACATGCACAGACACTTCCCCTAGATGCTTACATTTTAGACTTACTGTGTTATTTTTCTTCTAAAAAGCCAAAGAAAGACCCCTCGGAAGTTTTGAGAGCCTTTCCTATAACTGAATCCAGAACTTTAGACATGAAAAGTTAGAAATCCTCTGGAATAAGGGATAGATAGATAATACCTGATGATGCAGCATACAATCAATGAAGAGTCCCCATAAATCTGTAAAGGACAGCTTGTGCCCCTCTTGCTTTCTTTCACAAAGCTGTTTTTCATAGTATTTCATATGATCCAGTGAGAAACAACGCAGCTTGCTCTTGATCACATGTTTCCTGACATCACCAACCGACCCTCTGAGATCCTTCTGTGACCAGTTTGCATCTTCATATAACTTCGCCATGGTCCTGGTAGAAAGAAACACAATGTGGTTCATCACTGGGTACATGAAAATTCATGGGCTTATACCACACACAAGAATTCTGTCTCAGGTTACATGAGGCTCTCACCCTCCAACTTTTACCTTGGAAGAGCAGTTCAAAGCTGTTCTGTATGAGACCATACAAAGATATTTTTGCTGAAGGGATACATTCAAAATCAGCCTAGCTTGTTTATTCTCAGAATCAAGAGAGTAATAAAGCAACACTCATAATTTAACACAAGCTTTTACTAGAATTACCCTTTGACTGTCCAGGTTCAGGCTGCAGCTTCTGTCTGAGGCCAGTTCCCTCAGCAGTTCCAGACACTGTGTGAAACATTAAGCAGGAGTTTAGCAGCCAACATTGCCCTGGACAAGTGCGAGAGCTGCCCTCCCTGGGCACGCAGCAGGTGGGTCACCTCAGACTCTCAGTACGCACAGGGCCAGTCTGCTTGAGATTTCAGCTCCCGGAGTTCAGGCGGACTCCACTTACTCCTTCTCATTCCCACCTCACTAGTTCTAGTTATGTCTCATGTCTCTTTTTAGAGAAGACCTCCAGAAGCAAAGCGTTTTAAAGCACTAGACCCCTGCTAGTCATGCAAGGAAGTCAACATTGTGTGTATGACACTTCGTGTTTCTCAGGGCTTTTCTGTTAAATTCTCCTTTTCAGAGCCACATCAGAGTTCAGCAAGACAAATATTACAATAGGATTTCTGAAATGTTACATGCAACTAGATAACCCCTCTTCAAGGAGCTACTGGGAGGAATCCCATGGGCCAGGGCTCTCGAAGGTAGGGGGTCCAAGAGTGCTGGTCGCTCTTTAAACGTCACTTCCTCCATGCTCAGGAGCGGTGCATCCCCCTGAGAAAGAAATCGAGCAAAGGAGGCAG
>Ga0181612_124460_pt1 | contig 11957 bp, 12 predicted proteins | sample HoacroProtozoa21_FD_119630 | JGI IMG/M metagenome (GOLD analysis project Ga0181612, IMG submission 119630) | Hoatzin crop microbial communities from Cojedes, Venezuel. Combined Assembly of Gp0051906, Gp0051904, Gp0051908
CTAGGGGAAATGGGGACCTGCTGTGGAGCGGGACACGGCCCTGGTAACAAGGGTCATGGAAAAGGCCAAGGTACTCAGTGCCTTCTTCACCTGCCCATGGGCCCTTCATGAGATGTACCCAAGTGTTGGCTGATGTTCTTGTGAGGCCACTCTTGTTTATCTCTGAAAGGTCATGGTGATCAGGGGAGGTTCCTGAGCACTGAAAGAACACAAATATCACTCCTATCTTCAAGAAGGGCAAGAAGGATCCAGGCAACTACAGGCAAGCCAGCCTCACCTCAATCCCTGGGAAGCTGATGGAGCAGCTAATCCTGGAAACCGTTTCCAGCCATTTGAAAGATAGAAAGGTGATCAGGAGCAGTCATCACAGATTTATCAATGGGAAATTACATCTGACCGACCTGATAGCCTTCCATGATAAGATGACTGGATTGGTGGGTGAAGGGAAAGCAATGGACGTGGTTTATCTCCGGTAGGGCTTTTGACACTGTCTCTTATTAACATCATCACAGAAAACCTGGGGAAGTATGGGCTAAATCTATGAGAGAGTGAGGTGGATTGAAAACTGGCTGAAGTGCTGGGCTTGAGAGGGTTCTTAGCAGCAGCTTGGAGTTCATCTTGAAGCCAGTCACTAGTGGTGTAACTCAGGGGTGTATACTGGGATCAACACTGTTTAACCTCTTCATTAATGACCTGGACAATGGGACAGAGCGCACCCTTAGCAAATTTGCAGCCAGCACATAACTAGGAGGACTGGCTGACAGACCAAATGATTGTGCTGCTGTTCAGAGGGACCTTGACAGGCTGGAAAACTGGACCAACAGGAACCTCATGAAGTTCAACAAAGGGAAAAGCGAAGTCCTGCACCCAGAGAGGAATAACCCTATGCAGTAGTACACCGTGGGGCTGGCCATCTAGAAAGCAGCTCGGGAGAAAAGGACCAGAGAGCCCTGGTGAACAAGTTGACCAGGAGTCAGCAATGCAGTCTCACAGCAAAGGCAGCCAGCAACATCCTGGGATGCATTAGTAAGAGCACAGTCAGCAGATGTAAAGGGGATGATTCTTCAGCTCTGCTGAGCACTAGTGAGAAGACACCATCTGGAGTGCTGTGGCCAGTCCTGGGCTCCCCAATGCAAGAGAGACATGGACGTACAGAGGTGAGCGCAGAGAAGGGTCACTAAAGTGATTTTGGGCTTGAAGCATCTGACGTGTGAGGAGAGGCTGAGAGCCGGGACAGGCTGAGAGGGGGGATCTTATCAATGTGTATAAATACCAAACACAGGGATTAAAGCAAACAGAGCCAGGCTTCTCTCAGTGGTACCCAGTAATGGGACAAGAGGCAATGAGACAAACAGATATACAGGAAATTCCACTGAAACACAAGAAAAAAAACATTTTTTTTTTTTGCTGTGTAGGTGATCAAACACTGTCATAGGTTGCCAAGAGAGGTTGTAGAGTCTGTGCCCGTGGAGATATTCAAAACCCAAGTAGACACAACCCTATGCAGCCTGCTGTATTTGACCCTGCCTGAGGAGGGGGTTGAAGTAGATGATCCAGAACTGCCTTCCAGCCTGAGCTGTTCTGTGGTCTTGTAACCTGCATATCGCTCCAGTTTTTCAGGAGCACAAAAAATGTAAATCTACATCAGACACAAGACTGATCCAGGCCAACACCTGGTGGTGGCTTCCGGCAGATTCTCTGAAAATGAAGTATTTGTCATACATGTAGAACTGAGGACTTCAGTGTTAAAATCCAGACTTCCATGTCTACCAAATCTTCAGGGGAAGGTGGACCTTAAAATCCTTCAGGAATCTGGGCCTTGGAATGTGACTGACACTTCACCAGAGTTGGAGACTGTACATTGACTTCCTCCGGCTTTGAATCAGGCAGTTTCTTAATGATTGTTTCCTCTGGGGAAAAAAAAAAAAAAGAAAGTGCTGGAGGAGAACTGCAATCTTTCTGTTTAAAATAGGTAAAAATTAATACCAATCAGGTAATACAGACGTGTGCACCCACACAGAGACAAGTTCTTTCTCTGAACACAGAGCTTAAATTACTTGTAGCGGTATTTGAAAAACAAGTGAGACATATCTCAGACTCAGGAGATATGCTTGAAACCAGGCAAAATTGATTTTTTTTTCATATTCACTGCCAGATATTGCACAGTTACATGGCTATATGCAGATAGAAGACAATGTGCATCTTATCATGCCAGTGATAGATTCCACACTGGCTTTAAAGGAATAAATCATTAATTTAAATCATGGATTTTCTGTTTACAACACAAGCCTTTAAAAATATTTCACTCCCAGCTCAGTGGAAAGGAAAAAAGACTTTTTAATATATGGGCCAATCTGATAAATGCTTCTATGCACATATAGGCATGATCTTGCTCTGTTTAATTTTGTTTGCTTGTTTTTTATTTAAATCAGTAGTAGTTTTGTCAATGATGCATTGTAGACAAATGCAGAAGATTTTAAGAGAAATTAAAAGACAAACAACATTTCTCCTGCTTTTCTCTACATGTAATGACATATTTTGAAGCTCTGGTGAGCAGGAAATGGGATTCCAGCTGGTGCCAGCTGCCACCAAGGTTCTGTACAGCAATGCTGTTCAGCACCTTCAGAGCCTTAATCCTGATACAGGAGACCCCAAAATGATAACTATGGTAATAATAATAATTAATTGTCTCCTTATTGCGGACCTCATGTTCTGCCAATATTATTTACAGAATCTGTTGCTCCCTGACTGGAAAAAGAAACCCTCTGAGGTTGGGATACCCCAAAATGTCCATGTCCTAACGCAGTGGAACCTTGATCTAAGCCCAAACCTTTAGAAATGCATAAGTAATAATGAGAATAACATAGCAATGAAGACCAAGACGGATGTTGTCCCAGAGGTAGATGGGCACAATGTTGTTAAGCCCTAGAACAAATCCAGAGCTGAGGATTTTCAAAGCTGAACTGTGGGTCTGGGTCACAAAATGGTGAGCATTTGTAGAGCAATGGTTTCAGAAGCAGCCAAACAGGTCCACATGGCTTTGAATTCAAACCAGACCAAAAACATGAGGGACGGGTTCAGACAAAGATTTGATCAGATATTCTTCCTCATGAAAAAAATAAGAGGGCCTCAGATGTGAGGTCCATGGCTTGGACCTTTTTATTATTTTAATTAAAACTAATGTGTTTGCATCATACTACATGATTATTTCATTGCCAGGATCTGACTGGGACCATTAGACTAAGTGAATCAGACTGCTTGGTGATTATCCAGCTGGAATATTGTACATGTCTCTCGATGCCATCTCTGTAGTTTAGTGGTCTTAAGATGAGGCAGGTGGTCTCTCTTAGGGTCCATAGAAAGGACATTTTTAGAGTGAGGCAGTTGGAGGTAGGGGCAAGGAAGTAGAAGATAATACTCCTGAAATATTATTCCTCTTTAGAAGCAGTCCAAAAGAGTGGATAAACTGAGTGCTCTCTGTTCTAGCTAAATATTTTTCTGTATTTGATTGACGTTTAGATTCACAGAGCTGGGAAAGACAAGTAAACAAGTCAAACCCCTGACTCATGACATGATGCCTCTGAGCATCATACCAAATGCTAATGATTAAGTTAATTTAGTAAATATAATCAAGGAGTCCACCTTTGTCTATTGCTAGAAATTCTATTATTCATTAGCCCTTTATCTCCAGCAGTTATGAAACATTGCCCTTGGCTGGTTTTTTTTTTTAAATATTAGCTAGAACAAGGGTTAAGAAGAGCTAAAGCAAAGGACCACCCATGATAAAAGGCCCTGAAGATTTCCCCCAGATGAATTCTAGCAACTAAGCAAACTTCTGATAGTTTCCAGTTTAGAGTCATGTAAGAAATGAGAAAACACCTGGAGAACAAAGTTAACTAGCTGAGTGACTGTTCAGAAGAACAAAAAAACCCACAAAAATTTGCCTTACCCCAGATTTTGCCTCTCTTTCAGTTCAGCGGTCCAAAGGAAAGGAGAGCAGCACTGCATTCCAGATCGGATAAACAGCACTTCGAGAACTCTCTGCTGTGATTGAGATATTTCCACATTGCTTTCCACTATATTCCAAATATTCCAGACAATTGCATCATTCCTTAGACTGTTCAAAAAAAAAAAAAAAAAAGGCAAGAGCAAAAGCCATGTGAACATAGTCAAAATAAATTAGCTTACTATTTGATTATTCAATTAATATAAAATCACTTTAAATAATTAGCATTCTTTTGGGGGAAGGAGGCACAGCCTTCCTGATTAAAAGCCTTTATCCTGCAGAGAGAACACATAGTCATGCTGCTGCTCAGAATCCTGCTGAATTTGGGACCTAAGAAAATTCTTTCATTGCCTTGTAGTCCTTCGAATCTGGTCAGAAATATCCACCCATGGGCATTTGTGGCAACAAAGAGACTTCTGCATGGGGTCTCACACTGTTGGAGAATGCAGACCACATCCGCCTGAGGATCATGTAGGTGGAGGTAGCTAGATTAAAACAACATCTCTGGCCATTTATATATGTGGGAGATGAATTTACACAGAGTTTGCATCAACATTATTGTTTGGATTTTTCATTTGTCTGTAGGCAGATTCAAACGGAACTACTGCCTGGCTTGAAACAGGAGACTCAGTAAACACATCCCTCAAAATTTTCATTCTTAATGTATCAGTAACTTTTCAGTTCATTACAGTGTTATTAGTCAGTCTTCATAAAAGAGCTATGCATCTTTATTAAAAATGGAAGTTCACATCATTTTATGTTCCCATAAAAATGGGTGGTGGTAGCTTTGATTAATTTCTTCTCGTACAGTGAACTTTACAGCAAATTGGACAGTGTAATTCAATTCCTATTTCTGTGGATTTTTTTTTGTTGGTAGAAAATTGATATAATTCATATGTAATCGTATTGCCTTTGCAAGAGATATTTAAGAAATAATATCCTGAGGTAATGATTGCATGGCTTAATTATTAATACCATACTTTCAGGCATGACAGTGTGCACTCCTTTTATCAAGCTTGCCTTCTATCAAAAAAATAATTCTCCTATCCACAGTTTGTTACTTGCTGTAAAGTGTATCCAAATTTTACACATACATGCATGTTGGAAGGCCTGGTACTATCGTGCATCTCTTCAGAGTAAGTTCTACTTTTGTAAGTGTGGATGGCTAAAGGATGAAAAACAAGCCAGCTCAGTAGCAGAACAGAATTATGCACACAGATTTCAAGTAAGCTGGGAGGGAAATTTTGAAACTGCTTGTTGGAAATGGTGATTTGCTGGATTAGGGTGAGTACTGAATCCCTAAGGAAGCTTAGCTAGCCACAAATGGACCACAACAGGAAATCCAAGGGGACAGTCCAGCACCACCGGGAGATCCAGAAGCTCCAGTACTCCCTCAGGCTATAGGAGAGGTCTGGTTAGGTCTTCTTAATAATCATATTATCCTAGTCTGCTCGCTAATCTTTAGAGATGTTGGGAACTGACTGTTGCTGATTTTACAGTTCTGCCTTGAGGGATGGAAGAAAACTCCCCATCCAACCAAAGACAATGACATTATTTCTCTGTTGTTTTATGTTTAAGCTTCTGTTGGTATTGAAAATTGCTTTCCTCTACTTCCTCTTCTTTCTGTGATCACTGCATAAGGCCAACCCACTGAAATGAGAGAAACTTTCAGCTGCAGCAGCCACGCAGAGGACGTGTGTTCACGGACGATGTTCATAGGTGGTGTTCTGCCATCATCACATTTTGTCTTACTGCTGAGGCAAACCCCTCCAACAAAGCATACCTTGAAAAACTGCGGACTGTATCTACTATTTTTACTGAAGATGAAGGTTTTGCCAGCATAATTTGATAATTGTCTGGTGATGTTAACCACCACAGTGGGACCATTTTTGCACATAGACCACAGAAAACCCAGTGAACATATTTTCTGAAGTTCAGATTCTAGAAACAAGTAGCTGCACTTAGTACTGGCAGACATACTTCTTCATAAAATGAGTTGATGTGACAACCTCTGGCTGCATAGACTATTTTTTAATACACTAGGTTTGATTTGTGTATGGAGGTCAACCTCAGGAGACCTTATCAGGACATTTCGCTTACATTTGCATCAACCAATGAAAGCATTTGGGTGAAGAGATGGTCTTGCAATGTTCTGGATATTGCTGGTGAACCTACAGAAAAAACAAAAATCATAGGAAACATTGTGTTAACTAGGCCCAAAATGCTCTATCAGAAGGGATGTCTTTAAAAAGCACCTGTCAATCTCTACTATCAAAACTAAATGGAAGGAAAAAAAAAGAGAATTACAAGCAGGTAAATGCTAAATCGTGCTGATATTTACAGATTAGTATTGACTGCTGTAAATGAACCTGAAAATCAATTAGAAAGCAAGATGCTCCTTGGAGGGCAAATGACTTAGGGTCTGGGTGTAATAGAAGTTGAATCCATAGGACTTCCAATTATTAGGTAGACTTCAGGGACAGAATGAGGCAGAACGGGTCACAGGAGTAGTAGGTGGAAGGGTTTTTTCCAGCCTTCTTCTGCCTAGGAGTGGCATGCTGTCTAACCACACTCAGATAAGCAAGGTAGAAGAGAATGAGAATTTTAATGCCTCGGAGTTCCCAACAGGCCAGTCCCATATGAGTACCTTTAGTTTCTGTTGGGCATTTGTGGAGCCTCTTCTCAGCAGCAATGTTCGGCATGTATGAACAGCACAGAGCTGAACACAGATGGAAAGAGATCTTCCATCAGTCCCTCTGATTCACCTGGGCTTCAGCTCAGAGTAATTAAGGAGCTTATTGAGCTAACTAGAAAAAGTCATGAATAAATGATATGATTCAGAGAGATGCATTTATCATATTCATAATAGGTTATCTTATTTACTTATTTCATATTCCACTTGACTGTGGTTGGAGTTTATATAGGTTTCTGTGTTTGGATATAAACTAGTAGCTGGAAAACTCTAAAACTGTGACTATGTTAGACCTAAGAAATAAAGAAATATATATACTTGCCTTCAAAATATCACTCTGGCACATTTTTCTATTACATTCTGTTCTACTGAGAAAGCCTGTAAGTAGCAAAATGCCAGGCAATACGCAGCATATCATACTTAAAGAAAACACAACCATTTCTCTCATGCATACTGAAACTTTATGGTTTGTGGAAGTCTTCTGTTATTTCAAGAAAGAAGCTCCTGCCTTCTGTTCAAAAGGAATTTTCTCATGCTGGCATATTATTCAAAATATTTAGAACAAGGATAATCAAAGTCTTTGGTGTCCACATGAGCTCCTGACAGCTCACTTGCTCTTTCTAGAGACTTACTGATCCCTTAACAGCAAAAATGTTCCAGCCTCAGTCCATGGACATCTGGGGTTTGCAAACTATTTCCAAAGACTCTTTAAAAGGTATTGGAGAAAAGCAAGCCAATTATCAGGAGACTTAAATTCACTGTATAGGTCCCACACTGCTACTGGAGAAACTGAAGGAGGTTGAAAACCACAATTAGTTCAGGTGTTTAAGTATAATTAAGCCCTCGTTCTTTTCTTGCTTATATCAGTGTAAGTTAAAAATAGCTCCCTTTAAGCCAGTTGGTGTTGTCAGTCTGAGGCAGAACGGCTTAGTTTTACCACCACATTCATACTCATAAATCACAGCTAAGGCCTGTCATGCCAGAGAAGACAATTAGTTCACCACATCCTGTATCTGGTGCCTAATACTAACCAATGCTCGCTGCATTAGAAGAAAGTCACTGTTTGTGCAATGCTGCACAGGGGGAGACAAATGCCTTCCAGTTTCCTGTGGTAATCTTCTTATGCCAGAGGCAGGATATATGATTAGCCTTTGATAAATATTTTTTCCTCACGTATTTCCTGACTCTTCCACTCATTGTGGCCCTGAATCAGCAAGGTAGTTAAGAACATGAGCAGTCCACTCTAAATCAGTGGTGCTACTCAAGTTCCTAATGTTATGCACGTGTGAGGTCTTTGTTAAATCAGTTTCCGAGATGCTTTTAAATCCAGGTATAAAGATGTTAGCGGGAATCCTGCATACAACGGCTCAATGCCACATGTGCGCCATGGAAATATGATACAATGGAAAAATATGCTAACTTTGTTCTTGACATACCTTATTTTGCAATGAACCGAGAGCAGACAAAACATGGGTTGTACTGACCATTTTACACATGGGTGATGCATCTCAATGAAATAATCAGCTTGAGTTCCCTGAGATCATTGCACTGATATCAGTGCTGGTAAAAGCCTATGTACTTTAAATAAAAAAATTACTGTACTGTAACAGAGCAGAGCACTGATCCTGAATTCAGCACACAATGACCAAATCAATACGCAAAAATATAGTAAAGCCATGATACGCCCAACAACGCCAGATCAGGAGGAATGAAGCTCAGGGGGCTGTTTAGGCAGCACACTGTCTCCCTTGTGAGAAGTCTATAAGGAAGAGGTCTTTAATACACAACACACTGAGCAAGTCACCTAACAAGACAAAAGGCAAATAATATGATTTGTGTCGGAAGAGGTACAGAGCAGAGGCAGATGAACTGGGAAAACCAGGATAGGACGTTAGAAGACATCTTTAACTTGTGCACAATGGACTCCTTCAGTTCACTAGGAGAGAAAAATGAGCATCTGTGGGAACTTCTTTGTTATTAGTACTGTTTCAGAAGCCGTTTTCAGAATCCAACTGTAAATTGGATATAAGCACTTGCCAAATGTGAGGGGAGTGGTTTCCACTTTGGTCTTTGTGTTTATTGTTTCTGCACTGGCAACAGAATTGAAATCATAGCAGCAGCAAAACAAAGACAGCTCTGAGTTATACTGTAATTCACTGCTGGAGATTTATGAATATTATTTTCCTGTAAAATCCAGCATTTTTCGCTTTACTACTTGTAACCTGTAAGTGGCATAAAACTGTGTACCTAGCAGGATTTCCTATAGCAGCGAGTGCCAAACACCAGTGTCAGAACTGCACTACGTGCACATATGGTTATACAGAATGCATAAAATGTGCCTTTATGTTTAACTTGTCTAATCAGCTCACCATATCAAAACTTAATAAGTAGCTGCTTCTCATTTAAAGGTCTAGTAAAACTGCAATTACTATGGCTGTAAGATGCCTTGTTTCGAAAAGAGCATTAAGTAGTTTTATAGATATGGTTAGAAGCACTTGTGTAGTTGTTTTTATGAAAGTGAATGAGTTCATTAATAATGGGAGTCAGAGACAGAAATATAAGTTGGGAGTTGGTGAAGTATTCTGCCTTTGCATCCCTTCCTTACGGGTTATCCTTAAAGTGTAAGCCTCTTCTGCCTCCACGCAGAAAACCGGGCAAGGCTAGACCCCGATAACACACCCGGAGGTCGTGTGTTGTAAGCCACCCTTCCTCTCAGGGATGGAACTGAAGGACCTGATTATCGTTTCTACCTGGTTTTCCACCAGGAAAAGATGAATTGTCTTCAGTGCAGTTACTCTGAATTTAATTCAAAACCGTGACCTGAAGCTTCTTTCACACAGTGAGACTGTATTAAAAAAAAAAAAAAAGAAAAGTCTCATTATATTCATGAACTAATGAGCTATGTGTCATATCGTGTGTGCCGGGGGACTGGCATTGCTCTTCAGCCGTGGTAACTGCGAGCAAGACACCCGACTCAGAGATGAACTAATCATAGGACACGGAGCAGAGGGTCTCGCTGCTCCTCCGTACGGCTGGCAGTTTGGGCGTCAGGGATCTTCTCATTGCCCTCAGTGGATTCTAGTCGTGAACCCAGGGAGAGCCATCTTTCTTATCTTTCTGTAGAATTTGGGAAATGGGTACCCTGCCTAATTAGGGCTCAAGCTCCCATGTCACCTCCTCTGCTAGAAACTCCTGTGGGGAACGTGAAGCCAGCACCGAGCCAGGAGGAGAAATCTTCCTACCTCTAGTGTGCACCAAAGGGAAACCATCATTTTAGATTCTGGTGTCTTAAATTAGGCTTCTCAGTATCTCTACAGACACTGTTGGCCAAATCTGTACATTTTTTTAAAATGTATTTTTTGAAAGAGGAAATCTCAGATTTACTGTAAATGCAGACGAGGGAGGAAAGAGCAGATGGGCAATGTTTAAGTTACAAACCTAAGGGAAGCTTTTTCATACAAAACTCTTAAACTGCAGCTCTTAAAATAAAGAAAGATTTTCTGCTTTCCACAGTGACTCACTAAACCTTTATTTAGACAGTTGGTAAAAACACCACATCACATAATTCACTGTTTCTTTTTCTTTTTTTCCCCCCTTTTGCTCTGCTGCAGTTTAGAATTATTATGCTTTTCCTTTTAAAGGGAGGCAGGAATCTACATTAAGGCATTTTGCCTTTTATTTTTTATTGGCAATCTAAATGTAGTTTGGAGTGGCTAATATTCCTGCTCAGACCCATAGCACAGCACCCTCTGGTGCGCATATTAAACAGGAGAATTAGAATTGTTATGAGAGTTTTGTTCATTTTGTGGTAGACATTTTTCAGAGATGAGTTTTCATACTCATTCAGAAATTCAAAACCAAAAAGCAGGACCCAAAACATAATGATTTGGAATAAAGAGATCATCTTACGCTTTGAGCAACTCTCTTAACGTGCTTCTTGCAGGAGCTCTAGCTATTTGCAGAGTTGGACCCCTTCCTTTCCACACAACTGGTTCATGACAATTATTTGTCTTCAGAACGCCTGCAAGTTGCATAGCAGCTGCCATTTGCTCTCAGCCAACCTGCTGTTGGGTGAGAGCGAACACCCTTGTTTCCCACCAAAGCCAATGGCAACTGAGAATACTCAAATTTTGGGATCAGTGCTTAAAACAAACTGTGGATTTTCATGCAGGGCTGTGGAGTTTTCTCCCAGCACATAGTTATGGACTTCATGGGATTTTGCCAATTGATCGCTGCTAGCCTGATTCCAGGGGATTTTGAGCTCCCCAGTTCTTTTCCTGAGAATTTCAGGGCATAAACACTTGACCACATACAGCAAGAACACACACGATTACACAGGTTTTCCTGTACTGGGTGAAGCCCTGTTGAAGCAGACTGCTTTAAGGTCTCATCTAATGGTTTCTGGGCCTCCAAGCTCCTGTTGTAGGTGCTGCTCTGGGAAGTTGTTACCTCCAGTCACTGTCCTTGCTAGAACATACAGTCACATTGCCACTTGAATGCTATAGACAAGCTTAAATTAATCTTTAGTTTGCAGAAGCAGCTGAGAAATGAAGAAGATTGAAAAAAACAAGAGAATCAAAGTTGCTTACAATACGCCCACATAAGAAAAACCTTGCTCCTTGCATTAGAAGTTATTCAACTTCAGATACAAGTTAATATTTTTTTTTAAATCTTCTCAGAGATGCTGTGTTGGTCCCCATGGGTCTCTTTTCTCCATAGCTGTGTGTTTTCTGCTCTCTTGCATTTAAAGCCAAATTCTGCCACAGACAGTTGAGTTCAGCAACTGAAGAGAAAAGCTGCACGTGAATATCTGAGGAGATAATTTTGCCTTTTTTGCCTTTGGTCATCTGATGATTTGATACATTGCCTGTTAGACAATTGGAGGGTGACTTCTGCTAGGTCTGGTGGGAGCCACATGGGCCTGGTGAGGCACTGGGATATTACAGAACATACAGAAAAACAATCATATTAGAACAGTTCCAGAAAACAGGAAATAGCCTTACCTGAAGGAATACCAGCCTGTTGGCCCCATCTGGAGTACTCTGTCCAGTTCTGGGCTCCCCAGTTAAAGAAAGACAAGGAGCTACTGGTGAGAGTCCAGCTGAGTGCTACGAGGGTGATGAGGGGACTGGAGCATCTCTCCTATGAGGAAAGGCTGAGGGAGCTGGCCTTGTTCAGCTTGAAGAAGAGAAGGCTGAGAGAGGACCTAATAAATGCTTATAGATATCTCAAGGGTGGGTGTCAGGAGGATGCGGCCAA
>Ga0181612_149043_pt1 | contig 11957 bp, 3 predicted proteins | sample HoacroProtozoa21_FD_119630 | JGI IMG/M metagenome (GOLD analysis project Ga0181612, IMG submission 119630) | Hoatzin crop microbial communities from Cojedes, Venezuel. Combined Assembly of Gp0051906, Gp0051904, Gp0051908
ATCAGTTAAATAAAGCTGCAAGGTTCACACTTTCTTTAGATCATTTTATGCTGATGTATCAGTTTTGTAAAGAGCTGTACTCCAGTGGGTAAAGGAAATGTTGTACTCAGTCAAAGCTAATAATTGTTCATCCTGACATGGCATTAATAAAAAAGATTCTATTCCAGTTACAAATATATTTGAAAAATAGTGTAGCACTAAAGCTCTCAAAACAAAGAAAGGTGGGGTGAATTTTGGATAGCGGTTGAAGTTTTACATCACAGGTTTATTTTACTTATTGCATTGACCAATTTAATTGTGTGTAGACTAAATATATTTCAGTTAATTTATTACTAAAGTGGTAGCTGTTAAATGGGTTGGAAGATCTTTGAGTAGCATTCTTACATGATAGCAGTATGTGCGAGCTTTGATCAGTTTTTCTCTGACCAATTAGTTATTGAGGAAAATAGGAAAAGAGCAAAACTTAAGAGCAATTTCACACAATTTGATTGAAAACTTAGTTTTCCTGTTCTTTGTTGCTCTTTCTTAAGAACTTCCCCTGGGTTTTGCTGCATGGGAAGTTGATTCTTAGGAACAGTATGAGCTGATATAGTCTGGGACACTGAGGCTAGTTTTTTCCATCACAAGCGCTGGACAATCGCATAGTTCCACAAGGGCCTGTGTGGATGGCAACCCTTCAAGCCACAGCGCATGGATTTCCTCCCTCCCTTTCACCTTTCTACTGTGCTTACTTGCAGCCTATAACTAGTCTGGGCCTGAGAACAGTAGCTCGAATTTGTAGCAGAACCTGTAGCTGCCAAAGGAGAAGAGCTTGATCCATGAATATTTTGACTCATGTAAGCTTAAGAATATTTGTGACGCCATCCAAGTGGCCTGAACTAAGTTTCATAAGGCCAGTGCCTTAGGTATAAAAATATGGAGATTACTTAGTATGATTGATATGTAATTAAGTTTTGTTGCAATGGTGGGCAACAAAAGGTGTAAGATCTTGGATAGACTGTTCAACTGGTATCTTCTATCATAATATAAATATAAATATAAGAGTATTTATGCTTCAGATCTGACCAGGTTTGGTCAGATCTTTATGGGGGAAGGGGGGGTGGGTCAGGTAGGGACCAGTCGTAGAGCTGGTGTCTTTGCAGGGGAAGGTGTTCCTCCTGCCTTGGCTCGTCTTTAGTGTATACTCACTTCTGATAGTGGCTTCTGCTTCACCTCTTTTTTGGTGCTGATATGTGTAGTTTGGTCAAATCTGCAGCACACAGATTTCAGGCTGAGAGTGGACCTTGGACAAATAGGGATGACACAGTCCTTTTGAAGCAGCTCTAATTTAGTGGGCTAATCTATGCCAACTGCATCCACCTTCCTCTGATTGCTCCAATGCCTTGCTTCCTGTGTCTGTGCCAATTGAAACTTTTTAGAAGTGCAGAAGTGGTAGCCCAAGGTGCCTCTTCTGCCTTCAGGATGCTTGCAACCTTAGAATTTCCTTAGAGAAGGAAAAAGAAAATTCCTTTGCATCTTTCAGGAAGTCAGTCATTCAGATACTGCAAGTTTCTTTATCATGTTGACTGTATGCAGGATATTACTCGATATTAATGTTCTTCCCAGAAGATTAAAAAAGCAATAGGTGTATTCACTATTATCCACCTACTAAAATAAAAATCAGTTTAGCAATGTATAAGGTAAAGTCCTGTTACTGAGTCATAAGTATACTCAGATTTGGACATTCTAAACTGAATCTCAGTCTGCCTTTGACAGAAGGAGAATTTTGCTTGGGAGCAAGAAATACCTGAAGGAGAGTAGAAGATCACTGAAATGAATGGGAATCTTTCTAAACAAGGTCAGAGTGTAGAATGGCTGGTGGAGCTGTGCTCTGGTTTTACAGCTGTAGTTTGTTTGAGCTGAAAGAGATGACCAAAGCATATACCAGCTAGCAGCAGTAGAGCAGAACAGGGGGTGTAAGTGCTGCAGATTACAGACTGCCATAATGCCTGATGTAAACAAAACTGAACCAGTCTTGTCAGTGGGTCTGGGAAGATATCAACCAGTGTAGACCACATGACAAAAAATCAAAGCCGTCACACAGAGGCACAAATTGTCCATTGCTGTATACGAAAACAACAAAAAACCAGAAGACTGATGCAAGAAGCATGTTGAATTGTTGGGTGAAACAGAAAGATACTTGAACTTATGGTATTACAAAGGGATGTGTTTAATGACAGTTGATACTTCTTAGTGATTAGTTTATCACCGTGAGAAATACATTTTTCAGGTAAATGTCGGTTTTATGATGAGTTTAATTTCAACAATTTTCAGGGCTGTGATCACATGATAATGACTTATAAAAGCTTAAGTGCGATTTTGATTAAAGACATGCAGGTGGTAAGAAATCTGCATATTAAAATAACAACAGATTGCTTAAAAATATTTTCTTTTGAACTTCTTTAGGCAATATTTTCTGTTTTCTCATTATCATGAGGTGTTTGTCCTTTACCCATCTTTCCTGTGTGTGGTTGTAGCTTCATATAGAAAATGTTTTATTGTATATTATATAAGGGAAATTGGTGATGTAGAACCTGTTTTCTAAACAGGTGAAAAACCCCTGTAGGAAGCCTTATTTATGGGGAATAAGCATCCTTGGGTTAAATTGATCTGACTTGTTTTCTATTCTAGTTGCTAATAGCCTCTGTGGTATTTCAGGGATAAAACGGCATAAGTGCTTTGTTTTGAAGGAATACAATAGCTGATGAGCAAATTGTATACAAAAAATAGTAAAGAAAATTTTCTAGTGGTGAAAAAAATACCAAAATTTCATTAGACATCAGCCTGGCCTTCCCTGGGAGGAATGGTATTATCAGAGTTTGTCATAGCTGAAGGGAACCTACTCTTTAGAAACACACAGCAGGATGGCCTCACTAAAATATTTGCAATTCTTGAGCAGAAAGCTGATTTTCCACGAGTAAGAGATTGTGTGATACAGCAATTGAATTTTTCCCAAAAGAAGAGATGCGGACAGAGCTGGTAACCTGTTCCTCTAGTGACTGGCAATTTTCTTACAGTGCAGCAGCCGCTGGAGCAGTGTAATTAAGTATTGAGGTCCCAGTTGTGAAGTCTAGATCAAAAGTAATGTAGGTACAGACTTTTCTTTCTCTATGTGACCAAAATCCTAAAAGTTAACGGGATTCAGAAAGACACCTGCAACAAGGCTGGCTGTAGTCAGTTCCAAACGTGGGCACTGGGACTGTTGCTTTCCGGAAGCTATAGAAAGAGCCAAGCCTGGCAGCCATGGATTGTAGGAAGTCTTAACCACTTTCTCAGTATTCTTGAGCCTGGACACTGTAGCATGTACCAAGGCTCTTGTCAGAGCATAGGAGTGCAAGGTATTATAGTGGAGAGTACTTTTATGTTAATGCAGCAAGAATCAGGTAAAGGTGCCAAAAAAGACTTAAGTAGAACAATAAATTTGTGTAATTAACAGTAAATAAGTGGAGTCATATAATGGAACATTTAAAAACAAAAGTGATTAAAACAATGGAACATTTCCCATGTTTAACCTGCATGACTGTTGCTAAACAGAGAAGTTGAAGCGTGAACCCAGAAGAGGAAACACAATCTTAAAAGTAATTTTATTTTCTCTCTTCTGGTGTTTTAGAAGGGTTCCTGAGCATCTACCCAGATCTCCCTATGGGAGAAGTGCTTGTAGAAGCAGTAACAAAATAGAAGAAAATGTAGTGTTATAACTAAAGTAAACAGTAAAGTTGAATTTGGAATTTATTCTATACTCTTCTGTAGCCAACTTTGTATGGATTGTGTGTGATAGAAACATTTCAACATTTGCTTCTACTGTCAAAACCAAATAGCTTCCAGAAAAGCATGTATGTTGATGCTGCATTTTAAAACTCAATGAAGGCATGGAGACCCATGGTTTTGGACACTAAAACGCTCTAATCACAGTATAAGCATTTTTATGAATTACTTGGTTTCTGTATTCTGCAGGAGTGACTGTGCTCTCCAGGAGGGTTCTTACAGCCTTTTGGGCTGTGCCGTACACTCTCCTTTGGTTGTGAGCATCCTCATCCTCTCAGGCATCTTGAAAAGTTGAAGAGATGGTCCCAGGTCTTGGTGCATGGTTGCATAGTCCCCTGAGTTTTCTCCCCGACTGACTCTGGATGCTGTTGATTATAGAACTGGATAGAGAAGACCTAATTCTTGACTGATTTGTTTGAAGTCAGATGGTGCCTAACAGCTGGCTGGTGCTGGCACTTGTAGCCTGCTTGTCTCAAAGGTTCTCTGGAGTTTTGCGGCTTTAACAGTAATTTAGAGGTGGTTTAGGCTTAAGTTACTTCCCTATTCTTGTAACTACGTTATAAGAATTAATGCTTATCCTTCAGGGTTAATTCATCAGTGTACGTGAACGCTAATTGTCAGCTAGTCTAATGTAAGTTAAATTCCACAGTTGGTAACATATGGTACCTAGATTGCAGGGACCTCTGGAGGTCTTCTGGTCCAGCCCCCCTACTCAAGCATTGTAGAACTTGCTGATAGACTGAGCAGGACTGGAGAGGGAATCCAGATCTTATTTCTAGTTCAGTCATGTCCTGTTTACAGAACTAGAAGTGTTTCCATCTGGACAGTGTGTGCTTTGCATTTTTATTGGATTTTATATTTTGGTTAGGTGGGTTTTTTTTAGCTTTCTTTTTAGGAAAAAAAAAAATATTTTCTGTAGAGAAAATCATCACAGCCCTGAAGGTAAGTTGTGTTTAAACAGATCTTTAGGTTTTCCTATGGACTTAACTTTTACACAGCTTAGGTGATATAAGAGGACAGGTGATTATGTATATTTGGAAAGTAACATTTAATTTATTCTGATATATAAACTAATTTTAAGTTGGGTTGTTCTACACATTACTCGTTTTCACGTATTTCTTTATGCAAAAGATAGAGCCACTATGCAATACTTGCTACACAGTGGAACTCAACAAATTACACTCTGTTGGCTCAAAAAGGAGAAGAGAAAACTGACCTTATCCACTTTAGGTCACTGAATCCAAACTTTGCATGAAAAAGATGACTAAAATGCTTTAGAGTGAGTTAGCTATGTTAATGTTGTATTAGAAGAAGCTATAAAAAGTCAAGGTCAAGAACAGAAAGCAAGCTTCACAAGCTCTAGGAAGAATAGCAAGTACTCGGCAGGCAAGCAGAGAAAAGACCAGCAGTACTCAGTCCTGGAGAAGTGTCATGATAAATAGAAGGACCCTGCATGGTCTGGAAAAAGTTCAGGATCAAAAGATTAAACTGACCAATATGTAGATGCAGTGATCAGTTCTGTAATACTGTGATACAACCTATGCTAGCGATCGCGTGAAGTGGCAAAGGTATCTCTCAAACAGCCATTCTGACTTTACTGAGGAATTCTTTGTTTCTTCTGAGGGATCAGTTTAAACTTAACTACCTCATTATGTGCCTTGTCCCTACTTTCAGTAGTAAGAATTTAGAGTGGTCTCCTAAAAAGACATTTATGTACATGAAAGGTTGCAAATGAGCAAGATTAATTGTCCTTTCGTCTTTAACACAGTGTCATGCTAACACAAATTCATTGGAATTTTAGCAACTCTTGTTTTAGGAAAATACTGTCAGACTCTTAGAGGAAATCAGAATCTTAAAATTGCTAGATTGTACATCTAATCACAGCTGCGTTTATCTTTGTAAAAATTTTAACATACAGATTTCAAAACATTACAGACAGCTCCATATATTTTCTGTATAAAACAGTTTAACATAGTGAAACTGGAGATGTAGTGTAGGCGTTAATTAAAACTACATCACTAGCCCCACTCACATTACTCTGTATACTTCAGTTGTCATGGATATGTTCCCCAAAACCTGAAGTTTAGGGAACAAATCTGGTGTTTAAGTTTACATAGCATGTAATGGTGGTCCTGTAGACTGTGGGTATCTTGGAGGGAAAAAAACCCAGCCACAAAAAAACCCAACTCCAAACCAAACCACAACTGCGAAAAAAACAATAGATTCAGCACGTGGAAAACATTGCAACAACTAGTAAGAAAGAGATTGCAAGAACTAGTAAGAAAGAGGCTTTTTATTACATTTTTAGATCAGACTTGTTTCAGATAACTAGGCTGTAGAGTGCAAAAAGCTGAACACTACCACTTCCATGAGTTTTATAATGCTAGTGGCAGAATGAGGGTAAGAAATGTTAAACACCTTTTGAGGTTGATTAAACACAGAATCAAGGAGTTGATGACTGAAAAAAGCCATTTATTCACAATATGTTCACATATATATTGTGAATATATACAACAATTAGGTTACGAGATAAACAAAAAAATTTTGATCTATATCTTGGCTGTTTAAACTTTTTTTTTTTTGCTTTGCTACTTACTTTTCTTTTGCAATGCTGCGGTTTATGGAGTTAAAGATAGATGTTTTAAGGAGGGTAGGTAAGCATGCTGGACACAACTTTCACTTTTCAAATGGAACTCAAGCATTAAATAGTCCATATTTGATATTTTTTAGAAGGGGAATGAAGTAAGAACTCCTTGCTTCAAAACTGTGAGTCCCCAAAACTCAAGAGATTTCTCCTGGATAGATCTTAACCAACGTGAATAGACTTGTTTGGCCTAGTACCGTCTCTCTTTTTTTAGATACGTACGCTAAAGAGGAAGAGAACACAGGGAAGTATCATCACCTTTTAGCTTCAGTGTCATAGATAAATTCTGAGGATACATACATGATTGCTAGCTAGGTAAATGGGAATTGAGATTCAGACCCAGAGTTTCAGTTCACACTGACCCCATCAAAGAAAAATAGGCAGGCAGCAAGCAACTAGAGGTGTCCAAAGGTATTTCTGTTCAAAATGCCAAGAGCAGAGATAAAGATACTGGGAAAGACAGTGGCAGAATTGATTTTATGCTGAAAATGTGATGGGTAGGATAGAAAAAAAATAGCCTTTAGTTATGGCAGTACTTCTGCAAAATATTCAGTAAGGAATAATCTGCCTTCTCTGTCTTAGCACTGCATGAACAAAGAAAAGTTCCTACTGTACTATGTAGTACTCTCCAAATTACGTTATGCTTTGCTGACATTTCCTTTAGATTATGTAAGCTTTTGATAAATACAGAACATTGTAGGATTTATATGAAAATTCCTGCTTACAAGGATTTTTTTTGTACCCTACTGACAACTCTTCTGAAAAGTGTTTTTTAGCAAACAGCAAAACATAATCTGAACAGTGACATTCATAACTGGTGGCAAACTAGATACTCAGAAGGAATGGATAATTTAGCGCAGTGCATATGTACAACAGGAAAACTAGTTCCTCAGGACATTTTCTGTCTATTTTTGTTTTGAAGTCCATGTTACGTGCTGGTGATGCCCTGATATCTAGGATGCCTTCATTTTGTCACTGTCCACTTGAATTCTTACCTTGAATTTGAACTATTGTGGCCTTAGGATATTTTGATTAAAATAAAGCTGACAAGATTGTGACCTATGTATAAAACATTATATGATATTTTGCCAATATTCTTTCAGCCTACTGTGTATAAGCACTTATTTCAACCACCATCTCTAAAACAGCCTGTTAGAAAGTGAGATTTGAAACCGCATTTTGTCTTAAATCTATTCATCATGGTCATAGAGTCCTAGCTTGAGGGTTTGGGCTCCGTGAAGGATGTTGGAGGTGGTACCTTGTTGGATAGCAGTGTCCTTTTTCTGGTTCCCCTAATGTAATAGACTGTACGTACACCATTCCTAGGTTTTTCATTCATTTTTAGACAGCAGAAACATAATTCACAAAACTGTAATGTAAACATACTGTTTAGTTGGTATGGAAATTGCAGTTTTTAACTAGATGCAATCTGAATATAAACTGTGTTGGGGAACCATGTGGTGAGCCCTCCAGATACTCTGGGCCTGACCCTTGATAGCCAGTAATGGAGCAGGCATCAAGGTCACCATGAGGAACAATGAGGCCTGCATTAACCGCGATTGGCAAGAAAAACAAGACCTTGAGGAGCAGTTTGATGTGCGTGACTGATAGCGTCGCAGGAATCAGAGACTGAGAAGTACGCGTGAACAGCGCGTGGGCAGTGCATGCGTCCAATCCCATTAGAGCTATCGCATGGCAAGGAACTATATAAACACGGGTTTGTAGCCCTATAAACTGGCTTTGTCTGATCGTATTGATCGTATGACGAGTCCTTAAGCCCGCCCGCGACAAAACTGTGACCCATCTGTCATTGCAATTTACAGTCCAATTTCTTCAGATTACTATCGCAAAGAATATCTATATAGTGTTTAAATGGACAGGTAGATATTTCTACTGGGGCAGATTAAGATGATAAAGTGAAATCTACAGAAGGGGTTTCTGCTGAAATTGATGAATAGGTTATGTTTTCCAAACCTCTATTATTCAGGTATTTACTTACTAAACAAAATATTTATGTTCCTGGTTCTCTTAATCTTACTTCTTAAAGGAATAGTAACTCTACTAGGATGAAAGTGTGCTGCAAGGCAGTTGTGATACAGCTCTGCTTTGGTGAGGGCAGTACGATCCGTTGACCCGGTAAGTCTGGTCGTTAGTTTGCTTCTGCCTTCACTGTCAAAAGTGAGGTATATGGAACTTTAGTTCCCTCTTCTCTGTTTTGTCTTCGCTCCGGTATTTTGGCATGATAAAGCTACAGATGCATTGCTCGTGTTCCACCAGAACCTGGGAATGGGAATGCTAAAGGTGTTCAGGGCATGCCTTTCCTGAGTGCACATTCACATGACACACCTCCACGCAGTCCGACCGCTGTCTTTAGACTGGCTCACATAAGAACTTTCATTCCATTGGAAACGATCATTTTCCTGGCTCAGTCTTTAAGTGCTTCGTGCTTCATCACTGTAATATCACTCTGGATAGGCTGCTGCAAGATTTCCTGTATTTGGCTCTGCTGTGAAGACCTACAGTATCCACAAGAGGAAATATTGTTTTGATAGAAAACAATTGCACACACCAGGAGACATATAACTAAACACTAAGGAAACTGTAAACATTTTGCAGCATAATCTCGTGTCACTTGGAAAGACTGTGTCCTTAGGCACAACTGCTGTTGATATCATGAAAGTGGAGCAGCTACTGACTACCAAGCTCAATAAGGAGCTCAGAATTAACATGAATAACGATAGTGCATCTGACTTGCTGTCTTGCGAATAGTTTGTGTCTGTAATTGTTCAACCATGCATGTGAATGCTTGGACGCATTAAAAATTCAGGTTTCTGCACATTTTTTTACAAAAACTAATTTTGTTTCCAATAGGAGGGCACTTTTTGGCATATCTATTCTGACCTGACTTCAGCAAAGAGTATGCATATTATTAAGATCATATTTAATTTTATTTAAATCAATTTGCATTAAAGTTTCTGTCAAAAGTAAGCACATGCTTAGAGATTGACATTTTGGCTCCTTTTGTGTTGAAGAGGGATGGAATGCCTTTCTTGTTCCTCCTACGTGGAATTTCTCTGTATTCGGGAGAGAAGTATAAAGTTGGGCTATTGACTTGGTGCCCAGGAATGTGTCAGAAAAGTATATTCTGTAGCTTTAGAACTTTCCTGAGATGGTTTTTGTATTGCTCACTTTTGAATTTGGAAGCAGAGCAGGTTTGGTGGTAGTTGCCCCTAATGGTGGCTTGAGAACTGAAATGTATACATTTTTCACACTTCAGTGACCTTCTCCCTTCCATCTTAAAACCAAGAATGTTAGCTGCCGTAATGCTGTGCTTTAAAACATATGAAAACAAGAATTAAGATATGAGGCAATGAATTGTTTGCTCAGTGGAACAGCATCGAGTGTGAGATAGAGAACGTGCATTGTAATTTTTGATTTTTTTCACTGTGGCTAAAGGATACGGTTTTGTAGATGTGTTTTTGTCAGCACAGTATGATTGTGTATTGGGGCTTTTTCATCTTACGAAAATGTACTTTACAGGGCCCAACTTAATCCCTAATTTGATATTTGTTAACATTAAAGAGGATACAGTTGGTCACCATTCAATATGGTGATTATTCATACATAAATTTATAAGATGTTACCATTGTAATATTTAAGCACTGCATAGATAATTAAAATGTTTATTTTGGAGTAGGAAAGTGGTTTCTATTTCAGATCACGTTTTTACATTAAGCCACTAGGAAGAAAATAATGCCAGTGCTCATGGAATATTAGGACTACAAGCAATGTTTCTGAATAATGTATCTACACAACATACACTGCTAAATCACTTTACTGTCTTCTGCCCAGAGACTGCTAAATTTGTGCAGCAAACAGCTTCAGCTCTTCAAAGTTTTTAAACGGTGAAGAAAATAATCATGCAATGATAGAAAAATAGAGCTGGAGAAGATGTGAAGAAGTCATCTGGTCCATACTTTGTCCCCATATGGGTTGTAGACTCACCCATATATAAGTTTCTGTTACTAGTTGTTATTCTTGGAGACCTCTACAGATAGCATTCTGTTCCAGTTTTTAACTAATTGCCTTTCAGAACTAATTTCTAATGACCAAATTAAATTTATTTATTCATCCTTTCCCCCCCCACTAGACAGGTTAGATAGAGATTTTTATTGGATGAGTATTCCTTCTCATTCCTGCAATCCCCTTGTTTGAGGACTGTTGCCATATCGTCCTACAGGATTTTTTTTAGATGCCTGATGCATACTTTCTAGAAATTTGTATGAAAGGCTTTAATGATTTTTTAGAAAGTCAATACTGTGAATATATACAACCTTTAGAGATACCCTGAATGTATTATTTCGTATACATTTTTGCAATATATAATACTTTATTCCCACTTTACTCCATTTATTTTCTGTGAAGTCAATAAAGATGTAATTATAAACAGATTTAATGAAAGAGATCCAAATATAAATTGACTGTTAAAACATTTCTTGTACACATGCTGTGCTTTTTTTTTGACTGTAGCTATGCTGACTGTAGCCAGCTATGCTGGCTGTGGCAGTCATAGATCTGTGTCATCCTTCCCTCAATACCCCCTCCTTTTTATGGATGTTTCTGGTGCTCCTTTTGTGTTTACCTGCCACACCTATTGAGATATTACCTTGACAATAAGTGACAGTCTGTGTGGCAAGTTGAGGATCTGAATCCTTGTTATAATGATCTTTTAGACAAGATGACTTGCTTTCTTGACGTATAATGCATAAAATGACTCAATGACTCAAATAAATTTTTTCAGCTGGAAGAGGAGGGAAAAAGGGGATACGTTGCAGGAGCTCAAAGTTAAGTAGAGAGAGAAAGAAAATAGATTTTCCACTTCCAAACTTCATACTGTTAGAGGGTCAGAAGGTAAACTTGTCCCTATGTGTCGGGCTCGGCTCTGTGCTGCAGTTGGAGATGTGTTACAGACATGTAGCAAGACGGCTCCAGCCCAGCTTTAATTTACCTTTTTGAGAATTTTACAGGCCTGTGACAACTCTGGTAGCTGGTTATGTGGCATTTTAACTTAACTTTGAAGTTTATACTGCTTTCTTTGAGGTGGATTGAGAACTGGCTGAATGGCAGAACTCAGAGGGTTGTCGTCAGCAGCGCTGAGTGTAGTTGGAGGCTGGTAACTAGTGGTGTCCACCAGGGTTCAGTACTGGGCCCAACCTTGTTTAACTTCTGCATCAATGACCTGGATGAAGAGTTAGAATGTCCCCTCAGCAAGTTTGCTGATGACACCAAACTGGGAGGTGTGGTAGATACACCAGAAGGCTGTGCTGCCATTCAGCATGACCTGGACAGGCTGGAGAGCTGGGCAGAGAGGAACCTGATGAGGTTCAACAAGGGCAAGTGCAGGGTCCTGCACCTGGGGAGGAACAGCCTCATGCACCAGTACAGGCTTGGGGTGGACCTGCTGGAGAGCAGCTCTGTGGAGAGGGACCTGGGTGTGCTGGTGGATGAC
>Ga0181612_152186_pt1 | contig 11957 bp, 4 predicted proteins | sample HoacroProtozoa21_FD_119630 | JGI IMG/M metagenome (GOLD analysis project Ga0181612, IMG submission 119630) | Hoatzin crop microbial communities from Cojedes, Venezuel. Combined Assembly of Gp0051906, Gp0051904, Gp0051908
GCTGCCCAGGGAGGCTGTGGAGTCTCCTTCTCTGGAGACATTCAAAACCCACCTGAACATAGGTCCTGTGTAACTAGCTCGATGTGAACCTGCCTTAGCAGGTGGATTGGACTAAATGATCTCCAGAGGTCCCTTCCAACCCCTACCATTGTGTGCTTCTGTGACAGACCTGTTGAAGTGGATCCATAGGTGGGTCACAAAATTATTCTATTGTTTGAAGCAGCATGTAATTATTTTGGCCTTAGGAGAAGAATAGTTGAGCAGCTGAGGTGAGCTACTGAAGAAATAGCAAACATATCTGTGTTAGAAGACCCCATGAAACTTAGGTTTCTTTATGAAGCCTACCACCCACATAAAGTGATCATGTAGCAGCATTGAATGTAGTCTGACTTTAAATCAGGTACTCAAATTCAGGGTTTTTTTCTAGTTGAGTGAAATCACTACAAAAATGGTCTGTATTAAGACATTTGTCCTGACTGTGCTTCTTGAGAAAATTCCCATGATGTACACATTTTACTGCCTTACTTAGGGGTTTGGACTAGATGTGGGGATTGGACTAGATAAGCTTTAAAGGTTCCTTCCAAGCCAAACTGTTGTATTGGTCTATGATACTCTGATCTCTATGGGTGCATAAATTTGCTGACAGATGCAGAGCACCCTGCAAAGACCACTTGTCCCACAAAGTTATGGCACAAGGAATTTTTCTTGCCCAGTTTGATTCCAGCTTGACCTGGTGACTGGCCCAGTACATGGTGGTGTATGCCAGGCTATCATTTTGAGTCATGAAACAGCTGAGACACTGCCAAGAGGAAAAGCCCTGGCTGTTTGTATGTGGGGAGTTCAGACCGCAAGGATGGCTGGTGGAAAGTGAGGAGGTAGAGGCCTCTACTTCCCTGTCTGCTGCCCACCTTTCAGAGGCAACTGGTGCTACTAGGCTGACCTGCACACACTAAGATTTTGAACAGGAAACCCTTGACACAAGTTCTCAGCCTGCCTCCCCTTGGTGTGTTAAGTGTGATCCTGCAAATTGAGGAGCCACCAAAGGGACTGCTGTACCTCAGCCAGAGAATGGAGGGTGAATCCTGCCTTTTAGGCACAGGGACAAAGCCCTTAGTGCCAGTGGCACCTCAGCACAGTCTGTCTTCCTGTTTTGCTTACAAAGACTAGGAGGGGCATAAGTATGGGCACTGCCCTATTGGCCCTTGTGGAGTACAGCAGGGCATGGTCAACTCCAGTGCTCACTGGAAATTAATTTCATGCCAGGTGGAGAGTTGAAGTTCTTAGATTTGGGTCCCCAGACAAACTGCTCGACTTCATTATCTCACATGCCTAACAAAGCATCCTACTGAACATGATATGTGGATTTAACATTGATCCTTGGGCTCTGTTGTGCTGCATGGCAATATCTGTGCTGTGTGTAACAAGAATATCACTGTAGAAGGAAAAGACATAGTCTGAGTTTAATAACATCTCCAATGTTTAGTTGAAATGCAGGTCAAAGGCAGCCAGAAATATAGGAGCTGAAAAAGCGAAAAGTGATTAGTGATTAGTAATGCATGTTAATGCCAGCTTTTCTTCATATGGAGCTATGTCAGGTTGCAGTTGTGCTATATGAGAATAAAAAGGATCTGCACAGGGCTATGGAGGGACAGTGAATTAGCACATAGAGAAGAGTTGCAGCCAGCCTTTTTCTTTATATCACTGGGTGATTTTCATAGTGTTCAAGAGGATGATTTGAGAAAAGAGCGGAGTCTCTCACCTATACTGTATCCGTTCAGCATTCAGTAAACTTGTCAAGATCTGTTTCAGAGAGATGCAGAAAAAATGAGAGGAAAATTTGGCTTCCTCAGTTTTCATGTGCACTGAGCTGCTGAGGTCAGGATATGTGTTGGATAAAACCCTGCCAAAACTGTTTTTGCAGTATCTCCTTGCAGTAAGTGGCTGAAAGCAAGTCAGTCCTACTGCTGCAGAAGACATGGTATTTAAATGACTTGAGTATACACTTGTGCTCTGCGTTAGAGGAAGCAGATGTGCTGTCTTCCTCTTAATCAGACAACCTGGTAGGGCATTTCCTAAGGAAAGGCTGTTTTTTGAAAGTTGCTAAAGATTGGCTGCTATTTAGACTTGCAGTTCATTTGGCAATCTTGTTCATTACAGGCAGATTTCTGTCTCTGCAGTGCTAAACACCATCTTGCAAAACCAGGACATTTGCATGCATCTCAAATATTTACTAGGTTCCACTCTTCTCTAGAATAACTTGATTCATTTCTGTAATGAATCAGATTAAACTCACTGGCAGGAAGTATCTGAAGATTTTCAAAGTGTTGCCTTCCTCTGAGTGCTCTCACAGAAGACTATTTTTCTTCTCAAAAGTCTCAGCTCTGTAGCCTCTGAATTGCCCCCCTCCCCACTTTAGACACAGTTTTAAGTACAAATCAATATATCTCACTGATTAAAAAAAGGTGCTAATAGCTATCTCCAGTAACAAATGGAAGCTTTCTGTGTTTCCAAGTGAACTTCTATTCAAGGTTACATTTAGTGCAATGTCACCATTGCTTATGTTTTTTTTCTGAGGACTGGGCAAAAGGAAAAAAAAAGATTTTTTTCTTTAAAATTGTTTTAATGAAGACCTGAAGAGTGAAGGGGCAGTCTCAAGGGATCTGTGACAGCAACATCTTGAAGTACTCAGAAGAAAGTCAATATCAGTGCTGAACTTGGAACTAGAAACGTAAAGCTTGAAGCTGAAATCTTGTATAAGAAAATGACAAAGCTAAATTCATCAGCTAAGTTATCAGGACTGATCTGAGCCCTAACAAGTGTTTCCATCATGTCTGTTAAGATTTGAGAGTAACCACAGAAGACAATAAATATGGTGGGGATCTTTACTTCAGCTTTATGTGTCCTTAGCTTTCTTGCTTGTGTGAAAAATAAAAAAAAATAGCACCCATTATCCTTCAGAAATACAAAATGTACAGGACAACCATTTTACGGGAAAAAAAAAAATTCCTGCTGCTTACTCTGTGTGTATGTGTGTCTTTCTGTCTGTACATGTATAGCTCAGAAAAATATGAGAAAAAATTGATGAAATCTAGAGTGCAGTTCTTCAGTCTAAGCATTAGGTACAATTGTAATTACCTCATCTCTTCCTTGATATTTACAGGATGAAAAGGTCAGAGGTGGAAAACATAGAATAGAAAAAAATATTCTACTTTACTGGAACATCTTTTGTTTTGGCGTTCTTATCTTTCTTTTTACTGCATATACCACCTCTCTCTGTTCTGCTGTACTATTTTTCTTCTTGCCATTTTTACTGTGTTTTAATCTGCAGTTGCTTTCACTGAAGACCTAAAACCTATGAAGAATTTAAAGTGCTAGATATTTTGTGTATATAGCACACAGATCACAGTAATCAAAATCCATGAAGAAAACAAACAAGGCTGATGATCACACTGGTCCTATCTTAAAAGCATTTGAATCTGCCTGTTGAAGTGGAGAGGGTTTTGCCTAGAATTTATTTATATGTGAAAACATGAGAACAATTCTTCTTGTTATTGAATAGAAATAAAGACGTTTTAGAGGTAGTTACGAGGACCAATTTTAAAATTGACTTTGACAACAGAAAGGATATGTCTGTACCAGCACAGTGTCAAAGGTTCAAGGCAGCTGTGAGTGACCTGGTGAATCTGCATGTTTGATCACTTCTGGTGAATCTCCTGGGAGACTATTATCGGTAGAGTAGCTAAATGGGAAGTTTTGGGTCCGTCCTCATAGCCCTTGATATACTTTATTTACTCTGAAGACAACCAAGCTGGCTGTTTTTCTATAAAGAAGCCTGGAGGAATGCAGCTGCCCATGTAGAAAAGTCCGTGGTAGGAGGAGAGCTGTGGCATGTTGTACCATTGCCACAGGCGAGCCATGGAAGAAAGGCAGTTAAAGAAAGCCACTCATCATCATGGTGTGGAAAAACCTGTTTTGTTTGTAGGTAAATTGCTCTCTCTTGTATAAAGTTATTGAATACAAATTAGTAGTATGCTATAGATAAATTATGAGAATCTCACAAACACTTGTGATGAATTTCAGTTGTATAAATGTAGACTACCCACCCATCCAAGAGCTGCATTGCATTAACTTGTAGAAATATGTAAATCTGAGTAAAGTGTTACCCTTGACACACACAAGTATCAATTGTTCTACCCCTCACTTCTGTCTTCTTAAATTTCGCATGCATGGAAACTCAGTGGGAAACATTGTCAAGATTTTATTTTAAAGCAACTTCAGCTTTAATCTATGATAGGGTACCTTTTCGTAGTGGTCATAGTAACCTTTTTTACGGATTTCCCTAAAGTCATCTCGAACTGACAATCCACTCTTTCTTTCTCACTCAGGACATGCCATGGGAATATTTATTGCTACACCTCTGACATTTCTTATCAATATAGTTTGCATCGCTTCCTTGACCGAGTATATTTGTTTTGTGTGAAAAGGTTGTATATTCAGCAAAAAAGGAATTACGGATATCAGAGATTAACTGCAATTTTGGAGAAAATTCATCAAAATTTTTGGTGTGGAAATTTTTTTAATATGAGATATTTAATTTCAATGTTTTGAAGGAAAATTTTAATTTTTTCATAGTTGTCCACAATTGAAAGAAAATAAAAAATCTTACAACAAAAGATTTAAAATGAAGTCATTTTGATTAACCTATTTTTCTTTTCCATTCCCTTTTAGCACCACCCAAATTCTGCATAGAATTTGCTTTTGTTCAGCTCAATCCAGTCTTCTCTCTGCCATGCAACCACCAAGATGAAGCATCCTGTATTCCCTCAACTCTGGCTGTTTGCAAATTCCAGCTTTTTATGTCAGCTTCACTTCATCAGTTCACACATTTGAAGGCCAACAGGGATCACTAGATCACTTAGCCTGAGCTAAATATACCACCAGCAGTACAATTTCACCTAGTTAAGCTCTGTAGTAAGCCAAATAACTTGTAATGGGCTCAAGCTTATGTCCCAGAATAACCGTCAGTCTTGATTTGAGGATTTGAAGAAATGGAGAAATATAACCACTTTACTTGATGGCTCTGATAGTTAATCACCACTGCAATTAAAAAATCATCTCAGTACAAGTCTGAATATGTCTAGCTACAAGCTCCAGCCATTGATTCTTGTCTTGCCTTTCTCCACTAGAGGAACGAGTCCATTGGTGTCGAACTCTTCTCCCAGTTCTGCAAAAAATGTGCAGTTTTAGGTCACTCTATGCCAGAACAATACAGGAGACTCAAAAGATGTCACGTTTGAGAATAGTTAGGCATTGACGTTTGAATGCTTTATTTACGATCCAGGTTCTGCAAAGTCTGCTTAAAACAGATGGCTTGGATGCACTATTTGGCATCTAGTTAGAAGCATCATTGCTAAGAACTTCAATATTGATTTTTTTAGCCATGTTTTGTAAGGAAATGAGGCTTCTAAAATCATTATTTGCCTGTCCCTTTCATCTTCTCCCCTCACTTCTCAGAGAACTTGGGATCATAATAATTCCAGCCATGTGTAGTAGCTCCATAGAGATCACAAAGTTTTGTGCTCCGTTAGTTTCTTATAGAAGACAGGGTAGGAGAGATCTCTGTTCAGTTTGTTGTCTCTCCCCTTCCCTCACCCAAAGGAGGAATAGGTGCTGTAGCTTATCCAGTCTGAGCAGGTTACAACAAGCTGGTCTGTGTCTGAGCGGTTCAGAAGCAGCCATACTAGACACGTCTTCGCCATCCAGCAGCTAGGAGCTGTGGGAGCTACTGAAAAGTTGATGAAAAGAAAGGGTGGTTAAGGCATGGTGGGAGAAGGTACTGCAGGAGACAGGGATCACAAGCATAAACGCTGGAATTTCTGAACTGGGACAGGTTGGAAGCGATTACAGGGTCATAGGAGGTTTCCTGGAGGAAACTATTTTTCTTTAGTTTCTGACTCAGATTGTCACAACCAGATATTTCTGTATAAAGTCAGAATTCTAGCTCTGAATATGTCAAAAAAACCCACAATATGTTTGTCGTGATCAAGATAAAGAGTCTTTTTATTCTATTGTGCAGCTTCTTTTAGGCACAAGGCGTAACTTCACAAATCAAAAAACAGGTTTCTTGCTCTCTTATTTTTTACCTTTTCTTCTAAATATCTTTTCTTTTCTTTCAGGGTTATTTTACAGGCCATAATTTCCCTTTACAACTAAAACATATGAAAGGAAAATAACCTTTCAGAACTAATTAATGAAGATTATATCTAGTGGGTTAAAATATGTTTAAAATAATTAACTGTGCCATTTAGTGGTTGGAATTCTAGCTGCTTCTTATTAAGGGTTTTCAGTAAAAGGTTAGCCCAAAAGCTATGTTAGGGTATAAATAGGTGGCTGCTGAGTTCATAATAAGTTTCATTATAAGAAACTTATAATGACCTTATTTTACTTCCAATTCAAATCAAAGTTTTCTTTCTAAAGCTCTCTCTACTGCATACAACTGATACTGAAAAGAACAACTGAAGACTTCAAACATAAAAAAGTTTCTTTACTGAGGGATTCCCTGTCTGTGGGAAAAGCACACTTCACAACATCATCTGATACGCATAAGGAAAAAGAAGATAAGTATGGGAACTGAGAACGGGACTGCTGGCAGAATTGTTGCATGGGCTGCAAGAGTAAATCACATAATTCAGAGTAGTATTCCTGGGGAATCTGAAAAGAGATAACTTCTCAAGTAGGTTTTTTTCTCTCTCTTCACTTCTTTAGGGCTCTCTTCATTCATTTTATGTATTTTTCTCCAGTCTGATCCCTCAGAAAAACAGTGAACTCTTTAATACTATTTTTCAAGAGAATATGAAATAAATTTGAAAGGAAAATTCAGATTTGAAAATCTACTGTTGAAGTAATACATTTCTCAGCTGTCAAAACCTGTAGAGGATTACTGTAGTTTTTAAGTCTAATAGGCAACTCTGTATCCTTAATATAGTGCATAACCCTATTCAGACATGCATATGTGTGAGACCACAGAACACTAACCTGTACAGAATGTTAGCTGAGATGTATTTTAAACCAGCTTCTATTTCCCTTAATCAGTACTCATAGCAGCATTAACTTCAATGAGAGCCACATCAAAATCTAGAGTCTGGCTACTACTGACCAGTCCAAATCTTTTTTAAAACCAATAGAAACATTTCTCTTAAAATTACTGGTGATTGGCCTAGTCCATAATTCAAGTACCTCCTAATTACATCATGTCATTGGCACAGCTAACATGGAATAATGTGTCTCATGTTAATCTTCATTACCCAGCTTTCCCATCCCATGTAATAAAGAACAAATGGGCAGAACTTTAGTATTCTATTTCTGGAGCAATCCCTTTGTAACCTCAAAACAGTCGAACAATTTCACATTTTTAAGTAATTGCTAAAATTGACCCTTTACTTCTCTAAATCACTCTGGTTTCTTTTTGCAAGGTGTTCTCCTTAGTCAGTACCTGGATTTCAAAAGCACTTCATTCAAGCTTCTTAGATCATTAGAATTTACATTAAACCTCTTTGCATCTGTTGCCTCTGATTGCGGCCAAAGGAGTACTGAGGGAGAATGGAGCATGGCGGAGTCAGACTACATGACAGCTGATCACAGAGCTTAGTTTAAAAGGGACATAAAACTTCCACCAAAACAAAGAGTAATTTAAAGCTGACAGTGGATGAAGCAATATCATTAAGCAGAAAATGAGAGATCAGTGAGGAAAAGAGATCTAATGTTGATAATAACGATAGCTAAGCTGCAATGCAATTAGTGCCTAATCAAAGACAAGACAGGCAGTGGTCAGTTAAACACACCAGCATATAAAGTATTTGTAAAGTAATAGCAAGACTACGGGCAACAGAATGGAAGAGCTAACAGGAGGGGTGTACGAGGTGAAATTCAGTACAGGGTGGGCTTACAGAAACAGGACTGGATAGCAATGACTGAAACTGAACTATAACCTACACGTTGTTCGTGAAGAATGAAATGGTGGGTTAAATATTCTCTTTTATTGTCTTTAATTGGCAGTACAACACTGGAAGCATTTTCGTGGTTAAAACAGAAACTCGCTGAACTGGAATAATTGGGAGAAGAATACAGAAAAATTCTCTTGCAGTACCAAGCAGTAGAAGCCTGATATTGAACTCCATCATCAGATCTGTCTATAGTACTGTCTAATTGTTCTGCAGAGTGAAATGCTATTAGAAATTTTATCCTTATGAGAAATATTAACTTCCAAAACACTTGTTAGGCAATACACTTTATTGCTAATATTAAGGTCTAACACTCTTGGACGTAACAAGATTTTTCAGTTTTTCATGAATAGAACCATAAACTAAGAGCAGGTGACCCTGTTTCGGAGGGAAAAAAAGTCCTGTCTTTTGAGTAGGTAATTGTTGCATCTGCTCTATCTGTCACCATTTCAGCAAGAGATTTTAGAATTATAATAGACTGTTCTTGTTAAAAATCTTACAGTAGCAGCCAAATGCAGCAGACGTACATGTCGGGCCCATAACAAATTACTGGCACGTACAGCTATGGGCCCTGTGTCTTACAGCCTTCCCTTTCCTCATCTTTGGCTCTTTCCATAAATGTTCTGTAATAAGTTTTACACAATCCCACAAGCCTTTTCTGGAAGCCCATCAGAAATTTCTCACAGGTCCCTTGAAATATCCTCTAATGCTCACAATAATCACCTTTCTCCTCCTTATCAGTTACACAGTTCAGTGCAATTCTCAAGGCTGTGCCCAAGCCGTTGCCTTAATGGCCATCAATCAGTGACCAAAGAGCTCTGGTCTTCTTCATTACTGCCCACTTGGTCACCTATTCCTATACGATAATTATGATAGATGCTGAACCAGACGGTCTCTCTTTCCACACATCCATACAGTTCTATGCAAACACCAGCTCAGTAATAAACCGTGATCTAAAACACAAACCAAGGACAGACTAGGAGAGGCAAAGAGAGCAGAATGGTAAGGATCATATCATTGCGAACTCACAACATACCTATGCCTCAAATAATGTTCATGGTTATTAAAAAGAAAAGGACAGACAGAAAATTCACATTGATAAGCAAGTCTTTGGAGTGGCATGAGAGAAGTCCGGGACTCTGTAGCCTGTAAAATAGCTGACAATAAAGTCCTACAAAATCATGGGGAAGTCAAACAGGGAGATTGTTCATACTCAGTAGGAGGCAGGAGTGAATTACTGTGTGAAAGATTTCGGTGAACAGAGGGAGGTACTACTTCACACCACGCGCTCTTAAACTATGAGACTCACTGCTCCAACATACTGTGAATGCCGAGTTTGCACAGATTCAAAAAGCAATTAGACAAAGTCAGAGAGTGAAAAGCAAGAGGAACAGCCTTCCATCCTGCTACAATGTATAAGTAGAAGTATTATTATGTGCTTGCTTTTGTCTTGTACTCTTTTCTCTGCATCTGATGCTGATTATTTTGGGAGACAAGATACTGGAATAGAGTGACTTTTTCTTGAACTTATTATAGCTATTTTCTGTAATTATGTGGAAAATAAAAATTCATTTGGCTAAACTGACACTGAAAAAAACCTCTTTTTAGAAGCTTCCAAACCAACCCGTGCATTAAGTTAGTCTCTTAGTAATCAAGATCAATGTGTTACTGGCACAGGTCTCTTCCAGAGTGGTCCAAATACTTTAATATGCAAGACCATGTTGGTTTTGGGTGCCTAGTACTTTGTTACTAGTCACTCTTCTGGAAAGTATGAACAACATGGGCCTGGAGAAGGTAGAAGAAAATAAAAATATTTCTTTTCAAAATCCCAAATAGTTAATTCAGTTTAAAAGGCATGCAAAGACTAGCTGATCGAAGAAGAGAATGATGCTGAATTTTCGTATTAAGGAAGCAAGATGAAATCCCTAATGAATCCCTCTTATGAATTATTCTAGCTGTATGTTTAACTCTGCTGCTGTTTGACATACCATATTGTCAAGAATTACATCCTTGCATGCTCTGTAAACACTCTGACTTCCCTCATAGCAGTGAACAGGCTGAGAGAGTTGGGGCTGTTCAGCTTGGATGAGAGAAGGCTCTGGGAAGACCTTACAGCAGCCTTCCAGTACCTGAAGGGGCCTGCAAGAGAGCTGGAGAGGGACTTTTTGCAAGGGCATGTAGGGATAGGACAAGGAGTAATGGCTTCAAGCTGAAGGAGGGTAAATTTAGATTAGATCTAAGAAAAAAATGCTTCATTATGAGGGTGGGGAGGCACTGGAATAGGTTGCCCAGAGAAGTTGTGGCTGCCCCTCCCTAGCAGTGTTCAAGGGCAGGTTGGTTGGGGCTTTGAGAAACCTGGTCTAGTGGAAGGCGTCCCTACCCATTGTGGGGTGGTTAGAACTAGGTGATCTTTAAGGTCCCTTCCAACCCAAACCATTCTATGATTCTATGATTCTGTGAACATTGAATTTGGGAACTGCACTTCCTTATTGGGGTTTTGTTGATATTTAATTAAAATGTGACAGAGTTGTTAACCCAGTGTAAAGAAAAAGCCTTTTGTCTTCTGAGTTCAGCATTTTTAAAATGCTGAACCTTAAATTTCATTTGAAGCTTATTACTTGCTGCTGAAATATCTTTGAAAGACTTCAGTAATATTTAATGTTCTGTCATTTTCATGCAAATTGTTTCAGCAGTTCAGTTCTGAACTGGATTTGCTTTAATTCAGTTATTCTTTAAAATTCAGTGAAATTATGTGTATTAATAATAGCTGAGGATGTTAACCATTGATTTAAAAGGCAAAACAGATGATTTGTAGTATGTAGTGAAGGGCACCTCATTTGTAAAAATATAAAGTGTCTGTTTAACAGAAACTGTTGACTATCATCCTGAATTGTTTCCTGACTGCCCCTTATTAGAATCATGCTTCGGACAGTCTGTCACTGAAAATGAACAGGATCATCCAAACTTTGATGCTGCCCTGAAAGTCAGAGTGCCTTCAATCTTCCACAGAAATCAGCAATAGATTGTAACTTTTTCTGAAATAAGACTTTTTTCCTGTCAAGCCTGGACAATACAAACAAAACAGAGGCAGCAGTAACATGATCAGTACAACAAAGTGAGGCATAGTTCACTGAAAGCAACAAATGCTGATTGCATGGATTGAAAAATTAGTAATTATACAGCTGACAAAAAAAGCAATAAGCGGCGCTCAAGAGGATCTAGAATCAAGCTTTTCTATTGTACCACAATACAAGGTTTTTAGTAATCTGCAGATGTTCTTTTTCATCACAAAATATTTCATGTTTAGAGGCTATCTATCCTATTTATTTTACTGATACAGTATTTACAAGGATGTATCTCAGAAACAAAGTGGGATCCATGCAATGAATGTGGATTATGAGGGAGACAGCTGTGGATATATTCATGTCTACTTTAGTTGCTGATGCTCACTAAGATGCTTTTGTCTTTTCATTCAAAGGTCCTTCCAATATTTGCACTACGTCAACATAAGAGTTGTACGCTGTGCATACTGCAAAAACCCATGTCTGTCTTCATGGGTGCTCTGTGCCTGTGTGGAATATGGAGAAATCACAATTCTAGTTGCACATCAAAACTTGTAGAAAGACAGATATAAAACAAATGAAGACATAAGATGAATACTAAAGAGAGTTTCTAGTAGCTGGGAATGAACTTTCTGGACATGTCATTATTAGTCTAGACAGAGTTTGTTTAAAGTGAGGTACTATTCTGAAATACCACATTGCAGCCAGCAAGAGTGCATCCTACACTTCAGAAATATGGAGAGATTGTTAATCATTACCCAGTTTTTGTCTGTTTTGGACTGACAGTGTACTCTTCTAGCAGCTAAGGGCATTTATTAGAGAAAGAAAGTGCCAAAGATGTAGAGTATCTTCTTGTCATCTATTGCTGCCTCAACAAGTATTTGCATAGAGCCAA
>Ga0181612_181410_pt1 | contig 11957 bp, 8 predicted proteins | sample HoacroProtozoa21_FD_119630 | JGI IMG/M metagenome (GOLD analysis project Ga0181612, IMG submission 119630) | Hoatzin crop microbial communities from Cojedes, Venezuel. Combined Assembly of Gp0051906, Gp0051904, Gp0051908
GCTCCTGAGTGGCAAAAGCCCCTCCTTCAGCCACGTCCCCACTTAAATACTGAGCATGACATCCTGTGGTACAGAATATCGCATTTGATTGGCTGTTTAGGTCAGCCCAACCAGCTGCTTGTGAAAATTAACTCGATCCCAGCTGAACCCAGGGCAATGGCACAAGACCACAGCGATACTGAAGAGAATTAAAACTCCTGGAAGCCTTTTCAGAGACGTCCTGTAAAATTACAGCATGATTACATTACCTCTTAAATTAAAAAAAGTCTCTTACAAAGTTCAGCCTAACTGTCAGAGTTGCCAGGATTAGATCTGGGACCACATGTATTCTGACTAAGCTCAATGCTGTATAAATAATAGATCCATTATTCAAACAGCTCACAGGACAGTGTGAACTTGATTTTACATTAACAAAAACTCACCATGATATACCTTTCCTGGGATTTTTCCCTAGTAAGGGTTGTGGCATGGGCCCCTGTCTGAGCAAAAAGAAAATGTAAACAGCAGGTTCCTATTAAAGGAGTTATATTATGTATGTAGCCTCAGACAAAAGAATTCCAGCATTCGGGTTTTGTGAGTTATTAACAGCAGTCTGCTCTGTAATTGTCAGTGAAATAATCTCATTGACACATACAAGCTAGGAAATAGAGGTCTCATTAACAAAGCCTCTAGCCTTTAGTAGATCATATAAATAACCAAGAGAGCCTGCAAAAGATCGATTACAGCCTTTAAACGTTTACAGAATCAGTGTTTAATTAAGACCATTTTAATATGCAAATCAAGCCTAATTATCATCATTTGTTAATGTTAGTCTGCCTGGGCTCTAAACAGCCTCAGCTGCAAATATGGTAACAGTATCATATTTTTGCTGCTTTTTTTTTCCCTAGGAGAAACTGCAGAGGAAACAATCAAGTTGTGCTACTAGTACGTATGAAGGCTTTCAAAACCCCATTTCCTTTTAGCATTTGGACATGAAGGTCAAAAAAGTGCTCAGCGTAGCATAAAATCTAGCTGAAATGTTATGCATTTCTTCACCCACGATTTTGTAGAGTGCTTTAATTAATGTATTTCCTCCAAAGTAAGTAACCCCTCCAGGAGCTCCTTTTGATGAAAATCTGCCCTTGTCCAATGCAGTGATTGAATAGATGGGTCTCTAACACAGACCATTGTCACTCAGAAGCTGATATTGGGACTTTTTTTTCTTCCGATTTCCTCCGCCCCAGGAACGGTAGGTAATCCTCCTATGCTAAGAAGCCAGAAGCCACAGCATTACGGCAAAGCCCTTGGAAATTAGAAGTGTGAAGTAAACAAGAGAAGAACACAGTCTTCAGCAACATGATGGGAGGAGCAGGCACGGAGGAATACAAAGCAGAAAATGTCTGTGTTCTGACTCTTGAAGAAGTAAAATTAAAGCCTCAAAGCCCCTGTGAATTTGTTTTGGGAAAGAGGGTGGGGCAGCTGCAACATGCTCCTGGTAAAAATCGTTCCCTTTTCCTGACATTGCTGCTCTCCTGCCACCATGACGAGCTGCACAGATTAAACGAAGAAAGAGAACCACGCACCATTGGACGGTATTGATTTGTTGTTGAATGCTTACACACTGACAGCAGGGGAAATACGAAATGTTTCTGTTTGCAACTTTTTACAAGATAGAAGGTCAATTCTTTATTTTGTTTTGCCATTATATTTTCTTTCCTCATATTCCTGATGCTTTGGACCCTGTGGCTGCCAAGCCTTCATCTGGTTAAGAGTAAAAGACAAGCTTTCTGTTTTTACTTATTCTGTAATATATTTGGTATTTCTAAGTAAATCAAGTCCTCACATGAAAAAAAAAAAAAAGGACATGCAGTTACAATAGGCAATGTGTCTTTCAAGACAGAATGAATAAATATGTAATAATTGGAGTAGAAATAAAATGCAAGAGACAACTTGAAAAGCCCCCAATTCAAATGGGCGCAGAGTGGCTTTCACCCAGCGTCTTGACTGACTAGCGGATGAAAGGACTTCATACAGAAATGGCATTGGAGTACAGCACAGAACCATGGCTGGGCAGAGTTCTGTCGGGCAATCACGTCCCAGCTACTTTTTGAAAGGTCCTCTCTGGAGACGGTTTTGGAGAGTGGGGTGTGTTCAATAAAAGCTGTGCACGTTCTTGCTGACACAGCAAGTCCACACAGAAGCTGATCTAGGCTAGGGAACAAATTTGGGCTAGGGGACAAACCCTTATATGGCAGGAACCCCTAACACTTGTGAACCTGTAGGCAATGAAGAATCGAGCCACAGAGTACAAAGCTGTTGAAGGGGCTGCCAAGACAGCTGGCAGGCGCTGAAGCTGGATTTATAGCATGTTCCCACCAAGAGCTGTGTGCAAAGGCACGGGGTCTCTGCACAGACTAATAATGACTGTGGGAGCTGCTATCATTTCTGGGTGAATAGCTGAACCTGAGAAAACCACAGGAATTTGAACTAACCATACATGGAAGAGAGCACCTACAAAGTTTAGTTTTCTAAAGTTCTCTACTAACGGTAATGAAAAACATGGACACTTACTTATCCTTCATCAGATAAAATGGCCAGGATTTTCACAGAGCCTATGGAAGCTTGAATTTCAGTGGAACTTTATATAAAGAGTGAAAAAAGTACATTTTCAGGAAATACCTGCAAACCCAAGAGCAGGGAAGAAAGAACGGAAAATAAATGCGAAGTAGGGCACATCTGGTAGACTTAGTGGAGATGTTTTGTGTTCAGACACAGAATACATAAAATTATACCACTGAGCAATGAGCTACACCACCTAGTCTTGGAGTCTCCTCCACCTAGGACAGGGAAGGAAAGAACAGAGGAGTATTTGAGAAGTCCAGTTCATTCAGTCATTTACTACACTGCTGCAATGCTGCATTGGCTGGTTTTGCCCAGTGGATGTTTTCCTAAAAGGGAAAGTCAACAGTGCTGATGCACTTCATACAGACAGTAAACTGACAGCAAACGAAAGTGAAATGACCAAGCCAACACCTGAGCCACTAATTCACAGCCAAGGGTTCACAGTCATTTTCCAGGTCACCTCCACACTACTTATTAACATTGGATGAGAGGCAATCCGTTCTATCCCAGCTGGAACTTCCCAGAGCATGGGAAGTGCTGTGCACCAGTATACCTGCTCCAGTTTCGCAATCAAAACCAGCTACTTGTGAGGAAGGTTCTCTTATGGAACAGGTGGTTATGCTGTCCATAAATATAATTTCAGGTTCTCAAGTCTAAATTTGCTATCCATATTAAAATACATGAAATACTTTTTATGTTTGACACATTGTATGGTCTCATTATGCATACAAATGTCCATTCACTTTTGTTTCTTGCTAAAGTCTTGGCCTTAGTGTCTTAAACCTGCTTGCAGCTCCAATGATAGAAAGTCAAAAACACTCCCAAACACTCCCAAACACTCCCAAACTCCCTTCTATCTCTCTGAGTGCTGTCATGTGCATAAAGCAAGATGAAAGAGTACCTGAGTCAGACACAGATCTGATAACTTCTTAAGATATATAGACATATCTCAGAAAGCAGATATTGCTGTCAAAAACCAAAGAGTTTTAAAAATTATTTCTGGACAACAATCATCTGTGTTAGACATGCACTTCAACAATCCTGCTCCATAACAATGTTCAGGCATCTACCAAATTAAATGCTACTTCTTATGTAGTGATCTTCTCAGTGTTCAATCATTTGAACATCCAAGTTTCAAGAACATTCTTATAAGAACTGTCAAAAATAAAAAGTACTCCTTACACAGCATTTTGCACCCCGGAACAGACTAAGCCTCTGCTGAAGTTTTACTCTCCAATGAGAATGGAATTAGTGCCCATTTTACAACATGGAGAAAAGGAGGTATGATGTCATACATGGCTGAAAGCTGCAGGAGGAATCTTGACAGTATGCTTGAGCAGAGCAGTGCAAAACAAAATTTCATTCCATTTCTCAGATACAGCAAACACTCAGCATGACTCTTGGCCTGTTATACACATTTTGCAGGTCAAAATTTTCAACCACATGATTTTGATTAGCAAAGAGTGAAATACAACTAAAGTATATCTTATCAGAAGACACTATTATATTTTTTTAAAGTGAGAAATGCCATTTAAATTTTTTCAAAAAATGCTTTCAGTGTGATTTAATTGTAAAGCCCAAACAAATATAAAACACTACTTTCTTTGTTCATTCACTTTTCCTGTCTCCCTCAACACTAGGGACAGCGTAAGTAGTTATTGCTAGATCTGAGAGGCACAGCTCTTTCATTGATTTTATTGGTTGTGTAATTTTTCAATTTAAGCCAGATCTTTTGTGATTATTGAAAGCAAGAAAATTGAGGACTCTTTTTAAAAAACTAGAAAAAATATGCATTTAACAGAAAGAAGCTCAAAAGGAAAACACATAAAGCACTTCACATACAAATGACCTGTAACTTGCATTCCATTTCTGCAAATTTTGAAATAAAATTTTAAAATCTCAACCAAAGCACTCTGGTTTTGTTTGCAGTTAGCTCTGCCTGGCTTATGTTCTGCTCACCCCCATTCTCTGCAGGGGATCAGCAGGAAGCAGGATGCCCTGGGCTCCCCCATCCAGCCATCCAACACTCCACAGCAGCACAGGCTTGCCTAGGTTTGTGGTCCCTGATGTGGCAGGGCTCTGCCCTTTGTGCGAGCCGTGCTGCTGTACAGCAGGGTCATGGCAGAGCTAGTGTCTGAGCTCCAAAATAAATTCATGCCCTTGCATGCCTTCAAGCCACAGATGGTGCACCTCTTATCCACAGTAAGAATATATGGCCAGAATAGCCTCTCAGGTCCCGTCAGGATGTATATCTACCCACTGTACAAGACAAGATGGCACATAAAGCATTGCACTATGAGATATCACATTATATTCATTTTCTCTTCAGTGAACTGAACTGCAAATAAATGACTCAGAAACCAGCATGAAATGAGGACATATCACCAATGGGGTTTTGTACACATTATTTGTTAGAAGAAATAACTCTCTTAACAATGTATGACCCATGACTAATTTCAAGGGGTCAAGGTGATCATTGCCCTTCACTGTGTAGAGTATTATTCTTCTCTAAAGAAGTTCAGAGGTTAATGAATAAAGTGTCAGCAAAGAAGAAATCAGACTAAGCAAGAAAATGCTCGTTCTTGGGCTTTGCTATAAATAATGCTCTCATTAAAATTCTGCCTTGGAAGAAAGGCAAGTCCATTAGTCTAGGAGCTAATTTTTACTGGCTCCTTAGATGTATGCATATTAAAAATTCAGCTTTTATAATTGCCAGCCATCAACCACCTAGTCAGTGCTGTTCTTGGAGTTTTTAATTATTTACTTCATTTGCATAGACACTCCAATTTATGATCAACCATTTAGCTATCAAGGGACAGTTTTAGTAATTCCTCTTTTACATTTTTATTTATTCCCTTTGTATCCCTAGCAGGAGCGCTGAGAGGTCCTTGCTCAAGCTGTGTGGCACTGGGACATGCCCAGCCCAGCATCTGCAGCCATCATGCATGGCTGTGCTTCCCCACACACTCTCTGCCTGGGCCAAGGCAGTATGTACAGTGCAGCTACACAGCATCTGCTGAACGCCCATATCCCACCTTAGAGCTGGCACTTTGCCCCAAAGCTCTTCACCTCTGGGTTTTCAGTTTGGGGCTGTTTTCTCCACGTCCCACAATGTGGCTCTGTTGTTTGAGGATACTACTACTGCGAAACTTCCTCTGGTACCGCCCCTCCTCATTACGAACAGGTCTCAGCCTTTTCTGTTCATACTTCTAAGCAGACAGTACATGTTCCTCTTCAAAATGTTATCTGCCCAGCTCCTTGGACACAGAAAAAGGAGAGAAAGCATAGCAAGACACAGACGTTGGAAAGAATGGGTTCTGCAGTCGCGCAGGAGCATGCCTGTCCCACCGCTCCCCCCCAGGCACACATCCTGGGTAGCCAGGCTGCACGACTGCTGCCAATGCACCCTTCAGCTGGACATCGACCCCCCCAGGCACCACTGGCCCAGAGACAGCCGTGAATCTTGAAAAGCCACTCCATTTTTTGTTCACCCTTAAAAACAACTAAATTATCAAACGAAAGACGTGTTGTCTGTCTTCAGTGTTCAAAGGCAGGCTCCAGCAACAATGGGAATGATTGATTTGTAACCCTGGTATCATTGTGCTCCTCCCCAGGTACCATCTCTGACGGCTTTTTGCAGACAGGATACCAGACAGCAAATGTGAAAGGAGCAAAGCAGCCTTGCCTGGCAGGAAGGGAATTGATTGCCAGTCCCTCTTTCTGCCAGGCAGGATTTCTTTGCTGCAATTCATACTCTTCAATGGGCTGTCTACAGACAGCCTCCAGATGGCTTTGGGGGGAAGTGAGGGTAACGACACTAGAGATTACAAATCAATCACTATTATAGAGCCTTTTATTTGGTAGAAGCTTCTGAGCAGAAAGCAGATACCAAAAATACATAATACGTCCTGATTTTTTGTTTGCTGTTTCCTGTCCTTAAGCTCTTCTATGTCCTCTTTTGCTCCTGACACCACTGCTTTCTCTTCTTTCACTGCTTTTACTTCCATCTTTCTTACTGCATATTTCTCATTTACACTTGATTTTATCCTGCTATCATCTTTCTCACTGCCAACCTACAGCATCCATAGCTACCCGATATGGAAGTAAAACATGATCTTTCTACTCTACTCTGTCATCTTCCCTTTCCTTCACACCCAGACCCCAATTCTCAAAAAATGGCAGAGTAATGCTGACAGAGAACAGAGCCAAGGTCTACCTAATTTTCATTGTCCTGAAGCCATCTCGTATATCATTCTGACTGCTTTTGCTTGTAGCAGTACGTTGGGTTTCGTATGACAGGATCCATGCAATAAGGAGAGAAGGTAACAGAGAGGCTGGCAAAAGATGATTATACACCCACACTGCCGGGCACTGAAGCTACGACTGCCGTATGTGACACTTCTCATCAGTGCATTAATTTTATAAGCCAAATCATGAGTGGAGCCCCATCCAGCCAGAAGAAATCAGAATATACTGTTATTCCAGAGCTTTCACATGAGAACAGTCCTGAACACCCAGCGCACAGATCTGATTTTACTCGCTTTTATGCTTTCTTTCATATTTTAATTCATGTACTCTTATCAACAGAAACATTGTCATCTGGAACAAGTGAGGCAGGTATTGACAATATGTTTGTTGGGGAGAAATAAACAATAAACTGTAAACAATAAACCTGTGCAAGATACAGGTCTGTTTAAACAAATCAACTGACACGCATTTGGTAAAATAAATATCAGAGGTGTTGAAAATCACCTTTCAAAATGCTTTGACTTACTGAGTCAAAACAACTTTCTGTGTAAAATGTTAACAATTTTAGGTTTAAGTATATTTTTAGAAACTGAAAAATAGATCAAAATCATCGAAGGAGAATATTTCAAACTTCTGGTGACACTACAGTTTGGTTGCTCAGAACAGAGATCTTATCCATGTATTGATACAGAAAGTTTTCAAACTATTGACTTTTCATCCTAATCCAGGTAGGAAGTTTTTTTCAAAATCTCAGAAATGTATGTAAGTATTAAAAACCCACTTCCTCCCAGGAAGGATGTCACCTCGTTGTTGAGAGATCCAAAATTGGGGTAGAAAACTTGGATATACCAGCATTTCCCCTGTGTGAAACATCCACTATGAATTTCCAAGTACACCAGCTATTGCAAGTGACACCTCCGAGTTACAACACTGCTACTGTGAGGTAGACTACGTGATGCAGTTCAAGTCAGTCATGTTCTACAATCAGATGAATTACTACAGCCAGAGAGTAGCAGTCTCATAATAACACAAAAGCGCAAAGCAGTGGGCTGCAGACTGCAGACGAAACACTTTGCTGTGGGGTATGAGAGTGCCATGAAAACAGCACAGCTTACACAGCCAAGAGTAAAGCTGAGATTTGATGTGTCCTGCTAAAGAAATCAACGCTGTCTCCCTTCACACCTCATTCAAACTCTGGAAGATGTGTTTTTTACTGAAGTTGTTCCCATTTTGGTATAACTCCAGTTGCATAGGAATATGCTGAAGTCAAGAACTGAAAGAAGAAAAGAAAAAAAAAAAAAAGCCTGGGGGGGTTACAGCAGTAGTTTTCCTTGGAAATACTTGAATTGATCAGTTTTATCTTTCCATTCAAATACTTCACTTTTAAAAAGCTTTACATCAATGAAGTTTGGAGCTTGAGTGATGCAGCTTTAGTAGCTGCTTATCAGCCACTTGTGAATATGCATGCTGCAAAAGCTAAACTGTGGCATTTTTCATTTTAGGGTGAAACTGAATGACCTGAAAATGGATCCATCTCCTGTGTTACCAGCAACCATTTTAGAACAAACTGCCTTGCAGCTAGGATGCAGTCCCACAGACAAGAAACTTGCTTTTCACTTAGACGAGGAAGATGAGCTAAAGCATCTTCGTGAATGTTTCTGGATCCCGAAAGTCAAGGATCTACCTCCAAGTGAGAATTATAATTACAGTGGGGGAGCAAGGGTGGGGCTTTACATCATCTGCATGTATTTATCACAAATCTTTGGAAATCATTGTCACTTATGAGATAATTGAGCAATTGCAGTGATATCTGAGCACAGCATGTCCCTGATGTTGCTAAATCAATCCATCAACTTATTCTAGCACCAAAGCTTTATGCTCTCGTTGCCATCCTGAATAAAATGCAAGGATACAGTACTTACATGGTGCTTATGCTGTCAGTCAGCTGCTTTGAACAATACAGTGACTGATTGAAAATTATAGGCAGAAGCATTTCTATCTAATGGTTTGAAAGGGCAATGTCACTTACAATAGTTCGGAGTAGTTGCTTCCTTGGTATAATATGGTTTGGTTACATCTAGTTACAATTGTTTTAGTTAATGAAAGAGATGGTACACATATTATGTTGCCATTTATGACTTATTGCTAGTAGTAGAGAAAATTTTCTTCCTGAGGCCAAATGAAGACTGTGCCTTAGAACAAATAATTCATCTGAGCAAATAATTCATAATAAAACCTTTTACTGGAGGATCTTTCCTACTTTCCTCATGAATTGCCTACAAATAGATAACTGCTTCAAGGTAACCATGCAAAATGGTTGTCAAAATTTTTCTGACTCATTCCTGGTCTGTAGGTTGTTTCGAGGAGCCTGTGGCATGCCTGGGTATGGGAGCAGGGGTACCTTTGATTTATTAAGAGAAGACCTGGTGTGCAGGCAGGGGGATGGGAGGGCTGGCAAGCTGAGAGGGAAGGATTTTGCTTCGCGTTAAGGCTCCTAGCTCAGAAATAGTACAAAATATTTCTATGGCTTTTGTACCTGCTGCTGCTGTGTCTGGCCATAATCATTCAGGGAAACCTTTTGGGAGGACCCACCTATGCAGTCAGCACAGTCCATGGCTCTTCTCCTGCTTCCCAAGTCCTATCTGCTTCTGTTTTCAGCTCATGTATCACATATATGGGGAGCAAAGCTGTGCCTGCTCTGCAGGCCCTGCTCATGGCACACTGGAAGCTGAAGAAATGGCATGTTATTTCCTTTAGATGGTGAACATCTATAGGATTAGTCATTCTACTCCTTATCCACCTTGGAAGAAAGCACCGATTATAAATTATAGGAAAAGATATAGAATTATCTTGCAAAACATTTTCATATTATAATAAATGCAGATATGATTTTCTCCAGGGTTTTTGATTTTCTGAGGAGGACAGTACTGGTGGTACATGAGAAATTACAGGTACATTCATCAAATTATGTCCAGAAAATGGCATTAACTGTCTGAATTCCTGGACATCTTTTGAAACGATGTTTGTCTTCAATATCTTTCTGCCTAGAGACGATGAATGTTGGGAATGCAGTCTGCTCCCGCCCTTAGGACACGAGGATGATAAATCCTAGTTCTTTATGTACTGGGTGGTATTGGCTTATCTTTCCTTGCATTTAAATCCTTGAGTTTTGCTGTTTATATTATTCAGAGCAGAAATGGACACTTCACAAATATTTAAACTAGGTGCTTCCTCTGCACAGAGGAGGTGTTCTCAGCCTGTCTGCCAACGAGTCATTCCCCTCCCCCCCCAGCCCCGGTTGCTTAAGAGAGTTTCCTAAACCCCATCTGTTTGTTTGGGTATGACTATTCTGTACTTAAAACCACTTCAGCTGCTGCCTTGCTGCTGCAAAATGTCCCTCCAATACTGGAAAGATGCTGGAAGGCAGCTGACACAGCCATTGCGCTGGTGCCATTAATCAGGCTGTGCCATTGAAATCCAGCTCAGCTAGGGCACCTGAACCACAGCCACGTCTTCCACTGCAGCACATGAAATGCCTCTCGAGAACCGCAAAGCTCACTTTTCAGGGTAGTGTCTCAGCAGCTTCCAATGAAAGAATCTTCTGAGAAGTAAGTAGAGATTTTGATACCCCTGTGACAGTTAACATTGCTTCCCCTCCAACTGTTTGTTTATCAATTACCATAATTAGCCCCAAAGACTGCTGATATGTTTTTTTTTCCCCCTAGTTACTACAGTATTTAGTCCTGAGACTAAGTGTATATATATATTTTTAGTGAAGATAATCAACCTACATATTAGTACCAGTTGAATAGCACAGAGAACCCATCATTCTTCTGTTCCCATATTAAGGAGATTTTCCTCCTCTTTCTTCCCTGTCTCTTTTCCATGCTTTGGCTGTCATCAGGAACAGCTTCCCTGCTAAAAAACAGCAGGGGTGTAAATATATATATATTTACATTTTGTGCCTATATGATAACGACAGATCTCCCATGACATTTATCTGAGCACAGGAGAGGGTCCTAGATAACATGCTTCTGAAGATAAATGTCATTACACATATTAGCTATCAAATATTCTTTATATATTTACATAAAACAGTACAATGAGGTTTTAAAATGAAGCCTTACAAGAAGTGGATGAGAACATCCATAGGAGATGATTGTAAGATTGCGTACATAAAAATATTTAGAAAGTCATTATAATAATTTAATTTAGTTATCAACTTAGAACCTGTCACAGCTGTTTATTTGTTATATCGATCAACTGGAAATGACTACCAGACTTACACCCTGGCAAACCTTCGAGTTTTTATGTGCAAGCACAAGGGATGAGGCTCAGGTGAGCAAATAGGAAAAGATGACAGCAGAAGATTTAGAGAAATGTTTGGATCTCCTAGCTCTTCTCTGAGCTGACAACACAGTCTCTTTAATACTTTTTCTTGTACTGGGGGGAAGTAGGAATGACTGGATTGCAGTTGGCAGTCAGGTGCCAAATCACCAATCTGATTAAGGCTATGGCTTGTGTTTTGTCATCTTGTAAAGGAACAGAACATCATTTGGGTTTCTTGGGAATAAAAGGATGTCCCAGAGTGAAAGACTTGAGCTATATTTCCCTGAAGAGATGGTTAAAGGTAATGCTTAATCTTATAAATCTGGCTCTTTGTTTGGAGGGCTTGTGAAAGGGGGTATAGGAATATGTGAAAGCGGTGATCTTTTATCCTTCAACAGGGGACAGGACTCGGATAATGTATAAACAGATTTAGTCCTTCTTTTCTGGTTAATAAAGACATAGTCTTTTTCCCTTTTGTTTGGACTGAATATTTTTGAAAATAAATTTGCTTTTTCTTTGATGTTTAATAGATATTAAAATACATCTTTAAGGTAGACGAATGGGTATATTTAGTATGCAAAATAATGTGCTTTATTAGGTCTGACTAGTTTGCATGAATCTGAGTAGGTGTGAGAACAACTTATAATGTATCTAATTAGTCTTAATTTTTTTTAGTAGAGACAGCAGTGACAGGACGAGGGGTAATGGTTTTAAACTAAAACAGGGTAGGTTTAGGCTGGATATAAGGAAGAAATTCTTTACTATGAGGGCTGTGAAAC
>Ga0181612_105416_pt1 | contig 11955 bp, 15 predicted proteins | sample HoacroProtozoa21_FD_119630 | JGI IMG/M metagenome (GOLD analysis project Ga0181612, IMG submission 119630) | Hoatzin crop microbial communities from Cojedes, Venezuel. Combined Assembly of Gp0051906, Gp0051904, Gp0051908
AGGCTGGAAAAGACCTTTGAGATCATCGAGTCCAGATGCAGCTCAGATGCAACAGAGCTCAGCTCTGCGTTCAGTGCCATCCAGTGACCTCGAGCAGATTTGCTTCATTCTTCTGGGGACAGTTCCTTCCTCTGTGACACACAGAAGGGCTGGTGGATAGCGAGGGCTGTGGCAGCACAGGGCAGCCCAGTCCCTACCAACACCACTGTCAGGGCCCCTGAGTTTTGTCCTCCCATGGATCAGCTGATGCCTTCTGCTTGCTGTCTTCATAACCTCTGTTAACGGGGCAGCTGCACAGCTAATAAGGCAAAAAAGATGACGTAGGTAAGAGATAATTCACAGTCCTACGGCCAGCCAAGAAGGGAGCCAATGCCTTGGAGCTGGGCTGACGTGAGCCTGCAGCTCAAAGGGAAGAGGGAGCACACGGCAGATGCACTGCAACAGCCACTGCAAGGTCCTGCTGCCGGCACGGGCAAGGTCCTGCTGCTCCACCTTTTGCTTTGGCTCCAGTAAGATACTCAAAACAGCAGGTCCTGCAAACAGAGTCGCCTGCACTTGGCTGGCCTTCCCCTTCTCCGAGTTTCCCCGTGGAAGGATGAGACAGCACTGGGCACGGGTCGGCCTGGGCAGGTCATGACCAGGGGTTGGTGGCCCTTTGCACCGGCTGGCTGGAGGGGAGAGAGCACGGAGCGGAGCCGTGTCAGGGCGGGATGCTCACACCTACCCCGGCAGACTGCAGAGCACAAAATCATATGGCTAGGGACGTGAAACTTCCCTGGTTTGAAAGCAAGACAGCCTGGAGCCAACCTCACCTCCGTGAACCAGCTGCAGAAAGAGCCAGAGGCAGCCAGCTCCACCGGAGCGGATCCACAGAGACCAAGAAATGAGGAGGCAGGGAGCCCAAGGGAAGGCAAATGACACGAATGACCACATTGCCAGCCATCAGATTCCACAAATATCCCAGGTGCCCTTTGAGCTCTGTCACCTTTAAACCAACAATCAAAAAATTGCTGGCCACCAATGTAACAGGGAGGGTAAATTATGCAAGTGCCTAAACTGCCAGAGAAACCCACATTCAGGTGCAATGAGCATCACCTCTCCGGTCCTTCTAATGCACTGGGCAAGCCACTGGAGGGGATTTTGCTGCTAAAATAAGGAGCACCGGGCTCACTGCAGCACCAAAACAATGAAAATCCAAATTCAATTAGACAGTTTTATTGCAACTATTAATTTTTAATCATTTTCCATATCAGGGATTAAACTTTCACGATTTTTTGTTCCAAGACAGTTATACAGATTTCATTACTTTTCTTTAGTTTCTCCTTTCAAGAGTGGCCAGCCCTCACCATATCCAAGAGAACAGAGGGGCCCTAGACAAGCTCCTTCATCCATCTGTGTCCATCCTTCGACGCTGCCTCAACATTTACTCAACATCCTCCGTGGCTCTCTGGTCTCTCGTGCTCCATTTGCATAGTGCCCAGCACAAGACTACCTCTGTCTGGTGCTGACAGAATATTAACACCGGGTGAGAACAAGCAGGCACAAAATACATGGATAAGTCTGAGCACCTCGTGCAGGGGGAAAAAAAAGACCTTGCAAAAATAATTGCTGACGAAGGGCAGATAAGGGAATCGTTGGACAGCCCAAATGCCTGCAAATCAGCCTATCTTGATGACAGGCTCCTATTAGAGCTGGAAAGGATTTTTTGCTAATTAACATAGATAATTTTTTTTTCCCCCCAAAGTCAGGGACAACTGGGAAGGTAACAAAAGACTGCAGAGATGCAAAAGAACCATCTATTAAAACAGACATTGACCCTGGCAAATTATTTGCTGTATGCACAGCTCCAAACCAGCACAGAATAAAAGAAGTAATAATAAGGCACAAAAAAGTTATAATAAAACACAGAAAAATTATTGCCCTGAATGTTTCAAGAACAAGTTCTCAGTTGGGCTCAGCTGATGGTGGGCGGACACAATGGGACCTGCTGAGTGCCTGACCACTTCTGAAAATGGGATTATTCTCATTTCCTAGGGAAAAATCTAGCCTGAAATGCAGGGGCTGAACATGACATGCAGAAGGTGACAGACGGCTGACAAGCAGCAGAGTTCAGAAACAACACACCTCGATGAGGGGCTTGGCTCCTTCTCTTTCTGGAGACAGAGAGAAGAACATCGGAAAGGGACATGCAGTCAAGAGAAACTTAATGGGCTGAAGACAAGGATTCTGAGCACCTAAAGTCTCTTGAAAATAATCAGAATTGGCTCTGGGAGAAATTCAGTCACACAGACAGGAAAACAGGTGAGAGATTTTAAACATGAGTTAAATGACACCAAATTGAGCTGGGAATAACAGGGCTAATAGGATGCCAAGTGGCTTGGCTCTAGCACTCGTCTTATTTCATGCCACTAATGTGCTAGAAGAGAGGTTAAATTACACTCGCAGATACCACTAAAGTAGCAGGAGTCTCTCTCTAGCACAAATAATTACCAAAAGCAGACCTCAGGAAATTAAAAATACGGGCAGGAAAAAGTATGAATCGATTTGGAAAAGACCAAATTAAGACTTGCAGAAAAATAAGGAGGTACTCTGCTTCCCCGGGAGGGAAACAGGTCGAGATGAGCCATGGCCAACGAGGCCAACCGAGCCCGCTGGGGGGATCAGAGAGAGATCTGTGGGCAAGGCAAGGGAACAGCGGGTGCCAAGCGCTGCCTGAAAACACGTTCTTTTCCCCCGAGCGCCTTGCCATACAGATAGGAGGAACGAAGCAGATACAGACTGGAAATGAAAGCACAGAAGGAGAGAAGAGTGTCTCTCGGGGTAGGCAGTGGGTTCGGCACTGCCACGGGGGGGTTTCTGGTGGCCTCGCAGGAGAGAGGCAATCTGAGCAACATCTGTCCCTGCGAAGGTGACGTTGGTGAAGGACCACTCCACGGTGTCTCCAGTGGAAGGGCTGCATCTCGCGTACCACAACCATGACCTCCTCACTGAGCTTCTGACTGTACAGCTTATTCCCCAGACTCCCAGGCAGCCACGAGGCTCTTGTTTGAAATTCTCTTTTTCAGTATCTTTCTCGACATGCAGACCTCAAAATACAAGCCAGTTTTCAAGAGGTGGCTTCATGAAGGCCACCGGTGATGTAAAATCCTTCACCTCTTCCTATTTACAGTCTCTCTTTTTCTCTCCTTCTCTTGTATATGTACATACACGGATCAGGGTAGCCTCTTTTTACCTCAGCCTTTGTGATGGGAACTCAAGATTGAGTTGTTTGTTCAAACAAAGCTACCTGAAATCTGCTATTTCTGATAGAAAGGTCAAGGAGAGAAAAAAATTGGCCTAAAAAAAAAAAAATCTGACAAAATACACCACCAGAAAAAGCGAACGAGGGAGAAATTGGGATGAGCAGAGCCACGACTGCCAGCAGAACAAGCTCAGCTCCTGTCCAGCATCGCTGCGAGCATCACGAAGGAGGCAGGAAGGACAGATGCCGCAAGCAAACAAGCCTGGCTCGCGTTCCTCCTTCGCAGTCCTCTGCTAACCTGCACTTTTTCAGTCTGACAACTTGCACCGAGGCAGCATATTTTAAAACAAGCCCAAAGAACGCTTTGTCAGAAGTTTCATGAATGAATAAACATAACGAAGGCCAAGGCCAAGAGTAAGAATATTTAATTATCGAGGGGCTGCGGCGATCCAGCCTGCTTGCTGCCGGCACCTGCGGCGTGCTCTGCCCGTGCAGCCGGAGGGAGCAGAGCCGCAGGACCCAAACCGGCATCAGTGGGGCTGGACCCCCCCGGGACCCCTTCGCAGGACCACGGTCCCCGCTGCTGTAGCAGACAAAAGCCAGCTTAGCTTCCAGGTCTGAGAGAAGCTTCCATGGCTTCGACTGCCTTTCAACACCACGGTGTTCACCCTTTCACTAAAATTTAAGGGAAGTGTAAAACATGTTATTAAAGCATTCAAAAATTCTGATTTGGTGCCATGAATGCTAGCAGGTTTTCCCTAAAATGAAAAGTCTGGCAGAGTCAACTAATTAACAATTCTGGGAACAAATTCAGTGAGAGCAGCAAAACCCACAGCACTATCCACTGCCTGGGCAGTCAGCAGGAACCTTCCCATCGACTCAGCAAGACTGGGCTGAGCTCACCTTGAACAAACCCACAGTTTTTCTATTGTAGAGAGCAACAAAGTAACTGGAAACACTATTTACCCATCAGTTCTTCCCTCCTCATGGTGTCCCATCCCTTCCACCACCACCTGGAGCAGCGTGTGGGTGCAGCCTGCACCCGACCGTGTCTAGCAGCAGAACATAAAAGCCCTTTCTTTATCTCCAAACCCCCAAGCAGTTCGAAATTTACAGCCTGCAGCACACACAAATCAGGGTGGGAAGTGTCTGTGCCTATCTGAAATCACACAAAGCCTGGCATTCAGAAAAGCTCTGGCCTGCTGGCACACACAAATCAGTTGCTAGAAAACAGAACAGCAGAGAGAGATACACAGAATCGATCAGCAGAGGCTCCGGTGCGCAAACCGTTGCCCCAGCGCGGGGACCGTGCTTGGCCGGGACGGAGGGGAGCAGCGGGCACCGCTCCCTGTGCTTCGATGACAGCACGCGTGTGAACCTTTCCTCGCCTTCCCAGCAGGCATGAAGTGAGCGGTGGAGGGATAAAGCCGTGTGTCACGCTGCTGCTGAGTTTTTTCCTGCACGTGGGGGTCTGCGGTGCGATGCCCGCTGTGCTGAGCTCACCGGCAAGCGGACGGAACCAGCAAAACCAGCAAAGAGAAGGACGTGGGGCAGTGTGGAAGCACCGAACACGATACAAACAGAAAGAACCTCAGGAAAACAACGCAACTTCTTTTTCTTTTCCTGCCTTTTAATCTTTCAGGCTTCTGGTGTTTATGAGACGGAGTCTGACGCGCCGGCACAGGGTCAGCAGGCGCTGGGGACAAACAGCCTTGGATCTGATGGCAGGTCCTCTGACTCCGCGAAGTCACCCGTGTGACGCCTGGGGCAGCTCCAGCCAGTCCCTCTCTTTTCCAGCTCTATTAGGCAGAAACAAATCATCCAGTGCCTTTTCTCATCCCTGCCCTGAAATCTTCGTGTCCCAGAGCACTGTCCCTGCTGCCCCCCACCGCGACCTTGTGCTAATGAGCAAGCGCGCGTTGGCATCCCTGGGAGATGGCTACGTGCCCTGGCCAGCAGAGCAGCTGCGAGGTGGCCAGCCCAGAGGAGTAACGTATGCTCTGGGAGAGGAGGATGGTCTGCATGGAACGTCCAGCAGCAGCTCTCGCTTCTTGCTGCCCCGAGGAACACTCAGCCTTCTCCCTGGGATGCTGCCACAGCTCCTCATCCCTAGTGCCCAAGTGACCCTCTGATACAGCAGGGTCCAAAACCCCATTTCCCTGCTAAGGACCTGAGAGAGAGATTCAGGCTTGGATTAATCCAAACCTCCAAGTTCAGCATTTTCGTTCTGTGTCAAAAAGAGTCAGCAGAGAGAAACAGGAGCCTGCAGCGGACAATTAAGTTCAGCAGTGGTTGTGTCAACCCCCCAAATGTCTCCTTGTCTATAAAAGGAACCCTGGTGACCTCGGTGCCCAGTTACATGCAACGTTTTGTGCCTCAGCAACTTGAGGGACAGGATCGTTTCTGTCCCAGCCCAAACCACAGCCCTCTCCATCAGACTGTCCACCCGCTCCATGCTACCAGCCTTTGCAGATTTAAATGATTTTATGGAGGCACTGGAGCAAAGCTGAAGGCTTAGCCCTAAACTCTCTGCGGCTGATCAAGGGAGAAACATATCACTTCACAATACAGAGAGGGGATCAGAGCAGATTACCCCTCGGTCCTCAGCACTCCAGTACCATTTCAGGGGATTGAGAGAACGTTAGCGAGTTTAACATCCATTGATTCTTGACTGACACAAGAAGCAGGGAAAGAACCGTCTCTCAGAGCCCACAGGACTGCACTGGAGGAAGCAAAAAGGGCACAATGGGACTGCAGGGAGTTGGGTCATTTAGAGAGAAAAAAAACACCAAAAAAGAAACCTCAAGTAATAAAGTAAAATGCTACAGCCTGGGAAGTTTGAGTCTCAAACATGTCCTATCCTTCAGCAGCACAGAGATGCTGCACCCAAGGTCCAACAGCTCCCTTTTCAACTTCTTTTATTTGTGAACGTCCTAGAACATGTAAAATTTTAACCCCAAATGCCCCGTCCTGGTTTTGGCTGGGATAGAGTTAATTTTCTTTCTGGTAACTGGTGTAGTGCTGTGTTTTGGATTTGGAATGAAAATAATGTTGATAACACGCTGATGTATTTGGTTGCAGCTATGCAGTCAAGGACTTCAGCTTCTCCTGCTGGGTATCGGCCATCAGGTGGTGAGCAATTGCATTGTGCACCACTTGTTTTGTATATATGTAATTATTATTATCTCTTCCTTCGCTTTCCTATTAAACTGTTGTTATCTCAACCCACGAGTTTTTACTTTTTCCCACTCTCCTCCCCATCCCACGGAGTGAGCGAGTGGCTGCGTGGCGCTTACTTGCCACCTGGGGTTAAACCATGACAGTCCCTTCCAGGAACATCTGAGGTCCTAGGATGTCCCATCCTGTTCTGAGACCTGGTACAGCAAGAAGACTGAAGGAGCTCAGACGTGATACTTGTGCATGTGTACATGGTGGGATGAAAGAGATGTAGGAGCTCACTTTACAAGAGGTCCACAGCAAAACTGTAGGATTCTGGACAAGTCCAGCCTCGGAAGGGCCCAGTGAACCCACAGAGCATCCTTTAGGAACCCATCTGACGATGGAGAAAGCCTGATGCAGCTGGAGGTCACACCAAGTTAGGCTGCTGACAGATCAGCTCTGCTTTAGCCCGAGGGTGATCCTGCTGTTTCTGCTTATTAAGACACGATCCTTGTGAATGCCAGTGTTGCAGGAGGAAAATAGCATGCGCCTGCTCCCCCCAGCGCGAGCCTGGCCTCCTCTCCGCATTCCCTACAGGCAGGCTTGTGTGAAACACCAGCTCCAAATATAATGGGTTTGGATGTGAGATGCAGGAAGAGGGCACAGCACCAGGAGCTTTAACTGAAAACTCTTCCCTGCCAGCTCAGGGAGGTGAGAGTGACTTTCTTCACCTGCCAGGTCTGGGCTGCACTCTCAGATACCTCAATACTCCAGAAGTTGTCAGGCTGCATTCCTCTCCGCACAACAATCCTGCACTAGGCTTGGTATCCCAAATGTCCAAAGAACCTGCCCTGAAAGCCGTGCCCAGGAACGCAACGCTCACTGCTCCACTGAGAGCCCTGCTTGGCTGGGGGCAGGGGGGCAGGAACGGCAGCAGTTACCTGCTGACACGGCCCTGCAGCCACTGCCTGTGAAGCTCTACCTCCCGCCCCAGCCCACTCTTACCTTTAAACCAGTGCTCTCTGCTTCAGAGCCTTTATCCACACCGGTGATGTAGATGCCCAGGGAATACTCCGACCCTCCTCGGATCATGAGGCCCAGGGACTTGCCTTCATTCAGGACCAGATTCACCTGCAGAGGGGGAGGAACAGCCATTGACGTGGTGTCTGAGCGCTGCACAAAAGCCCTCTCAGCTCCACGCTTCTGACAACAGCCGTGTCTCCCCCTCTGCCACCAGCTCTCCCACCGGCTCCCCAGCGAGCAGCACACGCCCCGGGGGACAGCCACCACTGTGGATGCCTCCAGAAAACTGCAGCCTCCCATGAAGCTCTGAACCAGCGACATCCCCTCCCTGCTGCAGCTGGCTCCTGCAGCAATGCCGAGGCGTGGGGAGAGCAGGTCTGGCTGCTCCTGGGGCTCCCCGGGCTTCCCCGTCCCCCCCTGCCTGGACAAACGGTCAGGGCTGGCTGTGTCCCCAGAGATGCTTCAGAGGCACATGGCCCGCAGGGTGGGCGATGCCCCACATGTCCCCTGAGATGCTTCAGAGGCACATGGCCCGCAGGGTGGGCAATGGCCCACGTGTCCCCAGAGAGCAGCACGGCTAGCCAAAGGCACGGGGGCACAGGCAGGGCAATTCCACAAGGCAGGCATCATCCAGGGAAGTGTGGAGAACATCCATGATTTGGGTTTGTTTTGTTTTTTCCTGTTTTTCAATAATTTAGAGGGTCAAGTGGAGCAAGGGGGCAGATCACTTTGAGAAGGTGTGGAAGTCTGGCTCTTCCAAAGGAAAACTTAGAGAAGAGGGAAAAATGATGGAAAGGCATCCAGGACCCAAGTGACAAATCCACAAGTAAAGCACGAGCATGGAAGGAGGTTAATGCCTCAAGTGGAGCAAGTAATGCTATTTCAGGAGGGGTCTGGGCCTCAGAAAAGGAGACTCAGCTTTGGCACGGGCTGCGAGACCATTCTGCAGGCTGGAGCCCAGTTAAGGTATCAGGAAGACAAGGGACTGCCAGAGCTCTGCTGGACTCTGCCCTTCTCCCATCTGTTCTGCAGAAGCCCAGCCTCCAGTATTGGCAACTAAAACCATCAACTGATGCAGCAAACCACAGGTTCCCCTCCAGTCTGTGGCAAATACCCTCAGGGTCCAGCCCGAGGTGCTGTGAAGGTCCCTGGCTGAAGGCAGCACCAAAGGGGCCCTGTTCCACAGTCCCCAGCAACACGAGGAGGAAAACAGGCGAAGGGAGAGGCAGGATACAGGTCCAGCTGGAGCAGAGGATGGCTGCGCCCACGCTGTGTCCCTTGGCCGGGCAGGGGAGGCCACAGCAAATACGAGAGGGAAATGCCACCTCCGGGGGACGACTTATCTCTAAATAATAATGCCAGGAGAGATTTCCCCACCTATCGTGCCCAGAACAGCCAGCGCATCCTGCGACAGATGTTTCATACTCTCCACAGAGAAGCACCACGCAGCACCTGCACAGCTGTTTCCCCACCAAACGCTGGCCGCGGGGCTGATCGTGCAGGGTACGCCGAAGCTATCAGCCCCTTTCCCATCTGCCTTCTTCCACCCTCTCCTGCGCAGAGGGCCTGATGATATCTGGAAGCGCAGGTGAGAATTGAGAGTGAACGAGCAAGCCCGCATTTTGCTCCCTCGAGGACTCTCGAGTTAAAATGGCCTTTGTTCACTCGCAGCACGACATTTTCTAAACGAAAAACTCTGGGTGGTTTTGGTTTTTTTTTTTCGCTTTTGTCCCAAGTTTTAAGTCAATTCTGGAGAAAAGCAGACAGCAGGAATAAAAACAAATGAGAAAAGCCAAAATGTGTTTCCCGCTGATAGAAACAGACTGGTTGTGAATGGCTTTTATATTTAAAACTATTTGTTGCAGTCAAATCAAAAGCTTGTACATTTACCTGGATGGAAAAGTCATTTCCAGCTTTGGGTCGCTAATTAACCTGCCTTTCTGGAGGACGCAGCATCATGCAGGGAACTCAGCACAGCCTTAGAGAGGCTGCTATTGAAAACCCATTTTCTGTCTTGGTGGCGGTGCAGCAGCAAGACAGAAGCCAGCAGCAGGGCATAAATCTACCTGTGGACTACACACTGCAAAATTTTGCACTTTAAGAAACGGATGCTAAAACAGCTCCTACTTTTCTACACCGGCACCACAGCTGCCTGGCAGCTGCATTAACGCCTCACCAGCTGCCTGTGTTTTACGGATCCGCGAGCTAACGTTGGGGTGATGCCACGAACGTGCCCCCACCACAGGCAGGCTCCCAGCCGCTGCCCTCTGCTCCCCGCGCTCCCGAAACGCCTTCTGCTGGAACTTCTTCACCGCACCGTGGCCATACCTTTCAAAAATTCCCCAACTTTGGGAAAAACACAAGCAGCAGAAAGGCAGCGAAGCACATGCGATCACAGATCAGGGTAAAACAGCCCGGTAACGGCAACGCTGCCGCTCTGCGAGTCCCTGAACTACAGATCTACGCACCAGCGCTTCGCTGGAGGTCGCAGCAGGAGGGGTAGCTCCGCACCAGGACGTTTACATTTCCCTTTAACTCTGTCCCCATGGGTTGGTAAGCCGAGAAGCTGCTCTCCCACCCCAATATCAGCAGATCGAGTAAGAGATACTCCCTCTCCCTACAAACCTGACGCGCCGCTTGTTTACGCACACCCAGCCAACCCCGTCCTCAAGCAGCAGAAAGCAGCGAGTACAGCCCCGAGCAATGCAGGTCTGAAAGCCCTTCCTGCAAACCCAAGCTGCGTGAAAAAACATAAGCGGTACTTAAAAATCTGCCCCTGCTGGCAATCCAAGAAAGCCGGGTTCTTGAGGGCTTAATTGCATTCCTTAATCAACTAATGGCTACGCCTCTCCAAAGCGACCCAGCAGAAACCGCAACAGAAACTCAGGCTGCTGGGAAGAGCATGGCAGCGGCAGGGACCAGGAGCACTCGGCTTGCTGACGAAGTGTGGGTTTGGGGAACAGCTGAGAAACCCAGGGAGCACTGGCAGGCAGCGGGCTCGGTTCAATCCGACCGGGAGCGACGAGGGAGGCGGGAAGCAGGAGCGGAGAGAAAGTGTTGAGGAGCCGCACTGAGAGCTGAGCTTAGAGCAGCTGCCAGTGCCTGAAGGGGCCTGCAGGAAGGGTGGGGACTGACTATTTAGCAGGGCCTATAGCAATAGCACAAGGGGTATTGGTTTTAAACTAAGGGAGGGTAGATTTAGACTGGATATAAGGAAAATATTTTTTACAGTGAGGGTGGTGAAACATTGGAACAGGTTGCCCGCAGAGGTGGTCAATGCCCCATCCCTGAGAACATTCCAGGTCGGGTTGGACGGGGCTTTGAGCAACCTGGTCCAATTGACGATGTCCCAAGGACCTAGATGACCTTGAAAGGTTCCTTCCAATCCAAAGCATCCTATGACTCTATGGTTCTATGAAAATTTCAAATGTCCTCTTACTTTTTTGCCAATTCTTTTAATTCTTCCTCCTGTTATTATTTGCTAGTAAGAGGAAACCAGTAGTAGCAGCAGTAGTTTAATATCAATCAGTAATAGGCTTATAACAGCAGAACCATTCAAACCATGCAGTTTGGATCATAGAGCAAAGCCCCCCCCCAGAAATAAAGGCTAACTCAACAGACTGGATCTCTGTCTGCACTCAGCTCATCTCTCCCATGCTGAGCACATTCTGCCAAATAAGGGATATTCAGGCATCAAACCCTGTCCCTAAGACCATGTGGATTGGTTTGCAGCCACACTGATTAGATCTACACCGTTCCACAGCAGGTGCATTTTGGAGAGACACAGCTGAAGCAAGCCAGAACAGAGCTGGTGAGTTAACCACGGCGTAGTGTGGACCAGCAGGACTCAACAACTTGCTCCCTGGCCCTCATTTATTATGAAGTAGTGACACCCCTCAGATCTCAAGGATGTTTGTGTACAGATTTCAGGATGAGACCCATCTCCAAGCCTGTGATATGACACCCAAAGCCCTTAAGAGGGACCACAAACTTTTCAATGGGCTTTGCCTGGGGCTCTAAAGAGCCTGCTCAGCCCTTTGCCTGTCAGACCTGTTGCCCAAGGGTTCCCCCAAGCAGTGAAAGGATATCAATGAAGGCCATGCAGGCTTCTTGGGACAGCTCCTCGCTGCCCAGAATCTTCTTCAGCAACGGCTGTTTGATGGGCTCTCGGGTGTAACACCACAGCTTGTCCTTCCCACGGCTCTTGGTGATCATGACCCGGCTCAGGGTGTGCTTGGGAGGTGGCCTGGTGGCAAAGGCAAAGCAAGAGGAAAGGTGGAGAGGTTGAAGAGATAAAAGCCTGAAGAAGGGAAGGCTGTGAGGGGACTTAATAAATGCTTATAAATATCTTCAGGGTGGGTGTCAGGAGGATGGGGCCAAACTCATTTCAGTGGTGCCCAGCAACAGGACAAGGGGCAATAGGCTCAAACTGAAGCACAGGAAGTTCCGTCTGAACATGAGGAAGAACTTCTTCCCTCTGAGGGTGACGGAGAACCGGACCAGGCGGACGGGGGCGGGCGGCGCGGCGCCGG
>Ga0181612_136358_pt1 | contig 11955 bp, 5 predicted proteins | sample HoacroProtozoa21_FD_119630 | JGI IMG/M metagenome (GOLD analysis project Ga0181612, IMG submission 119630) | Hoatzin crop microbial communities from Cojedes, Venezuel. Combined Assembly of Gp0051906, Gp0051904, Gp0051908
GACATAAATACAGCACCAGTAACTCTAGTAATATCTGGGTGGCAATTGTTCTCATTTCAAACAACAAAACATATTTTCTTCTGATTTCTCAGTTAGATATTTATACCTTCATCTTATTTATCTGGTAAATCATCTTGGAAAGGCACCATTTACAATCCGGAGTCATGAAGGAGCAACCAAGGTACTTGATATCTCTGTTGAATCCGACAAATGATTCATACAGAGCAGAAAATCATCAGTGCACCAAAAACATTTTATCCATAAAAAAACCCTAGAGAAATGTGAAAAAAAAGTGAAAACTAGTCCTTCATGCACAGCACGTACACAGATGCACATGCACACACAGAGAAAACTAAGTGAAATCTCTGCAGCTGTCTAAAGCAATTTTGGGTTCTCTGCAAGCCAGATATAGGCAGATCAGTGTTAACAGCTTGGGTCTTGACCAGCCTGATGGCCTGCTCAGTCAACGTTTTTATGACTTTAGTGCGATCAGAACTTTTTGGCAGGGATTTTGGGTTACTTCTGCAAAAGAGAATTAGAGTTGTATCTGCAGATTATTAGGGGTAAAGATGCCTGGTGTGAAACACTCCCAGGAAAAATGTAGGCAATATTCAATTCTGCAGTCAATGTGGGGAGAGGGTTCTAACCTCCAGCATCCCTGCCATCTCCTTCATTTCCTCACAGCTTTAGGTGAAATATACTGAAGATTGTCCACACATAAGCTTCATAAATTCATGAGTCATACGAGAAGAAAAGGATAAATCTGAGAAAGCTTGTCTGTACTGAATACAAAAGAAAGGAAAAAAAGATGGGATTCGAAGTTCAGGCTTAGCGAGTAAATGGTCAGGATTAAGTCAGTTGTAATCAAGAATTAAGATGACAATCATACTAGATCTGAATTTTACCACTGCAGTTCAGGGCAGAAGTAGCTCTAGTGTGGCCTGTGAAATTTTCACTGCTGACTATGTCAGTAATTGATTAAGCGATGAATTGATGTCTGTGTCAAATGCATAAAAACATTACCTGATTTGCTCTTATAACGATTCCTTTGCAGCTTACAGAAAATCAGGTTTTCAAGCATAACAAACGAAAGTGCTTTCTGGTTTCTCTCTGTCACTGAGTAACACAGAAACACAAGCCGTCACTTGCAAGTCCCTTTTACCAACACAATGAGCAGCCCAAGAACTATTAAGAAAGTCTGCAAACAGTCCCTTTGAGGAACAGATAAAAGCCATTCTCTATACACAGAGTACTTTCAGCTGGATAAAACATTTCATGGGTCATGATCAATGTTTCATATCCTGACAAATTTAGATTAGCAGCTGTATTCCTTTATAAAGGTGGGGGAAAAAGCTCCCTGTTCAATAGACCTTCCAAAGGTTGAATGTCTCAAAAAGCCTCTAAAAGAGCTTTTCTTCCCCTCCCAGAAATCAATATGCTTTAAAACATTTTACCTTCAAGAGTTATTGCACTTTAAAAAGAACGTATTGAATGCAGGACTGTTCTCCAAAATACTTTTTAATCTAACTCCCCCAAATACAATGTTATTCTATCCAAAGATACTACAACCCAACATTTAATGTTCAAAACATAGTCTTCTCTCATGCATTGATCTTTATTTTTGGTATCCAGAACTCAGACAAAATATCTTTATTTAACACACTTCATGGGAGGTAGGAAGGGGCGAGAGGCCGCAACATTAGCCCTACTGACATTCTTCGTGCTTTCCAGCTAGTCAAAGATTTATGTGGCACTTCAGCCTTCTGCTGACTTTGCTTCATGGCGAATGTGCACGTATAGCAACTTTATAACTAAAACTAAGGTAAAACTTTCAGATCTGTCATTATGTTTGTTAGTCTGTTAAAACAAAGCTCTTCTTCGCAGTAACGTCTTGGCAGAGCAATACCAAATATGTTTTGTTATATTGAATGCCATTTTAATTATCTTCATGCAAGGTGTATATGAAGCAAGCATTACTACAACATACTAAAGCATTTCATACTGTTTCTATTCTAAAACTGAATCATGAGAATGATTTTCAAGCAAACCTGATTCTGAACACAGGGATAAGGAATATTAGCGTTTGACCCCAAATCTCCACAAACTCATCAAAACTGGTGGGTTCTGAACTACTTCAATAGCCTCCAGCAACAGCCAAGGATTAAAATGAACTTAATGTTAAAGCCCAGTAATAAACAGAGTTTACATCCCTTTAATCACAGGATTGATAGCTTCTCTGTCATTTCTTACGGCTATCTCCAGCTTCTACATCTCCTGCTCTTTGCTGTTGTCCCATTAACTCTTACACATCCACTGAACGTGATGGGTGACAGAAGTCATGATCACAGCTTGTGGTAACCTATGCAAGACCATTCATGACGTGCATGAACAACACGATAAAGAACAGGTCCTGGGCAACATGCAACAGGATTCAACATCATTTGACAGTTATTTACATCGTCCTCAGAATGTAAATTCTGAACTAACAGAATTGTTTACATAAGGTATTGTTTATTTTATTGACTCATATCAAGACAGCTTTGAAAGAGACAGTGAAAGCTCGCCTAGGCCCTCCCTCCCTCTCCCTGGCAAGAGCAGACATGGCTCTGCTGAGTTGTTAGCCTGCACCACAGTCCTGGAAACCCAGTCCAGGTGCTAGTCAAAGGGATGGGTTAGGGCCAGTGGTGGTAGCAGACACGGCCGGCAGGATGTATTTCTCATTTTCAGTTTTCCACCCACAGGAGGAGGTGCTACCCTTCTGCCCTTTGCCTACCTAATGACTCTTGGTAAGGCCAGCACAAAGCTAAAAAATGTCTCCTTGTTCTTCAGCCAGCATTCTGTCAAATCTCTACTGCACAGCAGCTGGGAGAACAAAATTTATTTTTGCCTATATTGTTGAGAAGCCCTGAGTCAGCTCCTCTAGAATGATCCCTCATGATGAAAAATTTACGGCTTTTACTCTGCCTCTCTCCCTCCCTTTTAATATCCTTCCCTTTTCCCCACAGTGTTCTTCCCAACTGGATTTTGGCAACCTCCCCAATTCCTGCTTAACATTCTCTGTCATCATTTTCAAAATAAATAGATCTAGCATCATGCCTCCACTTCAAGACCTCTATCCTTTGTTTTTAGACTGATGGCTTTAAAAGGGTGAGCCAAATCCCTAAACGCTTTAAATCAATAGTGTTCTTTAAGAGTTGCTTTAATCACTTAGATGAGATACCTATGCAATTTCTAGGAGCAAAGTGACAACTCATGGAAGGAGTGAGTTATACAAGATACTTTCATCAGCTGTGAAGTCCTGTGAACATCTAGAGATGTTGGAATGGGCACAGGCAGCTGAAAAAAGACAGCAAAGGACAGAAACTGACTCCGAAAAAACCAAGCAAATCAAGTAATAACCCTCTTTCCAGCTGCCTGCAAATTACCATTATCTCCACCCACTACAAGGCTCCAGACCACTACGGTTGATGATAATCAGCAGCATGGAGCAGAGAATGGAGTTTTCCATCAGTGCCATCTGTACAAGAGCTCTGACAAGAGGGGAAGAGAAGCCAAGGGTCAGCCAGCCAACCTACCTGATGGCACATAAAACCAGCCCTAGCTCAGTCAGGGGAAAAACTACCACTGGGCTTACTCCAGAATTTGGTGGGCTTAATTTACAAGGAAATCTTCCATCCCAGAAGAAAGTCACAACTACAAGAAACATTTAAAATAAATTGTTTGTTCCAGCACAGTATTTTAGAAACAACTTCATAAAAACCAGATACAAACACTTTCTTCGGTTTGCCAGGAGATTTCTCTGGATTTCATTTCTATCTCTGTACTTTGCCCTCACATTGGTTTATAAATAAATTCTTTGCCTGTAATCTCTGAGAGTGTTTCTGCCACATCAACACGAGAAAGAGAAGAAAAACTGACCTAGATACTAATACACTTTTACATCTTGTTATTCTCCATTTTTATGTATGTTGCTTGTTTATGAGTGGCGCAAAGTCTGCAGGAGGTAACTGCTATTCACACCCCACCTCTCCTTGCCTTCGGAACGGGGGAATGCTGCGTCCGTGCTCAGAGGACGCCGGATCCCTGCCTGCGCCTGCCTAGATTCAGCTGGCAGGCAGCCCTCTGGGGTGGCACAGCAGCTGGCAGGAGCTGGGACAACCCGTCAGGCTCCCGCTTTTTTCCTAAAACTGTACTAGCCACAGTCAAGATGCAGTCAGAGTACCTGCATCATCCTAAGCTACATGTAGTTACTGAAAGACAGTGGAATACAGATTCCAAAGGAATACGTCATATTCCAAAATTGTCTACTGTCACACTTCAAATTTCTGTGTCTGCTATTAACAGGTTGCCTATCTTAGCAGAAACATATCGAAAATTGATTAATTCTTTCCTTTCTTCCTAACAATATGCCTAGAACCTTTAATGAAGAAATAGTTTCAGTTCAAGGTAGAAATTCCATACAAGTCTTATAAAAGTGGTTACCTGCAGGTAGCAGAACCTGGAGCTTCCTGCACACTTTCTGGGCAGGGGGAACAGCTGTCGGGGACTGTGCGGAGCTGGCTCCCAGTCAGAGCGGCTGAGGCAACTGGGACCAAGGCTGCATGCAAGGACCCACCCACACAAACACCTCGAGCAGAGATAAGTTTACAGAACCTTCTTATTTGTATTCTGTATGACCTAGTATTTGACCAGACCCCAAGTATTTCAAGAGAAGCATCTTGAAATAGAATACATCTCAATTCAGTAATAAGAAAATTAGTCCTTTAAGCAACAATAGCCAGGTGAGAGGAGCAGGGCTGGGAAGCATCTGCTAAGCAGAATAGGTAGAAATATTCTGTGTGCTGTATATCCAAGTAGATACCAGGAGTCAACGGTAACCTGACCTTCACAGAGAATATGTAATGTCTAGCAGCAGAGTTAGGGTTGAACATCAAAATCTCATTTCCGATTACTGAACTGTGAAACATTTGTAGACAGCAGAAGAATTTCAGAGAACAAACAATATCAAAAGAAATATCAGCAAACAAACTGTGACATTTAATGAAGCATAAGATATATTTTTTATCTTTACTGACTGATCCATGCAGATCTAGCCTTTCAGAAAATGCTGTTAACAATGGGAGAACACAGTTGTTGTTATAGAGTAGCACATTGTGTCTTCATGCACTCACTCTCACTGGAGAAGGCAATAGCATTTCTCGTTTTGCAAGTTTTTTATTATTCAGCTAATTTCATTATTTATTTAGCTAATTAACATTACAAATGTATCTGACAACTGAAAAAGACGCCAGTAATACCGATGTTATAAATTATGAAACTTAAGCTGTTTAGAGTAATGAAAATTGAATACTGAGTAGATGCATTGCTGACACCTTGGAGAGTCAGTTATATAAATTTATTTGTTTCATTCTGGAAATAAAATAGATCTCATTGGATTTTGTTGTCCCTATGGAAGAATGCAAAATAGAATCCAGTGATGGCAAATTGATATTAAAAATATATTTTTACCTATAGCCAAACAATGCAGTCAGAGCTATGCTTATTTACAGTACACAGTTTTGTAACTGCAACTTGGAATTAATAACATACTTCAGCAGTTTGAATCAGTCAAAGAGGCACCCGACCCAGTGATGCTATCATCAGGAACCCCTTCACAGCTGCAGCCCAATGGGTTGTAGTACGTACACACATATATGTACATACAGTATGCAATGTAAAATGGTACAGCCCAGTTACATTTGGAATATGATGATGAAATGATTGCAAAGATTGAAAAGCAATAAAATAATTTACACTTTGAATTTACTGTCTTTTAATACTAATATGCCGAGGGACAATAAGGCTCGTCAACTACTACTGACTAGAATAGGGCAATGTACTAATATAAATTTCTTTGTAGTCTTTGCTATCTTTTACCTTCTTAAAGAGCAACTGCTACCCAAGAAATAGAAAAATAAAAATAATATCTTCCTTCCTTTTTTTTTCCTTTTCCTTTTCCTTTTTCTTTCCCATACAACCCTTCAGTAGTGTGTTTGTCCTCTGCCTCTCCTTGGGCAACTCTCCCCACCCAGCCCTTTCATGGTCATTCCCACGCCAAATAAGCACAGACAACCTTCGGTTTATGCTGCTGCTCTTCTCTCCCTACAGGATTATCAGCAAAATTTGAGGTGCAAACATATAAGAAACAATACATATGGGGGTTACTAGAGTAACAGTATAGAGTTTATAGCAGTAAATAAGTCTTTAATTTTGAGGGAATGAGCTAATACAAACTGACGACAGGACCCTTTTCACAGAATCACAGAATCACAGAATGGTAGGGGTTGGAAGGGACCTCTGTGGGTCCTCTAGTCCAACCCTCCTGCCAAAGCAGGGTCACTTTCTTTGAAAGTTCTGAGCACTATGGGAGAAGGGCTGATGTAGCACAGAAAATAATTGGATGCCTGCAGATGTTACCTGTTCCAGGAGGCACTAAAGGGACAATGAGGACAGAGAAAATATGCAACAAAATGTCTACATGCTTCTTCATCTGCAGTCCCTGGAAGATGTATGTGTTGGGTGAGGAGAGAGAAAGAAATCCAGGACAGACAAGCTTTACTTGTTGGCATGGCTCCGTTTTTGTCTGCTGCTTCATGATAACCCACTCAGCCTGAACTGGGGGCAAAATATTCGCTCCCCTCTTTTATCTTGTACCCCGTTAGAGTTACATCAAGTTTGATTAAAGTTTCCTGCAAAAAAAAAGACTGTTTGTTTAAACACACCGAGTACTTTGGTCTAGATCCTAGTGCTGATGAAAGGTTAGAAGTGGGCTCTTACTGAGGGGCACTTGCTCTTTCTCACAGTGAAAATGTTCCGCTTGTCTAGACGAGAGCACAGAAATCTATTATATTAGCATTATTAAAATGGATATCAAATCATCTTTAAGCCTATTGTAAGATGGAAATTGAATTTTTTTTTGTGTGTCTTTTTCCTCCTCTCCATTAGTGGTAATTTTGCAATCATTTTTTATTTCTTTTTTAGTGAATGTGGACAATTATCAAGATACATACATTAAAAATTTTGATTCAAAATGACAAAGCAATAGGGTATGCAAAAACGCAACCACAAAGGATTTGAGATTACTGCATGGCAAACACATTATCTCTTCTTTTTGAGATGCAAATTTCCACATGAAATGTAAAAATTGTCTGCAGTCGACTAGAAGGATAACAGAGCTATGTTGTGCCATCTCAATACACAGTTGAACATACTTCTCCACCAGAGTTTCTACTACTGCATAAATAATGTATACATACTTGACAGTTCTGAATAGGTATGTTGATTTTGACTTAAAAACAAATAATCCTGTTTATGCATGAAGACTATAGATATGACTGGATGCTGAGAAGTTATTGTGAAAGGAATAAAACAAGTCTGGGTGCACAGTGTTATAAAATTCAGACTGTACGAGACGTTTTTGGATGGCTGAACCCTGATAAAATCAATTGACTTCAATGTTTGCAAGAATACGTTCACAAAGACCTGACTTACAGGAGAAGGATCTTCTGCACTAGCAATAAGCAATTTTCTTAGATAACTTGTAAAGACACAAAAAAATCAGCATCCTGTCTTTGATTTTTACATAGTAGATTTTTTCTTTTGGTTGTAAGTTTCTTCATAACAGAAAACAAAAATAAAAATGTTGAACATGGACTGCTTTATAACAGAAATTTCTGTTCTACAAACATAAAGTTAGCTGTTAAGGTTACGAGCCGCATCGGACAGAAAGCAAAACAAAGCGGTAGTTTTTTTACTCCATAAGTACACAACATACAAATAGCAGCAGACAGGATCGTATTTTCCAGAAAGTAGATGAATCCCTCTGAAAGTCTTTGGATTAAAGTTCAGAGGTGAACTGCTGCAGAGCTGCAGCATGCTCTAATGCTCTTTGGGCTGCAGCTGAAGCAGCTCTTTGAGGACAAGTAGTCCACGTACTGGAGGAGCAGAAAGATGGAAACGTGGTATGCTTGGACAAAGAAGGTGTGTGAAAGATGGAATTACCATTCAAAATGTTAAAAAGTAGACAAATGGGATTTGTTTGCCTCTCTGCAAAACGGGAGCGAAAAATAGGTATCGTTACTGACATTTTAAAGGTGCTGAGAAGTGTTAGGAGCATCTTTGTGACCATGCTGTCTTTTCAATTATGCCTTTTTATTACCTTATGACAGGGAAAGACAACCAAATTTTTTTATGTCCCTAATTCTTCTAGTTACCACGTAGACCAAAAAGGATCCGAATCTGAAGGAAATGGGAAAGCGTGGTATCACCGAAGAGATACAACGTACGATTTCCTGATCCATCCTTTTCCTGGAGACCTGTGCTATACCGTACTGCTCAAAACACCAACAGAATATCTTAATCTGGTTTAATTTCATCCTGTTAGCCCTTCTCATAGAAAATAACCAGAAAGCTGCAGAAGGAATTCCTTAGACAGAACATACAAAAAACTTCTAGGCTCAAGTACAATTGATTTGAAACATGACATTATGTATGTTTAATCATCCTTCAATGTAGCTTCAAAACATATATCATGGCCTTCACAAGTTTTCTTTATCTCCTTTCAGCTTTTTTATGAAGTTATGATTTTAGAGGACAACACTCGGGACTGATCAGAGATAGTATTAAAATTGGATAAGGAAGATTAGGGGCTCCATGGAGAATCCATTGTGCATATCAAACAATGCAGTCTTCAGGCATTCTGTGGAATTATTTTATGCGTTCCCGCTTCATCTGTAAAGTGTGTTAAGATTGCAACATATGAAGAGAGAATTTCAGATTTCGAAATAGGAAATGAGCTTACTTAAGGCTAAAGAAAAGGTCTTCGAGTAATTGCAAATCAGTGTAACTCCTCTGAAGAGTATGGAATAGATTTCACTGTTTATGAATCTGATCCTTTTTAAGCATAAAATCTTATAAATTATGTGTTTTCTTTTAATAGCTTTGTATTTATTTTATTTCTTTCCCCTGGAATTTCCCTCTGTATCTCTTACAAAACTCTTTACTCTCTCGTCATTTTCTTTGTCTCTCAGCACAGCTGGGATAACACTGCTCCCAGCTGTTCCTACTAGTTCCATTCAATATTCCACCGTGATTTCTTGCACGTGGTTTACTTGCAGTCTGCAAGTGGTCTTCCATTCAAGAACTAGCAAGGCAAGGGCACAGCTTAGTTTCCCAGACAAAACACATTCTGGCTCCCAATATGGCAAATGCCTTCCCTTCAGTTTGCCATAGGCAAATGTATTATTACTGTAAAAGTGAAGGCATCATCCTTCTTCCCACCTCCTCCCTTTCCTAAGAAAAATATCGAAACGATACAGACTTGCTCTTCAAGAGCTCCCGGTTATCCTTTAGATCTCTGAAAATGTTTGGTTCGGATTGTTTTCTCAGTTTATATACCGTTTATAATTTAACACAAATTTGTAAACAAATAAACAAACAAATGCAACTGGAAAAAACCCAACACAGAAAAACAACCAGCCAATTAAGTACAACTTCTTGGTGGAAAACTGGCTGTGCAAGGTTGGAAGAAATCATTAAGAATCACTTTCCCAACCAAATAGTTTACTAACCGGAAAATGACAGTAGCTGTAAACCAAGTACAATAAAAAAACTGTATTTAACCGGTATGTTTTTTTGTTCCAGAGTTTAGCAGGGATCCCATCAACACAGCAGACTGTGCTGTACTATAACTTTGAGTTAAACAAGCTCCCACACCACCCCAAGGCAGAAGTAATCTGTCTGATAAAGACAACCTCATCCTGTAAGATCTGAAATAGAACCAATTATTTTCTAGTTTTAAAAGCCTATATAATCAACTAATTATTCAGAAGTCAAACACTGGCACAAATACAAAAGTAAAAAGTCTGAAAAAAACAACAAAAATATCTGAGAGCTAATTATCCAAAGTGCTCAGCGACTATTTATGGTAATCGATACACCGTAGGGAACATCTGGATTCACTCTTAAAATAAATTTGCTCTTACCTAAATAAAGGAGAGTTCAAAATTGTGGGACCGTAAAAATGAAGTGAAAAATGTTAGCTCTACCAGTGAAAAATGTTAGCCTCGACAAGGACCAGCTTATTTACTGTTTACAGGAGCAGTTCTGCTCAGAATGCAGAAAATGCCATTTGTATTGCATCTTCCCCCATTTTTGCTACATTTGTTTCACGCTAACAAATGCTGTTTCTCCATCTCGTTCTTATTTTTAACTGGTTTTGGCCTAAAAACATGCTTCCAAAGCCCTTTTGCTGCCGCTGAAATTGGACACACGGAGCACGAGATGGCAGGACACAGCTGGAGCTGCGCGCCCGGGAGCCGCCAGCCTTCTGCACCGGGCGCTTCGCGGGGCACCGGGTGAGACGCTGCACGCGGGTCTGCTGCGGAACTCGTCGGTAGTTACACAAAAATTGCCTCCATGCCTTCCAAGCTTCGCACCGCACGCTGTTTTCCTTCCTTCCCTTCCCCCGGCACCTGCTCTGGCCATCCGGGGGGCAGCTGCCGGACCGCCAAGCTGGCTCGGCTCGGCTCAGCCTGGCTCCTGGAGCCAAACCATGCCGGCTGTGAAAGGCTGCGTGTCCGAGTGGAAAACGACCAGGAGCTGAAGGGAGAATTTAAGATTTAGGGTGAAGCTCAGATCCAAGGAAGGGATTTATCTTGTCAAGGACTCTAACAGTGAGGCTCGCAGAAGCAATACTAGGAGGCGAAACAGAACTCAAACACAGAAATGAACAGGCAGAGTAAAAAGACCTCTTCTAAAATTCGAAATTGGTCTTTATCAACAATGTTAACTGAACTCAGAGGTTAACAGAAATTAAGCGACTAACAGGTACCCTGGCTTACCTGACCGGCTTCATGCACAACAGAATGCAACGAACGAATGCACCTAAATAAAATAACAAAAGCCAGGTGTGACTCAGTTGTACTGCGCCTGAACGCAGTGCAGGCACCACTTTGCTCCCAGTCAGGCTCACAGGCTCCTGTGTGCCACCACGTGTTCGACGAATCCCACCGCCGCACCTCGGCGGAGCGGCTCGCCTTTCGGGTAAGTGGAAAACAACGCGTGCAGGCGATACGCGAAGTTACGCGCGGCTGAACTCCAGCCGTGTTGCGCGTGATTTGCTGCCAGCAGCACTAATGAGACGTTTCAGACGGGACAGCAAATTTCACCGCGGCTGTGCTGCGACTCTGCCTTTAATTCTCGCATAGTAAGCATCACCTGCGGGAGCCCAAGGCTTTGCCTAAGAGAAGCGAGGCATCCATTACAGCCTCGACGTGTTGGGTAGCATCACGAAAAAAGCAACGTGCCCAGACATTATCTCCTATCCTACGTCCTAGCCACACTGTCTTGCTTCGTACGCCTAGAGCTAGACTTCAGAAGCTTCAGCCTTTCTGGTTTTGGCAGAGCTCTCCTACGCAGCCCCTGAGGAGGACTCTGAACACACACCACATGAAAACAAAAGGCAGAAATGTCACAAGCGCAGGCAGCAAACGGTCGGGGAGGGCTGCTGGGCCGCTGCTCCGGGGAGGGCAGAGCAGCTGCTCGGAGCTCTCCCACCTCGCGCAGGGTGGCTCCTGGCACTGCTGGGGAAGGAAGGTGCGCCCAGGCGGCAACGAGACTCGCTCAAACGCATTTCAAAATCAGAGGGAATGGCTTGAGCAGGAGCCTAGCTACCATTTGGAATCAAATATGCAATTCACGTTACTTCAGGCTTGTAATATCGTATATATAATACTTCAGGCTTCGTGCTGAATGATAGGCAGGAGATTGCTGCTTTGGGAGGATGAAATTGTATTGTCTCCTGAAAATCAACATACAAGCGTGTAAACTACCGATAAAAGACAACAGAGCGAGAGAGAATGGGGGGGAGGAGGCAGGAACAGGGAGGGAGGAGAAGGGAGAGAGGGGGAGGGGGGC
>Ga0181612_111639_pt1 | contig 11954 bp, 3 predicted proteins | sample HoacroProtozoa21_FD_119630 | JGI IMG/M metagenome (GOLD analysis project Ga0181612, IMG submission 119630) | Hoatzin crop microbial communities from Cojedes, Venezuel. Combined Assembly of Gp0051906, Gp0051904, Gp0051908
AAGGCGACAGAGAGGGATGTTTCTCGTTAATGTAAGATTTTTTTTTTTTCCCAGCAAACACTCTCCAGAAATAAAGAAATAGGATTCAGATTCAGAAACACCTCTCAGTTACGGCATTAGGGAAAGGAGCTGCTTAGACTACCAAAAGGTATGTTTCAAAAAGTATGCCCTTGGGCAACAGACAGATTTGACTGAAGAACAACTGATACATCATCAAAAACTTCTAGAACATTGTACTTGGAAACCACTACTGCTTTTTTAATCACTATGGTCTTAAACAGAAAAACAGATCTTCTTTGTGTAAGAGCTCATTTAGACACTGGGACTCTTATCTTCCTGACATCATAGACCCAAGTCTAATTAGACACGATGGCAGCAAAACAGACTATGAAGACCAAAAAGTCACTGGGGAAAAGGAAAAAGATGTGATCTAAACTACAGTAGAGAAACAAAAATGACTATAAATACATTTTTGAAAGCTTCCATGAAGTTTCAGCTGCACTTTAGAGAAAAATCCATGTTGTGGAGTGGGATACAGTTAGGTAGTAATTACTCTTTAAAAAACACAAAGCACCATGGCATCAGCTTGGTGTGAAGTACGACAGTTCAATAGCTGAACCTGTGGCAATCTTAGTTTAGCTGACCTTATAAAGACTTGGTCCCTCCCTCAATTGCACAGATTGTAAATTAGCAGCTGAAAGAGAGAAAAAAATATCTCATACCTGAAGACAAAAAGGCTTACAAAATTCAGTACTGAAATGAGATTTTAATTTCATTTAGAAATGAAAATGTTTCTCTAAATTCAGAAGGTCAAACACGTTTGTATGAGGAATCGGATGTTTTGCTTAATTCTCTCAGTTAACCAAGCAGGTCCGATATCATACTAGAACCAAAATTACATATTAGCATTTGTTTAAAACTAATAATATACAACTGTCTATGGATATGAAACATGTAACACAGGCCATGTTATTAAATCAAGTAATTGGATCTATGGGATCTTTAAGAGATCATCTAGTTCCAATATATCTCAACAAACTCAGCCCCATACTATGCAGCATTTAATGTCTTATATGACACACAGGTAGGTAACTCCTGATCTAGTCTACCTCCTAGTCTCAAGATATAATTAAGAAATGCACTTAAATCACATGTCAGATCTTGCTCTTCTCTGTTTTTAAAAGTCTCAGTTAAACGAGATCTCAGCCCCTCAGCAGTCTACAGCTCAGGAATCTCTACTACCACCAAGTGAAGTTTCCTAACGATTATCAAACCGCTATCCATAAAGCCAAAGTCGTCATAAAACACTTTTCTTGCACATTAAAGAGGTATTTGGAAACCTATGCTTGCTGCCAAACTCCATACTTGAAGAAATACTGTTCATTAGAGTACATTCTGTGCACTTTGGCTACTTAAGTATTATGCATCTTCTTTATACACAGCTGCTGAAATTCAATACAACGTTACAACTGAAGAACTTCTACGCACAAGACAGAAGTGCTTTGCAGTAAGCTTAGCGACAGCTGTAGCTCAGCCAACACCACAGATCGATCCCACCGCATTTCCTATCAGGAATCAAGCCAGCCTCACCAAGCAATCTGCATACCCTCCCATTAACTTGAACGGGGCTTTGCACAGTGCTCGGGACTGAAGAAGCAGATGGCCTTCAGCCAAGTCTGCACACCTGGCTTGGGTTCCATGGGTGACATCTATACCCTCTTCCCACCCACTCTACTAGAGCCAACCAGGCTCTGCCACCAGCGGTCTGCAAGAACGCCCTTCGCCAAGGGAGCTGCCCCTGCATGGCAGCAGAGGTACACTCACTGACTCCCGAAGTGCTCCCTTTGAACATGGTCAGCAGTGAGATCCAGGTGTAAAAATAAGCTTGAGCCTGACTTCCAGCATTTCTTTTAATAGTAGGCAATTATTTCAACTGTTTGGTATGGGTCTAGGCATACACTATGCATGCTGATGTGACTGTGTTTTTCTCTGAATTTTCCACTCTACTTATTTTCTTCCAAAATTCCAGACAGAATTTGCTCACACAGAAACACATGGAGTTTATCCATTTTTTTTAAACACAATTAGACTCATAAGCAGTGGAAGAAAAAAGGCTCTCAAACAGTATTTTTGCATCTTGACAATTAAAAAATTTCCCCACAACTGACCACAACAACCAACAGAACATCATTTCCCTCTGACCAACTCATATTTACAATGACTTCAATAAGCCACGTCCATGGACTTCGGTCTGCTGCATAACACTTACTTCCCTACTAGACAAGAAGGAAACTTAAGACAGTGGAGAGTTACACCAGGCTGAGAAAGTCGCTCCCTTACACACTTAGGGCAATGAAATCCACAAGACAAGAGTCTGAAAAGGTTGCCAAAACTAAGCAAAAACTTCCTACTTTTTATAACAGTAACTGTTTTAAACAAAAGTTAAAAGTACCCTTGCATAGACAAGCGCCACTAAAAACAAGGTTGCTAATTTATTATTGAATCAATATCAACAAAGACCTACCATTTCTCTACGGATTCCCCTCTGAAAGCATTTGAACTGGCACTCCCACATGTGGACTGAGATAGAAACAAATCCTAAGTACAGCTATATTCATCTCTAGTCAACTGCAGCTTATTTATCTAGGCCACAGAATAAACTACAACTAAACTTTCCATTTCATTTTGTTGCCCAATTCATTCAAGACATATCAGCAAATAAACTCTGGTCTCACGATAATTCATTTCAGTTGGATCACTTTAAATTCTTTTTTAGGGCCAGATGTGAAGACTTGCTCGGTCTCTGTTTCCACTGACTTCAATGGAGTCAAGGAGGTATCCTAAAGCCTTTTATTTGGCCATAAATCTAACAGAGTACCTATTTTAAAGGTTGGCAAGAGCTACCTTTTCCTCCAAAATAAGATGGCAAATACCACATTTTAAGTCTCACTTCAGCTTCAGGACAAACTAAACTTCCTCTAAAAATAACACAAAGAATTGAAACATGAATGAATGGTTTGGGTTTAGGGTTGGGGTTTTTTTTCAAGTGTGGGAGAGAGGGAGAAAGAATTTCTGGTGAAATGCACACACTGTTAGCACGTTGCTTGTGTAAAAGTCAGAAGCCACCATCTTCCCAGCCACCATGAGCTGCTGGTGGTGCCTGAGCATGACTCCAGCATTCTGAATTATTACTTCTTAATTGCTGCATAAATACAATAAACAAAAAATACATGCAATCAATTCATTATGGGTCTATAACGTTGGGGTTTTTAAACTTCATCTGCAGTTTCTCCCCACACCCAGTTCCCTCGGAACTGCTTTGGAAGTCCGTCTCAGGTTTTGTCAGTTACTCTGCACTAAGCTGCCCACCTTTTGAGGGCATGGGTGACTACCACATGCTGTCCCCTCTGCTCCTTGTTATCTAGAATTTTAATGTTAATGATTCATTTCTTGGATACCAAACACTGTTTGGAGGAGTCTTAACCAGACAGTTGCACTGCCTGGTTCTGGTTCCCACCTGCCTAACTCCTCCTCTGAATTTGAGGCCAACAATGGAAATCCTTGAGCTTTCTTAGTGGAGTATCTCTACCAACTTCACTCTTCTTTGGTTTTCCAACACTCCTAGCTACGTATTTCATCAAAACAGCCTTGAGTATAATTCTCTGTATAGTTCTTACATTCTTTTTCTCTACTTTGTCTCTTAATTTCTGTTCTTTAATGTTTCTTATTCCTTGCATATTTTTCTTGTGTGATGCCCACAAGAGGGTTTCATTGACAGAAGTTGCCCTCAAAGTCTTTAATTGCTTTTTCTGTATCCCTCCACTCAAATCTGCCTCAAAATGCCAGGCTGCAGATGTCCAACCTGCCCTTGAAATTCTACTTTCACCTCTCTGAAGTCTAAAAATATGCGTAAGAATACCTGCATCCAAAACAAACTATGCCGACTACCTGCCTGAATGGCCCTGCTTCTGCCCTCTCTTCCAAGTAACATATAGCCCTTTATTTGTGCATTAACCAAGAGATGACTACATACTATTCAGCTTCACAAACTTTTATTGGATCCTCTTACACTGCTGAATGCAGAACAGACCTTCCCACCCTTAAGATCGCTACTTATGGTCCCCTAGTGCAAACTTTATAACAAGACTTGCATGTTGGTGAAACAAGCTTTCCTCTATGCTTCCTCCTTCACCTGAAACTAGTACTTTTTTTCCTGTGGTGCTAACAGACCACAGCCTCAAGTTCTATACTTCTCTTCCTCGGGGAAGTGAGCTTCAGCTCACGTCTGTCTCTTTCTATTTACTTTTTCAGTTCTTTGCCAGTTACGCAATTGCATAAACATACACTCAGGAAAATCAGTCTGCCTTATTCACAGTAATTTGGATCTAAGATCCCAAAGGTATGAGCTAATTTGTATAATAAATCACTGCAGCTCTTTCAGAGTCACATATTTGTTTTTTGTTCAATTACATACAAATGCAGGAGAATGCGTACAGTTTAACCTACCACACAGTTACTAGTAGGTGGTAAAAACGTCATACCCTTAACTCACATTACAGAATTACTCCTGAAAAAATAAATTTGCTTCCAAAATAAGTGTACTAGGAGTCACAACATGTATGTCTGCAGAAGCTTAATAAAGCCGACTAGGGCAACTGGGTATTAATTTTCACATAATTTCATATTCGACACATTCCTTACTCAATTTTTTGAAAGATAATAAATGTCCTTGACCAACTTCTGCAACTAGAGACCGATAATATCATGGGATAAAATGCCTGAATATCTTTTTCAAAAATGACTTGTACTTACTTGTAACATTCATGACAACAACTGCTGTTAAAACGCACGCTTAAGCTTCCTCCTAAAACATACTGTTCCATTAAGTAAGCGGCTCCTAATTTTTCATGCACAACTACTATATTTGCCTGGGTAAACCAATTACTCGGTTTGCACCTATGATTCTGGTAACAGCACATTAACATGACAAACTGCAACCAGTGTGGGCTATTTATTCTTTGCAGTGAATTCTTTGCTTGGCTATGACTGCTGCCAAATGTGTTTCTAAACTGCACAGACAAACCCAGACCCTGGTTTATGAATGCCTTGCTACTGAGAACAGCACTTAAAAGTATGCATAACTTAACCACAGGTAACACTGAAATCAATAGGATTTAATGGTCGGAGAAAGTTAATCTAATGCGTATGCACTTCAATACTCTTTTTAAAAATCAGCGAAAATTTGACATAACACAATGCAAAATTAGAAAACCAGGAAATATTTCATGCTTTGTGAATCTTTTTGTGCTTGTGCTTGTATTTGAAGTGACTCATGATAACTGCTTAAAGAACAGTGCTCTATCATCTCAAATGCCTGTTTTGTTACCTGAATCTTTCTACTGAGTTCCAGCAGGTGGAAGCAGGCTAGCCTGAGTGCCTCGAGGTGTGGTGGCAGAACACACACTGGGCCCTATTGCTGTTCTGTTTATTAGAATATAACACCCACCAGCTTCAGCAGAGTAACTTCTGTATCACAGTAATAAAGCTGACTTTCATGCACAGGTGAACAGCTGGTTGCTTTGCTCCCCTTTCTAAAGGCTGGTACTCCCACCACAGGGGCGAGTAAAGCAGACATATCAATTCCTACGCGGCAGCAGACTACAGCCCTGGGTACCAAGGTAAACTAGTGTTGTTTCATTTTGCTCTCAGATGCCTGGTTGTACGCTGCTGTAGAGCAGGGGCTGTAAATTTTCCCTGTTGTGGGAATGACAACCTGTAGCGGAGGTGCAAAGCAGGCAATGGAGGGCAATACCTGCTTCAACCATCCCAAACTAACCTCCCGCTGCACATGATTCAATACTGTGAAAACAAATCAGGCCTCCCAAGTCTGACAGCTTGTAAATATGATGCTGGGAGTATAAACAATTTGCAGGAAGGAAAAAATATTGCCTGGGGCTTGAGGCTAGAATAAAGAAAAAGAGTGAAAAGGGAAAAGTGCAACAGGTTAGAAAATAATCATCTCATCGGATAGGTAACTGGGATAAAACAGCTCTGTTGATTTCCTTCCCCCCCATCTTCCCCAAATCAAATTTTTTAAAAAGGAAAAAAGAACATCTACATCTTCTTGTCACGTATTATAGTTTTCATAAAAACTTATGACTCAGAGGCCATAACCCCAAGTCATAAACTTGCCAAAATTATTTCAAGAAATATGTTCAGCTAACCTTTGGGCTGGCACCTTAGGCTGGCTATTCTCTGCCTTAAGACGTAGAAAGCTGCAAAACAAATATCCAAAAAAAGAAATTCCAGCTTTTTTTTTTGTTCTGTAAGGAGGATGGACTTGGCTGGGGGTTTTATCAACTTGTTACATTCCTGGAGACTTACACACATTCAACATTCAGAGCTTTTCTGAAATAAAAAAAAATTCTGGTACACATTTAAAAAGGGATATACCTTACAGCAGTATTTCATTATGTGATTTAACAAACACATTCTGATACACAAGAGTAATTAAATATAATGACGTGATGCTATTCTTATTCAATCAACTAAGGAACTACACTTTGTCATGTTTCATATGGTACATAGTTGTAAAAATTCTCATGTTTCATGGTTTAGGTTCAATGTTTCCATCAACAGAACATAAATGCTTTTCTTAAAGAGGCAGTATCCTTCCATTCAAATATAGGTATATATTTTTAATGCTGCGTCTCCACAGAGCAAACACAAGGGGTTAGCATCTGGATGCTAATTTGAGAGTAATTAAAATTACACCCATTTATAAGTATCTGAACATCTGCAACCAATAAACACGTTGGCATATAAATTTACTGGTCATTTTTACAGTGTTTAAATTCTGAATGTCATCTAAATTAATGCTTAGAGACCTTTTCAGCTCTTACGACCATATGAAACTAGATATGCTACAAAAGTTAAACATGATGGAAGCACAGATTTATGTTTTGGGCTTATTTTAAGTCAATTTATTTGCCAATAAAATTAATGTTAGCAGCATAGCTTGTTAGGCCACGTAGCCTTATTATAAAAGGCTGGGTCTTAAGCAACAGCAGCTCTTTGTATTTTTAGTAGTATGTGACCAACACTTAACAGTTTCCTATGATGGCAACTTACATTGGTTTAAATTAGTTCCAACCAGAAATTCCCTTAGTGTTTGTTACAGTGGAGGGAGGCTCCCCAGGTTGTTGCTGGGCTTCGAGAGAAGCTCCCAATACAAATACAGCACGGTTCTAAATGGTCAAATCATGTCACTGTTGAGATTTCCTTGGGAAAAACTACTATTCTATGTATCAGGTGCAGGAGGGATGCAGTGGGAAAGTGGATACTGTATCTTTAACATGGTAAAGTCATAACTGCTTTAAAAGCATAAAGCTTCTACACTGAAAAAAAACCCCAACTGAATAAAAATAGCAAAACCTCAATTTTTCTTGCATAGCAGTATTAAAGCAGTATTGCAATTCTGTATAAAATGTCTTTTGTTTGAAAAGTACCAGGGACGCACAAAAATACTGGTCATTTTATAAGAAGCAGACATGCTTCATATCAATATTAATTAAACATTGCCAACACAATGTGTTAATATAGACTGTACTCTTGCAACCACAAATTCAGTAACAAAATTCTTATTGACTTTCAGGAGGTTTCTGTTAGTGGGTCAGCCTCCCGGAAGCCAGTATTTTCATGGCTTGTTATTGACAAAATCACGATTTTTGTGCGTCTTGGACTATACAGAATTGCCATTTCCACTTAAAGCATTGTTATGTGCAGCAAACAGAAGTCCTAAGCAGCTCATGGCCTCTTCTCCCATTGATGTATGAGATGATTTATACAGGTAAACTCCCACCAACATCATCGTCAGTTATACAAAATCTCCTTCTAGGCATCAATGAGAGCACAGCCACCTCTTCCCCTCGCCTCCCACCACCTCACACCTCTGTAAATAGATTGCATAGTACAGATACGAAGTCCTTAAGCTCATTAGGACAGGAGCAGCAGCACAGACAGTGTAAGTTTCTTCACAACTGTTGTAAGTAGGCAGCAGCATGCACAGTTCCCAGCAAAGCATTTGGTTATGCCTGCATTGACTATATCAGCTTGTACAAGCTCCCCTCTCTCTCATGCAGGTCCTCTTAAGAACCTCCTGAAATAGTTATGCTTTCTACTAGGTTTGAATAAATCTAAATGCTAACCTGACATCCTTCAGTTAACAACTTTTAATGATGTAATGCTAAGGGGAGGTGTAAACTGATGACTTGACTTATACTTTTACTAACGGGCTATTTTCTTGTATGCCTTCTTGATTGCTCTGTCCCTAGGCTTTTAAGCTAGTTGTCATGGTTTTAGTGTAAGGTTGTGGGAAACTATTTTGCTGACCTATTCTGGTTTTGCTCCCTAGGTAGAACACTCAAACCTCAGCACAGGGAGATAACCGGATGGAGCGACAACAGATGGATGCTCTGAAAGAGCACACTCATCTTCACAACCCCTTCTCAGGACAGGCTTTATATTAGACTTTGTTATCGTTTAAAAATTCAACATTGAAATAAGTGAAATAATAAAATAACATCTCTACTTGTAAAATCCATGTTCAGTGGGATTTTACTGCTGTTAAGCATTTTCTGTAGGTCAAGCTTTCTGCCCACTGCACAAAAATTCAGAGCACCTCTACTGACTCCAACAGTCATGCAGACTCATGCCAACAGTAGGTCTGCATCCATTTACAGAAGCTGCAAATCCCACCTTCTGTTTTGCACACATGCGAACGCAACAAAAGGAACCATTTTTGCCATCGCCTCTAGCAAAGGAGTTGTCCAAACTGTAATCCAGAATGAGAATTTCAAGTGGGTTTTTATTGCTTTTCTTAAAAAAATCTTGCTGAACCTTTTAAATCTATGTTAAAGTACTATCTCTTTCTACAGTTCTTGGCTGTTAAGCTGCAGCTGAAATTTTCAAGCAAAAGGCAGCCTACATTTTTAGTGTACCTTGACTACATATAACTAGCATACAAATCAATTACGAACAGACATGCAGCCAAGTACGAAGCAGGTGTACTTTGTCCATGAAAGGCACACACATGTGAAACCATTTTTATAGCTTTTGAAAGAACTACACAGACATTTGTACGCCAGCTAAAAGCAAGGCAGGTAGACCATTAGTTCTAAGAATAACTGTCAGGGAACCAGGATGGATTAGTAGCAAAAATGTTCACAAAGAACTACTGTTTTTCAAATAATCCCTAGCATGGCCTGTTAGAAACCGAAGGGAAGAACTTCCCATTTCATACTGAGGAATAAAAAGCATCACACTACTTCTTACATAAGCCTCTGCATGAAATGAGTGCATCTTGTCCCACATTTTAGTTTTCTGACAGGCTAACCAGGTTCCAGAGCTCAGTATGTGAGTATACAGACACAGTTGATTTCTGTACACGGGATTATCAGCGAGAGTCAGTCAGCAGTGGTTCCAAGGACTTCCCTGTTGATTGGCCTACCTCTGACCTAGCAGAGACACTTGGACCACAAGGCCCAGACTGTCCTTTCCTTGAGAAACACTGAGGAAGACAGCCATCCCTGCAGAACACTGTCACAGACATCCTATTAGTGGGATGAGATGACAGGCTTCAGCAGGTCTCCTAGACTACAGCAGCTGGAATACAGGAATGGACATGACTGCTTTCTATTCTGCAGTTGACATTTCTCATCCAACTCAAAGAACTGAGCTCCAGCCCTAGCACTGCTGGAAATTCTCTTTCCTCAGCTATTTCAAACCATGAAAATTAATGCAGAATAACACATCAAAAAAAGAAAAGGAAAGAAAAAGTTGAATTAACTTCCTAAGGCAAATTTTTTCTGCTGGTGCACAGAAAAGCGTGTTTGTGCAAGATGTGTGCAATCATGCATGCCACAACTTCTTTTTTTCCCTGTACACTTTAAAACTCATTGAATGGGTTCTGGGTTAGGACAACACACTCAGTACTATCAATGCAGTTGCCTTACAATGCAAAAGGAGTTATGAACCAAAAATGTACTGATGATATCCACTCTCACAAAAAAGGCTCTGTCACAGGAAGTCAAAACCGCCTACTCCAAGAGAAGAAATTCAGAAGAAACTCCTTCCACCCTCACTTCTATTTTGGGTTATAGTTTTGCTGCATGCACAACACCACCACATATAAATGCCAGACAATAGCCCTATTTTTACACACCTCTCATCAGGTACTTTATCAACATACCATTTTTCACAGAACTAGGCTTTTCTGTGAGTACTCCCACTTACAGTTACTACTCCTTCCACTAACTTATTAAGGTGCAAGTAAACCCCACGGGCTGGGCAACACGATGGGATTTTTGGACTAATTTCAGCTGGGATATTTAATATCTAACTTCAAAGCACAGATGCTGCGAGTCCTTCAGTGTAAAGGATCAGCTCTACTGGTGATGAGGTTACTTCACATGAGCTAAGCGTTGTGGCTTAAACATTTCTGCTGCTTCCAAATTAGCCTTTCTGAACACAAGGTTTAACCAACAAACCTGGGTTTATATAATAGATCAAAACCTCAGAAAGGCTACTTAGTTACTTTAGTGATGGAATATATCGACCCTTTTAAATCTAGACTAGGCCACTAAATAAGTGTGGATGGATTTTCAGTTAACAAGGACTTAGAAATGCCAATGAATTTGAGTTACATTTGTTCAGCCCCTTTGAAAATATGGCTATGTTTGTATCAGTCTCAAAAACGTTCTAGTTGCCTAAACATGGATCCCACTTTGGTATTCACAACCTGCAAGGAAGAAAAAAAAAATCCAACCTGTTTCATAGTTCTTGATTATTTCAGTTGGAGGGTCACCTTCTAAGTGCATTCGCTGGAATTGGAAAGAGCATTTGGGAAGGCAATTTTACGTCACTGAAGAGAAAGTATTTCTACTAGCTGGGATGTTAGAGCTGACACTGACAGGCTTTCGAAGCAAGTTTACAGACAGATCAGGCTTACACACACCTCCTTGCACGTACAAGTCTCAACTGGTGTAATTTATTAACAGGAGACAGAGGATGTTTTAAAGGAAGAGTGTAAATTAAAGGAGAAGCCCTATTTGAACTTCTTCCTACATGTTTGTAAGAGTGAAAAAGACAGCGGAGTTATGCTGACTTGTGTTACTAAGCTAGCAGTAAGCATGATTATTCTCTATGTGGACTCCTTTGTCAGACCAAGGGACATAAAAGGAATTACCCCACACTTCACAAAAGCAAGTTTAGCTAACATGGTTCTGTCTCCATTTGCAACTGTATGGATGGATTACAGATGGAAGATCAGCAGCACTGAGCTACCAGGGCTTAATGAGGTACCACTTTTCACTGTGCCACAGTCCTACCCTGTTAGAGCTGATGTACACGAGCTTAAACCTCTGTCACAACTAAACCATTACCTTAAATCACACAGCTAGTTTAAACTAACACATTTTTTTCTCAATAGTCGTAGGCAAGAGGCATGCCCACAAAAGTTTGGTGGAGCAGCTCAGCTGGAGAGCACAAAATGTATCCAGATATGTTAGCAATCACTTGCCCATGGCTCAGAGGTCTCCATAAACTGGGACAACTCTGTCACGTATCAGAGCCTATATTCTTGCTACACTCTGGCTCCAGCATGGAGAGCATTGCTCTCACCTTACATTTGTTGCCAGAAAGATAAATTCAGAGGTGATCAGTACCTACATAGTAAACTGTGTACAAGTAAGCAGGTGAGAGTCCAAAAGTGCTCTACCACTTGCAGGCATACCAAGGACGGCTCAAATTAGTTTAAGAAAAACACTTCAAGCTGACTAATAAAGTGCTCAGCATTATTGCCTGAATATTTATAGCACCTTTTTTGGACTCATTTGTAAACTGGGTCTCACTACTAATTTTTAAGACTGACTCTATACTTGTTTTCATTGTGCATA
>Ga0181612_120111_pt1 | contig 11954 bp, 3 predicted proteins | sample HoacroProtozoa21_FD_119630 | JGI IMG/M metagenome (GOLD analysis project Ga0181612, IMG submission 119630) | Hoatzin crop microbial communities from Cojedes, Venezuel. Combined Assembly of Gp0051906, Gp0051904, Gp0051908
TGACGTGGGAAGGCCCTTGGAGGAGAATCCTTCTGCGTTGACTCTGGGGGAGCAGGGGGAGAGCGGGGACACCGCGTCGGGGCTCACCGCAGGGGGAGACTCCTCTAGGCTTTGGGGGGCATCCGCCGTCAGCTCTCCAGGAGACTTGGGCAAAATAGGACTTTTCAGAATTTCTGTGGCAGACATCCTGTAGCTGGAATCAGATCGGCTGCCCTTTTTAAGGAGCAGTAGTTTAAACTCCTCATTGGACGTGTTGGACTTTTTGGCATTCCTGTAGATGAGCCCGGGGGATCTCTGACTGCTGATGGGAGTGCTCCCGCTGCTGGCCGGTGGCATGCTGCTGGCAGGGGGCTGGCTGCTGGCAGGGGGCTGGCTGCTAGTCCCAGATGAAGCTCTCAATCGGTTTCTTACAGAAAGGTCTCCAGAATCCTTTCTCCCGAGAACTTTCCTTTTTGATCTGTAAAAACACAAAGGAACAATCCTTTGTACGTTATCTTTGTAGAGTAACACTTAATGCTGGTCTCAAGTTTCACAGATTGACCGTGCTTTCATGTTAGGTAGAGTTCTCGTAATCCTACTATCAAATATCAGAGGCTAGCAGTGACTGACGGCAGTTTGAGCTGTGATAGCTCTTGTACAATAAATGAGGCACTGAGCCAGAGCCCCTCTCAATCTCACCCAACTCTTCCAAAACAATGTATGCACAACTAGCTCTTTATAAAGACAATGCATACAGAGTCTTAGGTAATAACAATACTTAGCATAACCTATTCAATGTCAGAAATCTGTAATTTCAGTTGTCATCGCAAATTTCAGCTGAATACAAATTACTCTAAAATTGAAGAGATGCCTTCTCATCATTCTTGGTACAATGACTCACTCACCAGAACAGAGCTGGTGGGCGAGGCGGCAGGAACTACTGCAGGTAATTTTCTCTGGAGACACGCACGTTTGTTAGAGAAAATGGACTGATGTTGTTATCTGTAAAGCATCCTACATATGCCATGAAGATACTCAGATACCGGAAGATACCGGACCATAATAAAGCATCTTTTAAAAACTGCCTTTTAGAAAACTAAACTCAGTAAACTAAAGAAGGTAGTTTCAGGACAAGACTTAACCATTGGATAACCATCCTGCAGCTGTCATTACCGGGTGACTGTGCAGGGCTGCGTGTTACCATTCCCCGTTGCCGCAAGGTTACCTGTGAATGACTGCGAACAGATCCTCCGTAGTGCGGGGTTTGTTTGGAGACACAAAGACATCCTCAGCATCAGCCTGCAACTCCTCACTCAGCGGTGACACGATGGACTCGTCGCTTGGAGAAGACTCTGAAACAAGGAAAGAGGCCGCGCTGGGAGTCAGATCCCACCGTGCTTTGCAGCAGCACTGCCAATGCGAGGCACCAGCTCGGTTCACAACTGAGTGGCCGATATCGCCGCACAGACTTTATCCCCTGATCTAAACATGTTGTGCATTGCGTGTTGGAGCCCATAAAGCGGGCACCACTAGGGCGTGAAGCCAGGATCTCCTGTCTACTGTACAGCTGTGATAATAAGACTCCTCCGTACCCAGGGTTAGTGCTCCTCCCTTTTCTCTCTTCAGCTGAATGCAGCACAAGGGAGGAAATAAATAGAAATATACTCTGAATACACTGAAAAAGCATAAAATATCTTTGGACTTGCTGGCCAGCTTACAGATCGGGGGGGCGTCTGTACTTAAACCTACAGAGGCACACTGATTTGCACCTCCAGCCTACTTTTTGACTCCACCACCAGCCATGTCCAAAGCCGCATGTATAACGCAGAAAGAGTTGACAACTGACCTTTCAGGGAAGGCTCGTCCGCGTCGCCCGCCATCTCGTCCACCCTGCCGACATCAGAGGCACTTTTGGTTGGGATACCTGATGCAATACCATTTTCCTGCTTGCAACTCTCTTCACCGAGTGAATTCACTGCTGCCGTCTCCGCTTCACAGCCGATATTCCCAGGCACATGGTGGCTTACGTCGGGTTGGTGCTTAGGCTGATCGCTGATGGCTGCTTCCTCAGCCTGACGGGGGCTTTCGCCTGCAGGCCCAGCTTCCAGCCTGCCCTCGCCGCCTGCGGAGAGCTCTCGCTGAGCTTGCACTTGCTGAAGGTCGTGCTCTGTTTCTGCTCCCCAGCCCGGTTTCTTTGCTTCATCACCACCTGTGAGGACAGCTGAGCCCTTCTGAAGGCCATCCACAGAGATGGCGCATGTCTGATCCAGAGCGCTTTCCAGCAAGCGCTTAGCGGCTGGGTGCGTTTGGTCCTTCTTGGGTTTGACTTCAGTCAGACCCACGCTTGCTGAAGTTACAGCTTCTCGCTCGCAGCCGTTCTGCCCACTGAAAGAGGAGCTTTTCTCTAAAGGCAGCTTTCCAGGGCCCGTTTCTGCTGGGGAGGCGTCAATGTACGACATTATGGCCTCCTCTGTGGAGTACTGGCGCGATACTGGTTTCTTCACTAAAAGCGGCCTCATTTTGGCCGGAGAAACGTCGGTCGCCATCAAGGTGGTCTCCTGTATGCAGAGCAGGTCTGGGACGCTGCCCTTCTGTTTCCCTCCTTCGGGCTTGTTGACTGCCCGGAGGTGGACAGACTTGAGAACGGAGGGTGTGATGGCGAGGGCGGAGGGAGGGCTGGGATGCAGGGCTTCCCCGACCGCACTCTGCTTGCTGTGGCTGAAGGCATGCAGCTGGTGCCTGTGAGCGAAGGGCTTGCTCAAGACGTTGTGAAGAGCACTTAGGTCGAGGTGAGTAGGAGGTATAATCGGAAGTTCGAGGTCTTTGCTCACTGAGGCGGTGCCGTCTTTCGAGAGCGGCTGCTGCAGCGATGACTTCCTCTCCGGTACTTTTGGCTTCCTCTTGCTCCCCCCTGGAGACAAGGGTCCCGAAAAGAAAGCGGTCGGAAAAGAAGAGGTGGGCGTCTCCGACTGGCTGGAGTACCCGCTAGAGGGCGAGGCCAACCCCGCCAGCTTCTCGGGGGAGGCCAGCTTAAACTCGCTGTCGACAGAGGGGAGGGATGGGGTGGTGGCTCGTGACCCGGACTGGGATGTCTGGGACTCAGAGCTCTCTGGTGACTTGATGCACTCTATGACTGTAGTACCCGTAGCGGTGCTCGAATTGGACAAGGACCTGTAAGGGTCGCTGGATTTCAAGTCGTTCAGAAGCCAGAGGTCTGCATAGTGAGGTTGTTCAGCACCTTCGTCTTTAAAGGAGGGGATATCGGCAGCGTCGAACGGAGCGTCCTTTAACCCGCCATCACACTGGGTTGCCCAGGGGAGCTCCTGCTTGGCCGGCAGGTTGGGGCCTTCCACTCGGGAAGGTGTGTTTGAAAACTCAAGGGGCAGCTTCATCTCCCTGGCAGTGTGAGAGACGTGCTGCCCGCTGCCGATCTTTGGTTCTTTCTTGTCAGGAAGGTCGGTGCTGCCCTCCGATTTCCTCAAAGACGAGCTGCGTTTTGGTGGGGCTGGCTTTGCCTTTGGTTTCTTCAGCGAGATGCTCTGTCCTCCCTGCCTCCTGTGGCTCACGCACTCCTGCCAGGTGCAGTCAGCCAGGCTGGAGGCCACGCTCCCGGTCCGGCCACTCTCAGAGCCCGGGGCTGCATAGTTGCAAATATAGCTTTTATTACCCTTGAGACCACAGTCAAAGTGCATGGAGGTATAGTATCCTTCAGTATCCACAGAAAAATGTGAGCTAGTGTCTGCCTTGTCAGAGGGACTCTTTTCGAGGAAGCTGTCGTAGGTGGCCATGCTGGTGAAGCTGGGGCATCCCAGGCTGTCTGCCTTTGGGCGCTCGGGGCTGAAGTCCTGGCGACAGGAGGCATCGTGGCGATGGTGCAGGTAGTTCCACTCGCTGTCGCTTGTGTTGCTGTTGTTGGGGTCATCCAGTAAATCCGCCACGGTGGAGGTGAAGGAGCTCGCCCTGTGGCCCCTCACCTTGTCCACATGGTCACCAAACTGCTCCGTGATGAAGACGCTGCAGTCATCATTGGCGTTGGGAGTGGTGTTGAGCGACAGCTCGGAGTCACAGTGCGAAGAGCCTGTCAGCGGAGGAGAGGCAGCAGGAGGAATGGTTTCAGATGTCTGGGAGGGACACGTGGAGCTGCTCCCACTCCAGTTGCCACTGGAGGACTGGTGGTCATCTTTCTGGTCCATGTGGCTGCTGAGCAGGACTCCTGCCGTGGAGATAGAGTGAATGGGGCTCCCAAAGGTGTCCGAGTTGGACGAAATCTCACAGCTGCCTGAATCGGCCATCCTTGACAGCCGCGACCTCCCCCTCTCACCGATGCTGTGTTCAGGGCTGTGCAGGTGCTGAGGACAAGTGAAACCGATGGGCTGGCACTCTTGTGAGTCCTGCTTGCTCAAGACCTCCTTCCCCTTTTTCGGGATCCTCTCCTGGCCAGCTAGGAAGTGCTCCGCTTCGTACCCTGCACTCTTGGCGGTGGCATCCTGACGGCCCTCGCTGGCCCGGGCACCCTCGCGAGGAAGGCTGCGTGAGCGGATGCGGTTGCCAACAGCAGCAGCAAAGACAGCATCCCCGTTGTCCGCCAGCACCAAGATGTTGCCCGTGGAGTGGGAGAGGGAGGTGACAACGCTCTGCCCCTTCTGGGCGCGGATCCGGCGCCGGGAGGGAGCGGCTATCAGTATTTCTTCCGTCTGGCACTCTGAGTCCCGGGTCCCCGACCTCCTGCTGCCAGAGCTGGAGAAGTCCGGGTTTGTGTGCACAATCACATTGCGCTCTCTCGCCACCGGCGACTCGTCTGAATCTAGGACACACGGAAAGCCGTGTGAGTGGGAGACAGCTCCTCATTTCCTGGCGCGAGACGACGCGCAGAACAACCCAAGAAGCATTATCTGCTGTATTCTTTCTTTTTTAATCTTGCTGAGCATTGGACCAAATTTAACGTTCCTATAAAGACTATATAAGGCAAACCTCATCCCAGTGAGGCGGGGAAATTCTCCTAGTCCTGCAATGTGATCCCAGTTCTCCTATTTCTGCAATGTGATCTCTCTCGGACCTGATCTGGTTGTGGTAAATATTAAGATAAATATTAAGTTTTCAGTTTTTGTCACTCTATTTCAACTAGTTAAGGGCAGTTTTCAGGAGTGGCTGCTGGGCAAAACACTCCGTGACCTTCTAGAAACAATTCTATTCTGAATACCTGTTGGTTCAGAATTTCCATTATCTGCTTCTTTACTACCAAGAGTATTTGCAAGGCAACAGGATCTTTCTTTCATAGGTTCTCTGGTTGCTTATTCCCTATGATAAACACATTCCTTCTGCTCACCATCAAGTTTCATGGCAACGGACTGAGATACCAGAGCCATCTTCAGATGCAGATGAACATTAAAAAATAATGATCCCGTTAGTCTGGTTTTGAGTTAATAACAATTTTACACTGGATTTGCCCACAACAGAGTTAGTCCTAATTTACCTGGCACAAAAAGTGAGGTAAGCAGCTTGATTTTGGGCAAATATCCTTGGTAATAAAGAATGGAAGGAAGGAATTGAGGATGAGCGTGATAAATAAAAGGAACGTTTAGCAAAGTTTCCCACAGGGTACGAGCAGCTGTCTCTAAGGCAGATATTCAACTGCTCATCTGAGTGAGTTATCTGGCTGTTGTGACAGCTCATCATCACTTTGCTGAGCAACATCTGTCAGTTCTTTACCTTAAGCTCCCCTCACGCAAGAAAAAACTTTCACTTAATCTAGTTACTTTTTATGCACGTAACTATGGGTTCATAACAGAAATAAAATGGAAAAAAAAAAGAACTGATTAACATTTACACAATAAGAGCTGAACACGTACATCTATATTACTCGGTAAGGCCCCCAGTCCATCGAGGCCATATGGAGTAATATAGCTTTGCTTACTGTAGTAAATCAAAAAAACAAACCACATCATTCCCAAACTCCACAAGCATTTACACTTTCGAGGTTTCGTTTCTTTGGAAGGCTGGCTACCAGCTCATATCCCCACAATTTAAGTTGGTTAGAAGGCTATCTACAGAAGATTTGTATTTATACTACACCTATTTCTTGTTGCACTCTTCTGGGGATGCCAGAGATGGTTTTCCTCCTCCTCAACTTTCGTCTCCGCTGTAGTACAGATTGTGAATGAACAAGAGAGCAGCGTATACTAGCCTCTCTGTCAAAACCAACTCCTGCAACCCATAAATAGGTCTCATTAGCCTTTAGAAATAGTAAACAAATTTTTATGGCTGGAACAGAGTGGAGGTATGTGAGCTTGGATTAAGCCTGTGAATAAACATAAGGGAGCCCTTATGTAGCTCTTATGTAAAATATATCACAGTATATCACAGTTTTACATCTAATTACAGCTCCCCCTCAGCAGCCTGGTCTGCCAAAAATTACAGAAGGAGTAAAAAAAAAAAAAGAAGGAAAGAAAAGGAAAGAAAAGAAAGTCAGGAAAGAAAAACAGAGTTGAGAGCTCTTAGTAACAGGGCATCTCTCTTAAAGCTATTTATCCATCTGTCATAGGGACAATGACAGGAACTTGTCTGCAAAGAGTGATCTGTTCAGCTACAGCCTGACTTATTTTAAGCAACTAAGCGTAAGAAAACAATTTAAGGTTATAACACCGTGTTGCAGTAGTTGGGCACTTCTTAGGAGACCAATACGCCAAGGGGGCTAACATTTCAAAAAGGGGGAGAGACAGCTAAAATGGGGCCAAGTCCCTGTGCAAGTTTAGAGAGTATTCTTCGTGATGGTCACACATGGCCAAGGGTGCCATAAACAGGCAGCTGCTATTTATTTACGTGCATCAGTAAGTGGCCTGATTTTCCTAAGTGCTCAGCACAAGGCGGGATGCATGGGAGTTCACTCTGGGAATCAGGTTACGCAGTCAATCAAGATCCTCAGTTTGGATTTAGGAGCCCAGGGTCACAGGCACACTTATTTATGACCACGGTCACACGGAGTAGGCAGGAATTCCTCATTTTCTTTACGTTTCCATGGCATTAGCACAGGAAAGTGTCTTTCACTTTGTTTTTTACACTGTGTTGTCAAAATAAAGGTAAAAGGAGGCCCATCAGAAGACCAGTTCCCATCTGTGCTGGCTTTTCACACAACTCTCTAAAGTTGACTTGGGACAGGTTGGAAAAAATGTGCCAGGTCCATAAAAACACTGACATAAGGATCACTGGTACAGTGGTTTGTAATCTTAAGAAAAACAAACAAACTAAACCAAACCAAAGGAAAAAAAATATCCTGATAAGAAGCTCTATTTTAATAGCGTATAATTATAGAAAACATAATTATACACTGACATACACATACATATTACACTACATAACAATGTAAAACATTAAAAAGTAACTTTCTTGTAAAAGTTCTTCTTGAAATCTACTACAGTGAAATAGAGGCTTCAGACAGATGTCCTGTAACCACCAATGCCCCTGGAATAAGCAGAGGAAGAACTTTCTTTAATATGGAACGAAAGTGCTGTAAACTCTAACAACAGTCATTTTCAAAAAAGTGAACATTTCTCAGGATTGGGAGAAGCTTAAAAAACAAAAACAGAGAACTGAAAGCAAACTCTTTGAAATGAAAAATCAATCAGCATCATTGCTGGTTTTCCAGCAACTGTGAGTCAGCCGAACATGCTCTGTGCGCCAGATGCACGGGGGTCATCTCTGAGAGGAAGGTGGAAGAGGGTATATCCTCCCCGTGACGCATACAAATTATTCCCATTAGTGCTAATGAGAATGATACACATAAACATCCAGAAGATTACATACCATTCTTGATCTGTAAAACTGATCAGTGGAAATTTGGTTCCAATGTATGGCAGGTGGAGTCTAGGCAAAAATGGCTATTACTGGCAAAGTTAACATTGGTCCCAGACCTAACTCTCTGAACTGCGTTAGGTGACATGAGCCACGTTAGAAAGCCTACACCAGTTAGGGTTGGATACTGAATCTAGAAAGAGCATCATTCTAGCACCAGCTTTACCTCATGGAAACATGCCACACTCTCTATGACTTTCCATGGCGATTTCTGTCAGCAGTGCCCAACCTGCGACCTCAACCGGCCGACTCCCAGCCTCCAGCCGGCAGGGCCAGCTGCTTTCCTCCAGCAGGGCTCCAGCTGGCCAGAAGCACCGTCCCGGCACTGGGGACCCCCGATCCTGGCTCCCCCTCACCGGGCGGGCAGAGCCGGTGGTACCGAGTGGCGGCACCTCTGCTGCCGGGGCTGGGGGAACCAGGGTCACGTTGCCATCACCGGAGGAGGATTTGTGCAGCTGATGGTGGAGCAGATGGGGACTTGTCACCGTGACACTGTAGGACAGACGTGCTGCAAGCCCAAAAGCCCAGAGCCCCTCGGTTGGGGGCTGGAGCTGGGCTGTGGGCATGCAGCCCTCCCCAGCACCATGGTGAACATGTCTTGCAGGAAGGTTGGGCACTGCCGATACACACGGGAAAGAGCAATGGGATGTGAGGGGCAGTGACCTCCCCCCAACCCCCAGTTACTGGAAAAACAGAATGAAATACAAAGATTTTCTCTAGGGAATGAAGGCTAACCAAAAGCTCCCTGTTTTTTTCCTGACTGTTGATATTCAAGTCTATAACCGTGGAAGTCAGCCCACTTTATGCTCTTACATTAATCAAAACTTCATGCGAAAAATTATTGAGGAAAACTCAGATCAACTTTATGTTTACCATAGCCCTCTGGAAGGAGAGAAAAAGAAAAAGAGAAAGAGAAAAACAGCCTGATTTTTGATTCTGGAAATAAGTCATCTATCCCATTTAATTAGTGATATACCTCCTGCTTCTATAAACAAATTCTCCTGCAAATAAATCTAGTCAAATGTCTCCAAATGTTATAGATATAAAAGAAAATGCCATTACTATACCTTCAGCATAGCTGCATGTAAAGAGATCTCAGAGCGATGGTTTGCATGCTACACAGTCATGCCTTGCATGTTTAAAGCACTGCAAATAGTAGCCTACATTCTCTAGTTTCTCTTCTCCTGCTACACATGATAATCATATGATTAATTTTGGTGGCTTTCTGCATTGTTTCAGTCAGCTACATTCAAAAAGCTATTTGAGGTCTTTGTAAATACCAACTGTAGGTTATATACACAACAGAAGTACATTGTTTATTCAGGGAACCAGTGGTACGTTACACTGCATAACATGACTCCAAAAATATGGGCCAAATTAATCCTAGATGGGGCTTCAATGACTCCAGTGGCCACGCATGAGGGATGAATTTAGCCCACTATCTTCCAGAAACTAAATCCTCAAGCTCAGTTCTTTGCCCCGAGACTGCACAATCCCATGACTTCAAATAAATTAAACAAAATAAGTACTTGACCTCCCTTGAACCATGCAATAAATACAGAAAGAAATAGAAGAGATTTGTACCAGTGACATTGATGGGGATAATGCAAGAAGAAATCACTTGGGCATCTTGTTTCATTTTCTCCTCTGGAGTTGGGAGAGGTAGTGCTTTACTCCAATTGGTTTGCTTATCCAGTGTAGAAGGGATATTATGTATTGGATTTTTCGGCCTCTGCCCTAACATGACATCTGTATCTTCGTCCTCTGGTGGATGGGACTGCAAATGAATACATTCAAAATCAGTGTCTCCCACTCAGGCACGCAGGGCTAATTTGAAACAAAGCAGACACACAGATCAGAAATCAATTACAGGGATGCAAGGAGGAACCATTCTAGCTAAGTCACACGGCACAAGCTGTTCTCCAGTGGAGAAAAAACATCCTGCTCATAGGAGAAAAGTACCTCAACATACTGGAAACAAGTCAGCATATTCACAGTGACATTCACAGGACATCTCCTCCGTCAGAAGGGGCACATCCTGCATTCGTGGGTAGCCCGTGCAAGCATGCCCTCAATTACCATCAGTGTTAGACATGTGGGCCCTCGTTTGCATCCGCAACCTTTTGCACACCCGAGTCCACTGGTTACTAGTGAGGACTGGCCCCATATGACCATTCATTTAAGGACAAGCATCAGAAGGCCCAGAGTTTTAAAGAAGACCCCTCTGTACTTCAGAAATCCATTTGCATTTCATTTGTACAAACTGGGACCATGAGCAGACCGAAGTTACAGCCTCCCAGCAGCTATGTGGTGGGAAGCAGCAGACGTTAACAGTGCTGGGGCGGGGGGACAGCGGCCAAAGAGAAGAGTAGCCACCACCAGAAGAAATTCAGAGGGTTATTTAGAAACCATGCACATTTTTACAGCATGCTACGAGAAGCGCTAGATACGAAAGATAAAGAAACGGAGTGAAAAGTAAACTGCGTGGAAGAAACACAGATGGTATGTTTTCTTTTGGAAGAAATAAAAAATCCCTCAACAACACCCTGTCTTGCACAACCACTATAATTTCATGTAGTAAAAGAGAAATAAGTGCGTTTTCATGTGGTGCTGGCTACCAACTCAGGTTTGGGGGGTCTCTTTGTTTGCGAAAAAAAGTTTCTGTTTCATTTGGAAGGGGCAGAGGGGAGAAACACTTACCTTTTTCTGCCTAATTTCCCTCTCCTTTTCCATTAATACATTCTTCTATAGCTGTGACAACTCTTCGACCAGCCCAGGCTGTCCATCTGCCTCTCGGTTTTAAAAACGAAGTGCAATCCCTTTGAGGCTGGCTTTCTCTTCGGTCCTGAATTCCCAGCTGCTTAACTACCAGCCTTCCCCCTCATGCCTGCTGTTTACACTTCATTCGCCAGTTTTAGTTTCGGTAGCAAACACGGCAAAGATAAAATATTGCTCTGCGGCTCCTTGGCAGGGCGTTGAGCCGGCGGGTGTTGGACACGGCAGGATCATGCCTGGGCTGCCATTGTACTTCTGCCACTCCTCCGCCCAGGCTCCTCACAAATCCCGGGGGAATTAGCCGTCTCAGGCTTGCCAAACAGCACTTACGCCTCAGCCCCAAAAGCATTTAAGATCTTAACTCAGCAGCTACTATTTAAAGTGTTGGAGGGCGCTTACTTACCTTGCCAGCGTCACCTCCCGCAGCACCCCCAGACCTGAGACAACGCACGCGTCCTCCTCCTCCCGCCCGCAGAAAACCCCCTTTTCCCACGTAGGATTTCAGTCAAACATCGCAGCCTTCTTTCTGCCTGCGGCTTTTGTGCCGATCCCCGGCAGACGTGAACAGCTCATACAAACTTCAGGCACAAAAGACTTTGTTTCCTAGGTAACTCTCCCCCCCCCAAAAAAAGTTTGATGCATGCATGCAAAAAAACCCAAGCCCCTGCACACACGCACACGCGCGCGCGCGCGCGCACACACACACACACACAGATGGAGGCTGCATTTGTTGCCGATTCCTCCCCTGGATGACAATGGAGCGTTGGACAAAGCAGGCGAAGTCACCCTGGCTGCCAGAGCTCCTCCTCTCCCAACAGTGGCATCACCAAATGGCCAGAGGATAAATACCCACTGTCGCGCTGGCATTGCCTGAACAGTTTCTTACCATTTAGGAAAAAAAGAAGAAAAGGGGCAGTTTGGCAAAAACATTGCAAGAGAATGAAATGCAACCGCTAACGCTATTGAGTCTGTCCCAGTTCAGGCCTTTCAAAGGAGGTGATAGGAGGAGGTGGCCTCGTGGCCACGAGCTCCTGAAACTCACTCGAGGTGAAGAATGAAAGAGGGGGAAAAGAAAAAAGTCATTAGTGTGTCTTACTGACATGAGAAAAACAGAAAAGGCTCCTTTTAGCACAGGAAAGTTAGCAAGTGAAAAGCAAGCAAGAGGAAGGGTTAGGATCTGGAAGGGAGAAGAGGTGAGACGGGGCTGTTAGTTGAGGACTGCTTGTTTTTCCAGTACCTTTCTACTCCAGGGGGTCATGTGGCAACACTCAATTGGGGAGGGCGAACGGGTGCTGTTAAACTATAAATGTGAAATGTAAAAAAAAAAAAAAAAAAAAAAAAAAAAATAAAAA
>Ga0181612_132068_pt1 | contig 11954 bp, 4 predicted proteins | sample HoacroProtozoa21_FD_119630 | JGI IMG/M metagenome (GOLD analysis project Ga0181612, IMG submission 119630) | Hoatzin crop microbial communities from Cojedes, Venezuel. Combined Assembly of Gp0051906, Gp0051904, Gp0051908
GTCAACCTGTCGTCCGTCAGGACACCCAGGTCCCTCTCCGCAGAGCTGCTCTCCAGCAGGTCCACCCCAAGCCTGTACTGATGCATGGGGTTGTTCCTCCCCAGGTGCAGGACCCTGCACTTGCCCTTGTTGAACGTCATCAGGTTCCTCTCTGCCCAACTTTCCAGCCTATCCAGGTCACGCTGAACAGCAGCACAGCCTTCCGATGTGTCTACCATACCTCCCAGTTTGGTGTCATCAGCAAACTTGCTGAGGGTACATTCTAACTCTTCATCAAGGTCGTTGATGAAGACGTTAAACAAGACTCGGCCCAGTACTGACCCCTGAGGGACACCACTTGTCACCAGCCTCCAAGCAGACTCACCGCTGCTGATGACAACTCTCTGAGTTCTGCCATTCAGCCAGTTCTCAATCCACCCCACCGATCACTCATGCAGCTCACACTTCCTGAGCTTCCCTAGGAGGATGTTATGGGAGACTGTGTCGAAAGCCTTGCTGATACAGTGGTTCAAGCTATCTTATACTGTAGTGCTTGCCAGAACATCAAACATGCATACAGACTTTTTCTGAAGCAAGCTGCAAGTCAATTAATTAGGTTTTGTACTAGGAATTCTATGTTTTTACAAGTAGACTTTTAAATTTCAACTTTGGTCCACTTTGCACATTCATGAACAACATTAATATTACTCAAACTCCAATTTCCTGATGCTACTAACTCTTACTCTTTCATCAACGCTATAATGCTGTTTGCCGTAAATAGGTAAAAGCTCAGCCCTCGGAAGGCAAGTGATTACACATGAGTTTCTGCTTTCAGTTAGGAAGGACAATCACCAGAAGCTCAGTTCACCGGTTTCAGTGAAAAATCTAGAAATGCAACATAAATTATAAAGTGTGATGAAATAGGGTGAAATAAAAGATTATTAAAAGACAAGCCAAAATTATCTTTTTGACTCATGAATTCAAAGCCACTCCTGAGAATTCAAAAAATTTGGGACTGACATAGCAGAGCATTCCAAAGTTCTTTGTGCATTTGTTTTTATGTTTTTACAGCTTCAGTGGAAAGCTGTGTTATAAATTGATCATGGCTACATTATTATGAGTATGGTTTATCTAGACTTGACTCAGCAATCCCACTTTTAGAGCTGAGGGAGACAAGTTTTCTTATCTGAGTAATCACTTTTTCTAAGTATTATCTTTTCCATATGTTTATGGACAGGAAAAACATGAAGACAGTTGTGAAAAGACCTCTTAATCCTTTGTCTTTCTGCTTTTTGTTGTATTAAATTTTGATCTTTTAATATTTTTGAGCTTATCATCCAATTTCATACTCTAATTACATCATTAAGTTTCTTGTAGTGTCGTGTATTCTGAAAATTTTAGCACCAAAGTTTTAGGGTAACATACAGTACAGGAATTGTTGATTACCTTTTGTCAGCATCCAGAAAAATCTCATAAACAGTTTCACAGGTATATACTTAGGCCATACAGCTACAAAAGGGTTAATTTCAAAACGACTTTCTATCCAGATTCACCTTTCTTGTCATATATTTGCCAAGTGAAAATCAAACAAGAGCAAGGTTGTTCCTGCTACCAAATGAGTAGCTGATGATGTAAAAATTGCTCATCTTTTGGAATTTACAATGCAGCAATCCATACCTTTTTAAAAAATGTACTTTTTAGATATTTTTTGCCAGATTTATAGTTGAAAATATATTCCTTTTAAAAATATAGAAACTTTAAATGTATTAGCTTACACTGGTAGCACCTTTGTGTCTAAGAGCAAAAGAGTGGAGAGAATATGCAATAGCTTGCTGGCTACCTAAATTTGGCTTCAGTTATTAGAAGTGAAAACATGAAAATTGTAAAACAGAAGAAAATGAAAAAAGTCATCAAAAATGCATGCATACGCATGTACAAATTAGTCAGGTCAGTTCCAGGTATTCTTGTCATTCTTCCCTGACAGGATCCAGGGGCATACTTCTAGATAAAAGATCAGGGAGGAAGGTCAGATACTGTACCCCTTACCACCAACATGGGTGGGTAGTTAACCCACCCTTGACACTGCTCTGGACTACTGGAGGAAAAATTTTTCTGTAAAATTTTCCTACAGCTACCAGTTAACAAGCTAAGAGCTAAGCAGGAGCAGAGATTAGCTCATGGTCCTTATTTTGTTGTTCAACAATATGGATGTGGCCAGAGCCTTTCACAGCAGGCCAGTTACAGACCTGAGAAGGAATGCATACTCTGAGTGCACACTCTTCTCAGGCTAAAAGGCCACTGATTTTAGGCCATTTTCCTGGTCATAAAGTATTTGAGTACTACAGTAATAAGCATTAGAATACACACAGAGGCGCTGAAATCTGTCCTCATTACTCATAAAGTTACTGCCATACACTCCACCCCAGAATACCCGTTTGTGAAATACAGTACATCAAAGCCAACATTTTGAAGACTGTGTCAGTCAGTCACTGAGACTTAAATGGGTTCTCTATGCATTATAAATTACCACTTAAGGGGGAATGTTTTTTTATTTCATGTGTGTACAGAAAGAAAAGCAGATATGAGTAGTGATGAATGAGATCAGATTCTTCTGCTACTGGAGATGTCAATTCCTTGCACTAAGTAGGCCATTCACAGTCAAGCTCACTGCTTTTATACCGCTTACCCTATATACTGTCCATTATCACAAGCTACAGCTCGCTCTCTTTTTTTGTGTCAGTCCGTGATCCTACAAGTTCAAAAAAGTTCAAAAAAGTAACAGAATACCTTGATCCCATATTTGCAAGTACAATTTTAGGCCCAGAGCCTGGGCCACAAACAAAACAGAAAATTCTGTTACAGTTTTCTATAAAGTATCCTGCTGCTAGATTTTTAAGGCTTCTAACTAGTCGCACCAGCAAGCCCTTGTGCATCAAAGACTGCAGATCATCTGTACCCTCCAGCAGTCACCTGCTTGTAACTTTGAGTGACAGAACATTTGTACCTAGAGACTTGTCAGACAAAAAGCATCCCTCTCATCTGACTGGGTTGCTAACTGTAAAATGTAAAGCTTTTTACTTCAGTCATTTGAAGAGACTCTACTGTTAATCACCTCCATCAGATAAGTAATACATGCATGGCATCTTAGCTCGATGTAAGCCCTCCTTTCATGCATTAAAATGTCCTCTTTCCAGTCAGCACAATTCAGTTGTGTCAAAATTTGGTGGCATGCTAAAAGCTGGAAAGATAGTTATATCTTTTTGTAAAACAAATGTAATATAAAAACAAATAGTGCACAAACTACTGTATTGATTCTATTGCTCATTCTCTAGACAGTAAGTATAGAAGGAAAAGTCTAATTAGGATCTAGACCACATTAATGTTTCAATACATAGTTTGATAAACAGATTAGGTAGTAAAGTCAGCCAAGAGATCCTTTCCACCTCTGTTGCTGAAACTGTTTTGGTTTTGTTTTGTTTTTTAAGTACTGATATAATCAAATTGCCCCTCTGCCCTTAGGACCCCTGACAACAGTGAGGGCTTCTGCAGAATAATATCCAGAATCCAGAAAACTGCACAATATAAGGATAGGCAGACAAGGGTAAAAGCACGGCTTGGTATACAATATAAATTAATAAAACTCCTTGGAATGAGTGTAGAACTGGAAGAATATTAGAATGATGGGCCACAGCTTTTACTTAAGCTATACGTTGCCTGTCTCTACATGCAGAGCAATGGGAAAAGGTAAGTCTTCCTGCTTTATAAGGCACTCACAGTCCTCTCCTGCAGGAAGCCTCAAGTTTTCTTCTCGGCAAAAAATAGACCTATTTTGTATATCTTTGGAGTGGAACACTAATACTTTTTTCCATTGACATGTTTTCTTAAAGTCGTTCTGCCAAATATTCACATACATAGCAGACATAAAGAGAGAGAAGAGAGAGAGGGAGGAGAAGAGAAAGGGAGAGCTCATGGCTTCTTTCTATAATGGAAAAAAGGCTTCATGTGCACATATAAACAACAGATGTAGAAATGTTTAATATTCCGACACTAAGCAAATGAGTTCATCTAATAGCCTTATTATAGAAGACCATGAAGCCATGAAAATGCTTTATCTGCAAGGATACTCAATCCTAGACAAAGTAGGATTTGAGCTGTGCCAAAACCTACCATGCTAGATTAGAAGAGATGTTAAATCTCTTGAAAGAAAATATGATGCATAGATTATAGGCTTGCTGTGGGTATTGATTCAAACAAAATGATACTATATAGTGAAGCAGAGTTGTAAAAAGCTTAAGAGTAAGTAATAATACACAAACATTTGCAGTTTACTGAAATACTGCCTGTATACAAAGGGATTGCAAGCCCTTTGTCTGTTGTAGCCTCAAAAATGCAGTAAGATCTATTCTGGTGAATTTAAAAACACAACCGGGTTAGCAATTTCCTCAAGGGTCCACCCTTGTGAGTCCAATTGTAGTATCAGGTGTTATTCTTGCTCTCACATTAACCAGCAGAACAATTTGTGTTACTAAGCAAGGGTATTATCGTAGCTTTTTAGTACAGAAAGATCTGAGCTCTATTAGGCAATATTATAGTGATGTTACACAGTGTGTCAAACAAATTTTATGTGGTGGCATGGGTCAGTAGAGCAACAGCATTATATATAATCAAAATACTTTATAGGCATCCTGTTTACAAGAGGAAATAGCTAAAATTTGGGAAAATGGTGAATTCTCAGCCCAATGAATTTTGATTTTATGAGACAGTATTTATTCTGCATTAATATAAGTCCCCAATCCCACTTGCTGCTGTAACCTTTTTATCCCTCTTCAGTGAACAAATCACTACCTTAGCAGAACTATCACAGACTAAAAACATAGCACTGAATACTCTTGCTTATCCCATTTCCTCTATTGTAAACTAAATCGTACTTGCAATTCACACTGCGGGAGACAATGACTACAGACTACAATGACTACCAATTTTAGCTGCTTTGCTTCTGTTCCTGTTCATGTTCATACATAAGCAGTAAATATTCAGGCTTCTAGTTTTCATAGAAAGTTATAGCCCAAAATATTATTTAAAATTAATGCGTAATCAGAATACTCACACAGACAGTTATGTAGCTGTTACAGCAAATCTTAAACAAGAACACTGAGTTAAGATTAATTTGGAAATTACTTTTATTTTTATACACTCTGCAGTGAAGGACCCATTTATAAATCTCAGATATCAATTCCCATGTGACAGCCTCAGCTCTGATCTTAGCACAGAAGCATAGAATCATAGAATCATAGAATGGTAAAGGTTGAAAGGGACCTTAAAGATCATCTGGTTCCAACCCCCCGCCATGAGCAGGGACATCTTCTACTAGACCTGGTTGGTCTGACAAAAGGCAAAACTGTTCTGTGTGCTTCCGCACACCACTTAGAAACGTTGCTTTCTTACAATTAAAGAAATTAAAGAGTTTTTAGTTCATTCCTGATATGCCTGCAAATAAAATAAAGTGTTCAGTATTGCTCAAATGCACCGTATATAATGGGTTAAATCTGCTGTTAACAGCTTCATCAAAGCTTTTTCTCATGGTAAATTTTGTCTGGCTCAGACTTTATTTTTTTATTTAATTTACATTCATCTGGTGAAAGTCTGCACTAGCATTCTATCTAGACTCTATTTAATATGCACCAGAATTATTGTATTTGATATATATCAATTTTAAATCTGTTTCAACACAACCTTGAATGCCTTTCGTGGCAGTATATCACTTCATCAGTCTAGCTTAACTAGAGCTGCTTTTTCATTTTTTATTGCCCCCATAAAATCTAGGAATGGAACACTTCGATTTTTCTAGCAGTAATTTTTATTACTTTTAGCCTTTTTTTTAAGTACTTGTCAGTGAGATACAGTACTTTGTACAGAGTATATTTTTCAGCTATGCATTATATTTTTATTTCAATTTATTTTAGACAGAATGTAAAGCATACATCTAAATAATACCTACGATAGTTCAAATGAGTGTATTATGAATGTAATTAGAACGGATATAAACTCGGTTCCTCCACCAGGATTGGTGTATTTCAGTTGCCTGCCCCTAGTCACAGCCACTTTCAAGTAAGGCTTGAAAGGATAACTCATGTTGTAGCTTTAATGTTGCACATAAAATCATATTGCAACACAGGAGGGGAAAATGAATTTACTGCAATTTTTATGTTTTTATTTTAATTTTTAGGTTTTTCTAGATTTTTCCCTGGAGTGTGTTATTGCACTACTTTTTATTTTTTCCCCTTAAGAACACAGAAATTGCCGTATTAGATCAGACTAGTGATCTGTCTAGCCAGATAGTCGGTCTTAACAGGAATGTATGGCAAGCGCGTTAGAGAGGAACGTCAAGGCCTACAATAGGCCTCTGTAGAAACAGTTGTAGAACAATCTCCCTGATGGAAAAGTCTCTTCTAATCACCGTTAATTCAACATTACTCTGAGCTTCAAAGTATTCGAGTTCATATCCTTTTGTCTAAAACATACGGCTTTTGTTTGTTGCTCCCTTCTGCGCTGTGTCTGATTGTAGTAGCTGCAAGGAATAGGACATAGTCTGTCTTGTGTTCTGTCACTGCTGTAGTCATCATGTGGGCAAATTCTGTCATCCTGTTGAGCCTTGGTTGTTTCTTTTATAAAACAGGTAAATGATACAGATTATCTTTCTGTAGAAAGGTTTTGAGATCTGTACATAGTAAAAATATTATGGAAGTCCTAGTAGTGCTATTAGATTTCAGATATAGTTACATTCTTAGCACAATTCAGGTGCTGTGTGCATTGGTGCATTTGTGTGTTTCTGTGAAGTTCTGTGTTGTGGTCTGAGGATATCACGATTTGTTTCGCAGTTCTGTGTGTACACTGAGGAATTTTTTTGTTGTTGGTGGAAGTTCTCTTTTCCTGAAAGTTTAGGAGGGAGGAGTACAAAGGAAAGAAGAAATAGATTTCGCTGTTCAGCTGGTTGAAATTACATATGTAGCAGTTAGCGTTCATTTTAGAACATACTTTTGCGACATTTCCATTAATAATGCTAAGCAAGAACCTATGTAACATGAATTTAAAGTTTCTCTAAGAAAACAAAACTGTGGCCAAGTATGTCTAAACAGTGTTCCTCAACTATACGCAAATGTTCCCTTGTTGTTCTCATTCTGCTTAATGAATAGGAATAATACGTTTTGAATAATACCTGCAATAATGGAATGTGAGGGGAGAAAAGGAACACTTTTCTAATTAGGGCTTTTGAATGACATTGGAAAAGGGTTCTGGCTTAAATCATTTTTCCTTGCTCTGGATTGAATTAGCATAGATTTAATGCCAGTGATAATTTTATGCAATTGTGAGATCAGTAGTTTAATGCATCTGGCAGTGCAACAGGGATTTTCTTTCTCTGACAGCACTGAATAAACCCCTGTAATCCTTTTCCTTTACCTCTCACACCCATCTAGACTTCAGCTTAATGAAAGGCCGAAGAAATCGGGAGTCTACTGAGCATCTATGACTCAAGCCCAGGCAGAATGAGCAGAATGAGATGCTATCTTAGCATATTTTGTGGTTCACATCATTAAAAAGACTAATGGCCGGAGTGGAGGGCTAAGTTTACATTTCCATCTCCCATCACAGTAAAGCATATATATTGACTTAGTACTCTAACAGCCTGCTACAGCAAAATTGAAAGTAAAACAAGATAGGCTGGACCAGTTGTTATTTTGATGCTTTAGTTTAAATATATTTGTACCACTACGTTATAGCTGGACCACAACCTATGAACTCCAGCGCAGATGCCATTTAATTTTAAGGAGAATGGGTTAGGATGTGTTAAAACTGTCTTTGAAGGGAAGCTATTTACAGTGTAAGTCCACAGGTTTTAGTGATTGTACAAAACCTAAGAACTGTGCAGTATAATTTTTGAGTACAGTTTTACTGGCATGATATTTGTTAGCTCTTTATATGCCTATAAAACTCGGTGTACCTCTGTTGAGTGTCATAGAACCTGTATGTATGACGATATCTATATCAGTCAGTTTGTGCAAAAGTCCAAATAAGGTATTATTGCTGGTTAGGGTCATGATCCAATTTAATAACAATAGGGGAGAACCCGTTATCTCTGCTCATGTCTAAATTTGACTTTGAAGCTTATGAATGTTGGACTAGACTCTAAATAAAGAGATGACACACAAGGACTCACAATCTTACAAAGTTCAGAACTCTGCATGTGTGCCCCAGACTTCGTTTTAAAGCAGAGTATGCTCATTTCTGCCACTGTTCACAGCCCAGATAACTGAGACATTGTCTTCACTTTGCAAAGGTGAGCATGGACGTATGATGACCTTTCCACTTAGTTTATCCTGAAAGCCTGAGTAATCGGGCAGATAGGACCATATTTTTGCTTGTGTTTAGAAAGGTGGCTGTTCCGTCAAGAGCCTAGAGTTTCGACTATTGTGAAAAGACAGTTGTGTGTTCCCCTAAGGACTCCTCCAGCCAAGTAGTAATATGTACTTGACTTTGATTTTAGACCCCTTTGAGGAAGATTTGCTCTGAAGGTCCAGTCTCAGCTGAGTTATTAATCTAATGAAATATTGCCCATAAGTGCCATTTTTACATGATTGTTCAATATTTTCCCTGATTATTGTCACTGCTAATTGTATCAGTTTCTTTTCTGACCTTAAATTCTAGTCCTCGGAGGAGTCTCATGACAGCATGTTTCACAGCTTGCTTTTGTTCTGTGAAAATGTATTACTTTTTATCTGAAAAGTTAAACAGAGATTTCATCTCATCCGTGTCTTCTGAGAGCCCAAACAGCGATCTTTTCCTCCAAATTTAGCACTTGAATAACACGAAAACACTGTATGTGTTATGAGTGTTAGGACGGCCTTATACCTGAAGAGTAGAATGTGGGCTTGTTTAGTCTCAGTAAGAACTGTGCATACATTTCTGCAGAAAATGTTAGACCTTTAATGTCTGTGATTTTTATGTTGGGACTTTCAATATTGTACTTACCTTGACTGCATAGACAATTTTAATACTACTGTCTTGATCTCTTAACAGTTAGTCAATTAATGTGAATTCACTGTATTCCTCATAAGTTATAACCTAATGATAATGCTGACCAAAAGCAGAAAAAGGTGTATCAGAAATGAGTCAGGTTTATTGAATTTAATTCTAGAACTGTTTTTTGTGAATAAATGATGAATTTGAATCAGAGTGATTGGGAGAGGGAGTTTTGGGTAGGGATAGCTGTGAAGGTTTCTATGCAAATGGGGTTTAAGAGTTAATTTTATCTTTGTCATGTAGAAAATGTGCATGTCAAGAATAAACAGCCACTGCTGAAAGTTCGCATAACCAAAATATAATGGGCAGCAGGCGTTGACTTGTGAAGCATAGTAAGCACGTAAGCAAGTTCATTGGACCAGAGTACCAAAATCCCAGTCTTTAGATAGTGAAGGCTCGGCTTGTTGATGATACGCTGTGAAGTAATGGTTAAACCTCAGTAGATTGATTCTAGTGCTTTTAATCTGAGTAAAATGCAGGTGGAGTAAGGGGAGCTCTCCAAAACTCAGAGGAAAGTTATGAATGTATTCCTTTGTGAAGAGGGGTAGATAGAGACTTCAGAGAAGCACAATGAAGTTTGATTCTCCCAACTTTAAATAAAATACTGTATTTTAATAAAGCATTCAAGAATAAAGGCCATTTGGGAGGTGCACTGAAGCTGTTGTTAGCTGCCAGCTCAGAAGCAGAACAGAAGACGTGCTTTGATTAATACATCAAACTTCAGATGTTTCTTATTGCTTGTTTAGCCTTATTCTTAAGTATCAAAAGAGCCTGTTCACACAAGAGTTGGTTTATTTACAAGGATTATACTTGTTAACTGACAGTTTAAAAGGAATTAAATAGGCCTCCAGCACTGATAGGCTAGAGAGTTTTAAATGCTGACCTTGGATTCAGTTAAAGGCTGCCTTTTCCTTCCCTCCTAGCCACTAGCCTGGAGAGGGGATGGAAGTTTAAATATGCCAGAGGTGATAATCATATGCAATTAGATGAATGATTGAACTAAAATTTCCACTGAAAATGAGTACAGATGTTTTAAGGGGTGATTGTAGACCACGGCAATCTGAGGGAGATTTGCTGCTGATGCTCATGGCATACATAGCAGCAGGATGAAAGCTTTGTACACAAGGTGTTTACATGAATCACTCCTGGATTTTACATTTAGCTCCCCAAAACGTTGACAGAAGCTCTTCCATTCACCTAAAAAGAAGTGGAATGAGGGACAACTTTATCAGGAAGGGTCTTTAAAGTAGTCCTGGTAGAAAAACTTTAATGTGAAAAGAAGAATAAAGAGTCTCATAAGGGATATGATTGAGGTCACAGCATAACACAAAATACCACACTGAGCAGGGCAGACTTATGGAAGAACATTGTACCCCGGGGTTGCTAAGGGGAATAAAGACAGCTACTGTTAGCTGAGCATCGGTGAGAACGTGGCCTTGACAGGAGCAGCACAGGTCATAGCAAAGCCGCTAAAATGGCAAACTGCTTGTTTAATACAAGAAAACAGTTTCAAATGTGCTGGCTACTCTTATTCTGGTCAGTATTTTGGGTTTCTTTTTTGATGGAACAGTATTACAGGGCAAAAAGATTTTGATACTGAAGTATATGTTAGTGTTATTTTTTCAATGCAAAAGTTATGGAAATTCAAAACCTTCTATTTCATATATTATATACTGTATGGTATTTTAATATAATAGAATTTATCAGTATAAAGAAACTGAAATGTTTCCAGAGGATTTTTTGATGCAAGTTGAAATACTTCAGGTTTTTGTCCAGTATTTTTTTCAAGTTTCAACATTCTATCCTGCTTAGGATGAAAATACATTTTGACATGACTGTAAATGAAAATCATATTTGGCCATTACTTCCAACTGTCTTTGTGTAGTACCTTCTTACTGCAGTACAGCTGCGTGAAAAGGTCACATTGGCAACGTCTCCTATGATGAAACAATATGTGAAGGAGAACTCCTCAGGCGAGCAGATGACATTAATGGGAAATGTAAAATGCTACATTAATATGCTGGAGTTCTGAGGGGGTGCGTGTTTCCTGTATGGTTTTTTAAGGTATAAAGGACAGGAAAGTAGCCCATAAAGCAAGTTCTTGAAGAAGTATGGTTTTAGCCTACCAAAAAAAGGGAAGAGGAGAGGAAATGAAGATTAATAGGAATTTTTCGCAACTTCCATTAAAAACAAGCAAAAGACATTTGCAAAACAGTGAGTACATTTGGAAATTTCAATTTTTGGTCTGTGTTCCTCTTGGCTACAAAGTATTATCTCAGTTCCATTACATTTTCTGTTCAGACAGGCCCTGCTCGCACACGTTGCATATTTGAGGAATATCTTTGTGAAATTCCATGGCGTATTTTCAGATCTTAGTTTCATTTCCATGTAGTGAAAGGCTTCTCTCCCTGTCACCCAGGCTAAAACTTGGACTTCTCAAGACAAGGCATATACTGTAGCAAAAGATTTTTTTTTTTTTTTTTTTTTTAGTAGTAGAACAGTAATGCGATTCTGATAGTAGAAGATAATACAAAGAAGTCTAGAAAAAATTATGTAAAGAGCGTTGTGGTGCATTGTTAGTGGTGTTGTCTCTTACTTACAGGACTGCTTATTTGTACTGCTTTAGATGCCTTGAAGTTCCAGTCAGGAAAGAAACTTCAGTTGTGCTTGGCACTGCACGTACGTCGAATACAATGTAGGGACAGTCTGTGCTTGGAAATCATAGAATCATAGAATGCTTGGGATTGGAAGAGACCATTACAGGTCAGCTAGTGTGACCCCCCTGCAGTGAGTAGGGACATCTATAACTAGATCAGGGTGCTCAGAGCCCGGTCCAACCTGGCCTTCAATGTTTCCAGTACAGTTTCCTCCACTACTTCTCTGGGCAACCGGTTCCA
>Ga0181612_137062_pt1 | contig 11954 bp, 5 predicted proteins | sample HoacroProtozoa21_FD_119630 | JGI IMG/M metagenome (GOLD analysis project Ga0181612, IMG submission 119630) | Hoatzin crop microbial communities from Cojedes, Venezuel. Combined Assembly of Gp0051906, Gp0051904, Gp0051908
CTTTCAAAGTTGAGAGAGATTCCCGTTGTCAAAATGCACAAGGGATTTACCACCTCCTACCTCATCCTGAGTCCCAGCTACAAAAGTGACTCAAATCCATTTGTCTCGTGCTAGACTTCATTCACTAGGTGCTCACTGGGTTTCAGTTGACCAGTCTGCTGGTGACCAGGCTCACAAGGTCAATGCAGGCCCTACTATGTCTTTCTCATTACTTTCAGATGTTGTCTAGGCTACTCATATATATGTCCAGTGACAAAGACTTTACCCCTTCCCAACCTACTGCAGTATGCCACCAGATTCCTAAAAGAATGCCAAGTATTTCTTAATGATTAATTGACAACTTTCTTACTGCAATTGAAGACTATTGGTACTTACTTTCCCCCAGGAACATAAGAAGCGATTATTCTCCATTTCTTCGGAGCAGTGCTTCTCATGTAGTTGAAAACCTACATTATCTTCTTTAAGACTCCTCTTGTTTAGGTTAGACAACCCCAGATCGTTCAGTCTTTCCCCACAGACAAATTTTTTTTTTTAGACCTCTGATTATTCTTTTTGCTCTCTTCTCCAGCTGGACTATGTTTCTTGAAACGTAAGCCCCAAAAGGAGGTCATAGTAAATCAAGTGACTTTTTAAGCTTCTATTAGATATAGGTAGACAGCAGCACTGTTTCTGCTCTAGGCCCTTCTGGCATGTTTACTGGGTGGAGGATTTTTGCTTGTTCTCCTTTTGCAATATCATAGTATGCAGTTTAGCTGCACTCAGCCCCCCAAACAAAATTATGCTTAGACAGCACAGAGACACACAGGTCATTGCAAACCAAACAAATTCGACGCTCATTTTCCAAATTCACTGCAACATTTTGAGTAACATCAGCCTCCTCTAAGATGTCCATCCTTTTTTGCCTGCTATTCAGAGCTCTCTTAATTGTTGAGCCTCTATCCCATCACATCAGCTTTGTTTGACCTTAGTTAGTCCCACCATTAAATGGAACCTTTCTGCTATAAAGCATTCTGTCCTGAGCCTCTCTCGTGTCCAAAGCTGCTGATTTTTCCAAAAGCTTGAGTCTTTATTTCTCCTTTTAAAGCCTTTCCTTAGTCCTTGCAGAATTTTCCACTCTCCACTTCCCCCTCCCCCCTCAAATGGAGAAGCAGAGGGAATTAATTTTCTCAGCCCATTTGACTAGATGATCATTGAGGTTAATAATCTACCACTGTCCCTTGGCTGGCTAGCATGAGGCATAGCCCTGTCAGTTCTGCAATGCAGCCTTTCCACAAGCCCAGCTAGAAGCCATAAACTGGATATAGACACATGTATCCACCAGCCACCACAAGATTGCCCTTAGTCATGTTGTGCTGGTGAGGGAAATGGGTTCATCCTTCTCAGAAGTAGACTTCATAATTTGCATATGTCTCTTGTCTTTTATTTCCACAGTGCTACGCTGTCACTATGGGACTATTCTGGAAGCGCAGAGGGAGCCTTCTCGGAAGCTTTGACTAATACAGAATAAGGCTGCTTACTCTATTGCAGGGCAGAGAAGAATAAACTAGAAAGGACAAATTACATGTGTTCTCCATACTTTGCAGGAGCTGCCAAAAGCATGCTGGCCTGAGTACACTGATGCCTGGCTTTCTTCAAGGAAAGTGAATCAGGGACTTATTCTCTAATTTGGGCAAAGTAGCTCTGTAGGCAGAGCACTGCACTTCTTGGTAAGGCTCACTGCTGTGTCCAATAAAAACAGGGGACTGGGAGAGTCAGAAACTCTTTGGCAAATAAGTAAAAGGATGATTATATTAAATGAAGTTTATACAGCAACAGGGAGGATGACCAAACAAGACCCATGCCGGTCACTTCTTAATTACTCTATCTGCTAGAGAGACAGGCAACATTTATGTAAATTACACAGCCTCCATGTAGCACAAAGAAGTTACTGCTCTTCCTCCCCTTCCCTCAATGAAATTTATGATTCTGCAATTTATTAAATCCTTCTCTCACAGGTGGAAATAAAAAAACCAAAACAATCTTCAAGACACCCCCAGAGGAGCACAAGAGGCAGCCAGCTGATGCAAACAGCATACCAGGGTTTCATGCAGGAACTAGGAGCATTAAAATGAGGAAGCAGATACTTTAGAAAAATTCCTGATAGTGTTGGTGTTCAGGTTAGGCTGCCCAGGGAGAGAACTAATGTGTTCTCAAGTCATTACTGGGGATTTTTGGTGACTGTAGTGCCATTCATGAAGCAGTTACCCAGATCTGTATTGTGAACAGCCAAGATCTCATGGCTTTCTGATTGGATTTAAGGGGAATGCTGTGGGATCCTCATGTTTCGTGTCTTTGAATTACAAACTGTGCAGTGACCATCTTAGTACCTAACATATAAATGCATTTAGTATAAACAGCTCTGAAGAACCGCAAGCTTTATTATCTGCACATCAGAGTCTTTTTCAGTGTTTTAGGAATAAAGCAAGTAAATATGCACATCCTGAGATTTCCACAGAAACCTCTGGTTAAAAAAGAAATGACAACAGATTCACACTCAAGGGGAAACGGCAGCATGGCTAAGTGCAAAGAACAGCTGGGGTATATGTAATGTTACAGTTATTTTTCTGTGTTTCCTCTAGGATGAACCAAAGACCTTGTTTTGCTGGATGCTGAATGCCCTAAAGTCCCATTACACGTCTCAGGGAAGGACCTTAATGGTTTTATTGGGACCCACATCTGCACATATAACATGGCCTTTGAAGATGAAAGGATTTTTTTTTTTTCTCTGCTTCCATTTGTTGCCTCTTGGTTGACATGTTCCTGTATGGACACTCAATCCCCAGATATCTGTTGCTTAATCAGGGACATCAATAACATCCTCAATGGGAAAACTCTGGAACATCTATGAAAGTCAGAAGTGTGAGGAACAGATCTCAGATGATGCAGATGTGGTCACTGCTGTATGATCAGATAAGCAACATTGCAAGTTCATTTTTGTATGCTAAATAAAATAAAAATGTCAATATTTACACATAACCTTCAAAGCTCTTACATTTGCAGCTCTTTAGTATTCAGTGCAGACCACATTTTCTTTAGTCCGTTACCAACAGCTTGGAAATTTAGTTAGAGGATGCAACCCAAATGTTCCTCCAAATGTTGTTTCCAAATGGTCATCTTGAAAAATGCTGCTTAAAACTATGAAACCTTTATGTGAAGATATAAGAGCCCAAGCACAGAGCAACATAAACTGCAGGGAAATAATCTGAAGATTAAAACCACTAATGATGAAGATATTACTGTAAGGCACAGTTTAATTTGTTGGTAACTAAATCACCACAGGCTTTTTACAGGCTGCTGGAACCTGACTATTGTGTACTGCACATTCAACCTCTAAGTGTACAGTGACACAAACAAATAAAAGTGATCATAACAGTTGAAATGTAGTTAGAGATACAATTGAGAACATCTGTATTGTAAGCAGAAATAAATTAGAAATACTGAAGTGTTTTGTAGCTGTGAAACTGAGGGACAAAAAAAATAACCTACAGCACCTGGATTAAGAAGTTATAAATAATGTATAAAGGAAAAATCTCATTACCCCCTGTGTAAACTCCCCCCCAATGAAATATATTTTATGAATGTTGCATCACAGTAATAAATGCAGCATTTGTTTTCCCCATAAACTTTCCATTTCATGACTATAAGATAGTTTGGATTTGGAAATAATGGCCAGCGAATGTACTGTTTGCAGGATTAGTTTCCCTCAACAAGCAGCTTTGAACTGACCTTCAGTTTTTTGGGCTAAAGAGCACAGACTTACACAGGCTTAGCAGAACTCATCTTTGTGCCTACAAGGCTGTGGCAGTGTTGTACTCTACTTGCACCAGAACAGTACTATATAAACAAATCCAATAGCACCACTAGAGAGTATTTAGACTCTGAGCCTTGAATGTTATAATTGCCTGATATCATGGAAGATTTTATGAGATTATACTAGATAAAGACTATATATGAATGTGGAAAGTTTTTCCTTTGTAAAAAGCCAGGTCTTATAGCAGAATGTTGCGCACTGCAGGATACAGAGTTTCCAATTACATTAGCAAGAGCAAGCCCTGTATAAAAAACTAGCATGCTTCCTTTCAGATTTCCAGCTTTTCTTTGCAAATATTCACAGTTTTGTATAAAGATGCCAGGACTGATTCCTCTCTTGTGTTAGCTTTACACGAAGTCAGCTTTGCTGAAGTACTCAACAGATTAATTCTAGATTTAGACAGTGTGTTACTGTCAAATTTCACCATTGGCTTTTCTGTTGAAGATACCTTGATTTCTGACATACGAAAAGGGGTCAGCTTCTGGATGATCCAGGGTAGCAATCACTGATCCCCTTGGGAGATTCTCAGAATGATCTATACACCCAATACGCAATCACCAAGCCACAGCATGGTGAAACAGGAGTGAGAATGGGGATGGGAGCCTACAAAGGAAGTCAGCATCTAGAGTCAAATTGAAACCTAACAGATTATAAATTAAAAGGATAAGAACTTCCCACTGACTGAGAGAGATAAAATGTCACAAACATAAAAATATTATAAAGTTAGGTTTGAGACTGTAGTGCTTTCCTTTTATGATTAATTATTGGGCTCAACCAGGATGGGAAAGCCAAAGCACTGCTGAAAAAAAACCAAACCAGGAACATCAATTTAAAAAAATAACAAAACAAAAAGCCCTCTACTAAAATGTAAAGGTCAGGAAAGATTTGGGTGTTTTTAAATGCTGTCTTGAAGAAATTTCATAAAGGTTAAGATGTCATGTAGTTTCAGAGTTATGGGCACTGGAGGGGGTCCTTGAGTGCCAGCTATTCCTCGGGCCGCTCCGTGACTGTGAGCCGCAATGACAGTGGAAAGCAGGAGGCTGGAGGATCAGAAGCTATCACTGTGCCAATGGGGAAAACCCGTGTCTTGCTCCCCAAAGAATGAAGAGCTGTGTGAATATTTCAGCATCTGAGATTCAGGCAGGAGATAAAATACAAAAACATGCCTTAAATAACATACAAGATCTAATTTAAATTGTCCAGAGCAAACATTTTCAGCATTCAGGCTTTTCAACACCATCCACTGTGCCTGCAAGGAGCAGGACGCATGGTAGGGATGGTACTCTGAGCCCGAGGAGCTCCTGGTGGCAGCCTCCCATGTGCGGTGCAACAGCTCCAAGCAACATGTGGATCCCTCATGGTTGGAGATCCCTAAGGGCACATGGTCAGGCAGGGCAGAACAGGAGCTGTAACAATTCTTTCTCCAGGTTTTACAGATGAGAGCAGCGAAGCCAACACGACTGGGGAAGAGTTTGGAGGGCAAGTTTTCCTTTGCCTGTGTTCTGCCTTGCCTTCTTGGCAGCTGTCTGGCTAGCTCCCTGATCTTGCAGGCTCCCACGCCCCACGCCCGTTTAGCACTGACCTGGCCCTCCTCCCTCGCCTGTCTCCTTCTCTGGTTCCCCCTCCCTCCTCTGGTATTTAGTTCCCTCACACAGCATTACTGTTCCATATGGACTAGAGCCACTGAAAAAAACAGACTTTGGGGCTTGATTTCTTTTCCCACTGTCGTCTTTGTGACTTTCAGACTTGGATCCATATCCCTGGAGTAGGAGCTACCTTTCTTTCCTTCAAATACTCCCCCCCACCTCTTCTTTGGAGCCTCCCTGGAAGTCCATTTTACCTTACTTTCTGCTTTTGGCATGCTGGCTAGCCAAGTGATCCTGCATATTCTTTCAGAGCAACTTAGGCAGGGAAAGACCAGTGATTTTCCCCCAGGGACTGCTACCCAAAGCTCCTACACAGGGACCGTGGACGTAGGGAAAGCAGAGGACCCAACATTGTCTACTCAGCAAATGAAATCTATTTCAACATGACAAGCATTCGTCTTGCAGACAAAAGGTGAACTAGGAAAAGGTGAACTATTTGCTTTGAATGACCAAACAAATGCTACACAATGACCATGAAATAACAGAGAGAAGAAAATCTTCGAAAACCTATACCTGTTCTGGACAAGTGTTACAAGCAGGGGAAAATTCCACAAATGTCAATTATTTCATGAACAGAAAGAAAAGACTGGTGTTATCAAAATATGATCTAAACCCTTGTTCATTACAAATAGGTGGTACTTTTCTAACTGGAGATATAATGAACAAAATGATCTTAAGTTACGTTAGCCTTTAACATCTTTTCCCCGCTTCTCCTTTTGCCTGTTTTCCTCCTGTCCTGTATCCATCTGATGCATGCTGCCAGCTCCCTGCAACAGCCACCATGAGGCCTGATCCTCAGCCCTCTCTCTGGCAGCTTTACACTGCTGAAGAGAAGAGCAGAAGAAAAACCAGGTCTGTTGCCCTGAGGAATCCTCGGATTGTGAGATCTTGCTCAAAAATCTCTTGCCCCTGCAAAGGCAATATAGCAAGGGCAGGAGAAGAGACATGTTCAGAAACCCAGATGGCCAACCCTAGGATGGGAAGATGAGAACAGTAGCCTAACTTTGTTTTCCCAGCCTTTCCTCAGTCAGATTCTATGTGTAGCAGAGTATACTATGGGTGTGACTGCTTTCCTTTTTACTGTCTGAAGAGTATCATGCAAAATTACAGTGCTGGATAGTTACTAAAATAAAAAATAATAATGGCACCAAAATGTCCCACAGTGTTGCATTTCTGTTTCTTTGGTTTACATAATTTCCTGGTTCCTCAAAAATATCCTCCAAAAGTTGCTAATTTTTTCTGCCAGTCTAATATATACAATTATTTCTCTGTAAAGCTGAAATGCTCTTCTTTAGGTAGTAAAACAAGATGTTAGCCCAGTAATTTTTACAGACAACAGCAATGCAATTAACTATAACTATTCTTCATAGAAAATACATGCATCTTTATCATTCTTTGAGAAGACTGAAAAATTGCATAGTTGAAATGATTTCTCACCAAGTGAACAAAGCCGCCTTCTTTTGTGAAATGTCTACTGTGTACATCTGAGTGGTAAAAGACAGAAAACCCTGGCTCACGTGCACAGGCAAAGCAGTCCACAGCATTACCACCCCTTGTCCTCAGCCTCTAAGCATCCTTGGAGCCTCCCAACCACTGGCTCACATAAGTCTAGTTTTATTTATAGTTTCTGTCAATAAAGAAAGGTATTTGAACATATTGGTCTTTCCCCCTCTCTCTTACTCTCACAGACACATTATGCACATACAAAACATTCACCCCTACCTTATTCTTGAGTTTAGTGTCAAAATGATGTTGAAACATATTATTAGGGCATATTTTTCTATCTGAAACTGGCTAGATTTTCCCCTAACAGCTGCACTCTAGACTTTAATTAGATAATACCAGTTGCGCCTTATTTAACTAAGCCAGCACATCTTCCTTATGTTCGGGTATATTTAATTTTTTTTTTTTTTAATGAATAGGGTTGTATTTCGATCTGTAGCTCTCTATAGCTAACAAAACCCTCAAGTCAGTGTAACATTACATAGGCGTAGGCATTTTTTTTGCTGGGGCAACTCTTGACCACATTTTTAGCAGGCTTAATTTGAGCCAACAAACTTGTCCCTGGAAAACAAATGCAGAGGTAGTCAAACTCCTTCTGCCTTTGGCTCTCTGATTTGCTGCTGCTGAAGGCCACCTTCTTATGCATGTTCCCCTTAGCAACTAGCCTTTGGAGTCCCACCTCTGTTGCCGATGCTGTTTCATCAAAGGAGGCTTTTAGGAAAATTGAATATCTACAGTGTTTGAGTATAGTGATAAATAAAAATTTATAATGGATCCTCCACCCACTCAGAAACTCAGCATCTCAAAAACACTCTACAAAGGACCAAAAAAACAGTGTATTATCATCATTGATATCTGTGAACAACACCTGGTAAAGGACTTGTTCAAGTGAAAGATAATGGGAGACTGAGCAACTCCTTACTCTGTTAGATATTGTAATAGCTGGTAGATAGTTTGTTTTTACTTCATGAATTTTACCCAGAAATTGTAGGTCTTGATACATTTGCCTCCTAAAAACTACTGGTTAGCAAAGAAAAAGGCCAGAGAGAGTAGGAGCAGGCCAACGAAACTTGTTTTAAGGGAGTAAGCACTCCCCTCAGCCTTAACCCAGTGAAGCTCATCTTGCTTCTTAAGAGCAGAGTCACACAGAGTGGCTGCTGACACAGCAGCCTGCAGAGGTTTGGAACATGCCCCCCATGAGCTGCACCTCTTCTACACCACGTGCGTACCATGTTCTGTTACCTATTGCCATCAAGTCAGATGAGATCTACCTTATGAGCGGGACATAGTGCCTGTAAAATAAACTGAAGGGGAACACATCTAGAAAGCTGTGCAAGTTGGTGGGACTAGCCCAGTTGTGCGCTTGTGCGATTTATAACAAGAAAAGCAGGGTGCACTTCCTGTGAAACTTTATTACTGCCTTGTCCTTGGAGGTGGCAAATGACTTCACCACCATAATTATCATACACACCACTATAGGAATTAACAGAGCATGCAGAGTGTGCTACCCAGAACCTGCAGGGTGGAAACAGACCCCTTTTTGGGCTGGGTAGAGGCGGTGGAGAATGGAAGCTGCTACATACCAGCAGGCACCTGCAAATGCAAGAGCAACCATACCTAAGTCTGTAACGTTAAGACAAATAAAATGTATATATTTGCATCCGCAGGGAAGAATTCTGCCATTTCTGAAAGAGCTGTGAAGATTTTCTCAGCCTTTGCACAATTTGTCTCCATGATACTATGCTTCCAGTGTCATGTACAGTACATCCCATCTGTCATCAAAGTCAATCTCAACGGCTGCTTGACATGGCCCTAATCAAGACAGATACAAACCCCAGTAACAAAGGTATTGCTGCCCCCTAAGCAAAGTTGACACAATTGGCTGGTATGTTTATTTAAATGTCTCATATCTATCCTGTTAGCACACTCCAAATCAAAGTCCACTTTATTTATTTTGAAGTAAATTTTGGTCTCCCACTCTCCTTTGTTTATGAATGTCTGTGTTTGTGACAGCAGACAAAGGGTATGCTGAAGATTTACAGTATCCACAGCTGGTTGTGTGATGCAATGGGACTCTCCCCACATAATTTTGCTCCATGTGCCTCAGCCATAGAGAAAACTGCCCACTGAGCAGCCCCAGCGAGGGCCGAGTCCCACAGTAAGGACTGCTTGCATTGCCCTGGTATTGTTTTTCCTTTCACTGTGGGCAATTTGCTTTATGCCAAAGCCTAGCAAAAGTGACCCTAGGAGAACCTGAAGTCCTCCCTCAGGTGGAGTACACGGGAACAGGGGCGATGCTGGTTTCAGCATGCTTCACGCCCAGCCCAATAGCAGAGTTTCTATGCCCATTAACTGTGACACCAGGCAAAACGGTCACATGGCTTTAAAATTTGCTGTCCCGTATAGGCTCTATTTATTTATACCGGAGTACTTCCACTGCCTTGTTACTGCTACGACTCTGAAGAGAGCCAGCCTAGAGACTCCTGTTTTTGCAAGTCCAAATCCCATCTCCTTTGGCAGGACGCTCTCTTGCAAACCAACTGGAATGGAGCAAGGACAGATGGAACTGAGTCCCTGAACTGAAATACCCAGAATCTTTGGCTCAGGATCAAAAATATATGATTTTTGGCCATCTTTGGTCAATATGCTTCACAATTTCCCAGTAGTGGCATGACATGGGGATCTATGTTGTTCAACAACTTCACATTTTTCCTTTACCATTAGAAACCTGGTGTTCCAAACCCTTGTGAGATGGCTAAGGCAGCATCATATTCGCTTTCAACCGCATGCATGCCAAGAGGGAAAGCTACACATTTGCAATGCTTAAACACCATGTCACATCACCTTTTAGTTCACAGAAATTCTCACTAAGGCTATCAGCACCAGGGCGGACAAATACATAAGTGAGCTACCTGCAGGTGAGAACTGCACAGGAAGAGCCCTGGTGTAATTCTTGACTATTCACAAGCACCCATGGTTAAAATATGCTCGGGCATGTGTCACGTGCTTTAGTAACTTCCAGCTCTCAGTAAATGAGATTCACGTTCTTTGTCTTTACTCTGCAAAATGTTCACTTATAGATCTAATAAATGGTAGCATCAGACAAAGAGACACTTGTTGCTTGGTTGGACATATGACCTGATGAAAGGTAAGGAAAAAATAGAAAGACCCCCACAAAAAAGCCCAAAGGAGAACAAAAGAAATATGCCAAGAGAAAATATGACACACATACTTTATACATGTTTAATTTCTGTTGTTTTGGTTGGAAAACAGCTGCAGGTGTCCTCTAATTATATCACCATTTTCACAAATATCAACTGTCATACTTAATTTGTTACATTTACCATCCAGCCTCCTCAAACAGCACACTTCTTTCATTATGCATTTAGTGCCAGAGTTTCTAACATTCAAGCAAACTTTCAAGCTAGTCAATTAATGCATTATTTACAAGTGAAATGTTATTAAAAACAGATTCTTAATTTACTAATGATTTAGTAGACCCCAGGCAATATTCCAATTTGTTTTTATTGAAATTGGGAGAAGTCTTAGAACAAAGGGGAAAGTAATGTCAAGGATATTTTGGCCTATTCATCTGTGCTGCACTTTCTGTGGTATTATGTCTACCCCTACATCTTCTCTCCCTTTTTTATATTGTATTTTTAATACATAACCTAACCAGTTGCAGCATGATTGAGGAGAAAGGTCTATGAAAAATGAAAAACAGCACAAACACTATTGTGAGTTTTGTTTTTAAAAAGCACCAGGCAGTCTGGAATGACTCAATACACATGTTCACCATACAATACAGCATATTTTGATTTACAGCGCTGTTCTAGCAGCACAGCAGGTTAAGAAGGTTAGAAGTCAAGGGAAATTAAATGTTATTAGCATTCCACCATTGTTGTGCTGTACAAAAGTGAGTACATAACTTTTCAAATGCATTTTTAAACTCACATTTTTTTCTGAGGCTTTTAGCTTGTCAGAAACTTTTACAAGCACGTGTGTGTTTCTTTGTCCTTCCCATTTTTTGCTCCTTTCCCTCTCCTATCTGTGCCTGTTCAGGATGTTCATTAAAGACTAATCCCACTTCTACCTTCTCTCTTTGCCAAACTGGCACTACCTACAATAATGCTGTTATTAAAATGTTGACTTTCACTGTTTAAGGCCATTTACTACAGGAAATATCTGCAACTCAATGGCAATGCTAATCAGGTGTAAACACTAAGTATCAACATTAGAATGGTGACCATGATAGCTTCAAGACACTTATTTCTTTGTGTTTGTTTTCATGTGGCAATAAATGAAACCAAAGCAGGAATTCAGGATCAAGTGTATGTTTTACTCCCACAGGGTGGTTCACCAACCACAGATATGCCCAAACCACGCAGCTTCAGTTTGACTTTAAGGATGAGGTGGGGGATGCTTGGTTCGGGGCTCTGGCACTCCAGTGTATGTGAACACCCAGCTCAGATCCAGGTGCGGACACCATCACTGGGAGATCTACATGTGGGTAAGGAGGCTGGGGCAGGGAATGTCTAATTTAGGCATAGTAATCTTGGTGAGGCTAATGAGGAGGCTAATGGGTGTGTTTAGAGAGCAGATGAGGCCCCAGGTCTGGTTGTTTCTACACACACAAAGCCTGCATCAGAAGAAACTTTGAATCTGTGGGCAAAATACTACCACACCTAGCTAAATGAGAGCGAACCCAGAGAGGTCTACACTGCTACTACCTCCCTTAAAGTGACAGGAGAGGCAAAGCTGAAGCCTCTCCATTCCTCAGACTGTCACTTGTAAAATAGGGATAACATTGCTGCTTTACCTCGCAAAGCTGGTACAAAGATAAATTCAGTAAATATCTGGGATGATCTCCTTTATGATAGCAACAGGACTCACACTTATCTGGCAGATGAATCTGAACCTTTCCCTACTAACACCTGGTGTATTTGGAAGACCTC
>Ga0181612_144105_pt1 | contig 11954 bp, 5 predicted proteins | sample HoacroProtozoa21_FD_119630 | JGI IMG/M metagenome (GOLD analysis project Ga0181612, IMG submission 119630) | Hoatzin crop microbial communities from Cojedes, Venezuel. Combined Assembly of Gp0051906, Gp0051904, Gp0051908
ATAAAATGTAATTAATTTGAATTTTAAAATTGTATTTTCTCTAAAACATATGTAACTGAATAAAATGTAATTAATTTGAATTTTAAAATTGTATTTTCTCTAAAACATATGTAACTGAACCTTTTTCTCTGTTCTTTAAATGAATCTTTCTACCACATCTTTTCTTTCATTCCTTTAAGAAAGATGGCTTACCTTTTCAAAATTTAATTATGATATTTTTGGTGCCTGACTTCAGATATCTTTAGTAGCCCTGATTTTCAGGAGACGAATCTTTGTGAAAATCAGGAACATACGTAAAGTCTCAAGCCAACTCTAAAAACTTGAAGCAATAAAAATTAAGCTTCCCTTTGAAAATATAGGAATAAATGCAATAATTTCTTACTGTGTCACCGTCATAAATTGGGGCTGTTATCTTACAATTGTTTCACTTGTTGAAATGCTGGTGGAAACATGGCAGCACACGTGCATAAGTATCTTCCCCAAAAATTCGAAGACCACACAAGCAAAAAGAGATTTGTGCTATTTCCTTACATGAACATGTTCACTGATTTAACATACGCAGTTATAGATGCATGACTCTATCTTAAAAAATGTTCGCTCGACAAACTTCAACACCTTCAGCGTACACAATAAATTACAAACACATACCAACATTTTTACATACAAGTATTTCATAAAATTAATATAAAGAATCACAGAAAATGCATCTTTCTCTACCTTGATTTTTTTCCACTGTAAGAGAAACTACTATACAATATCCATATGAGCTTATAAACCCTATGCATTCCCTTATCAGAAACAATTTGAGTTAAATTTTCAGAAAGTTCTCTAATATAGTTAAGCATGTACTGGTAAGAAAACTCCGTGCATGCATTAGCTAAATAACTGTTATTAAATTGAAAAATAGTGCAAAACAAGTTGTCAGTATTTTTCTTCTGCTCAGATAAAAGCAGTGGCACAGGTTTGAATTCAGCTGTGTAAGAACAGGAATGTGGTAATAACTGTAGTAATGAAAGCTGCAGTAATGCTAGTCATTTAAGAAAAAATCCAGAGACTTAGTGCCCAGATTTAGCATCACACTCGCTGTCATACAATTGTTTCTGCAACCCTGCCTGTTTGAAGGGTGTCTGGAGGGTGAAACAGTGTATAACGTCTCAGTGCATCATTTGCAATGGTTCACAACTTTACAGAAGAAACAGATTTTCTGGTTTGTCCTCACTTTTTTTCAGTACTGTGAAAGAACTTCTCATGTATAGGTTGCTTTTGCCTTGAAGGCACGTATCACCTGCCCAGTTTCTACAAATAAAACCCTTTTCTTGTAGAGATGAGCAGAACATTTCCTGAGGTGAGATTCAGCCACCAAGGGTGCAGAAGGAGGTTCAGCTCCCTGGCATATTATCACAAAATCATCAGTAAGATCAATCGGAATTCTGCATGTAGGTAAGTTCTAGTGCATTTCATTAAAAGTAAGGAAAATTGTCATTTCAGATGCTATATTGAGGTAAAAAGTTTGTTAGCTAACTTCTGAGAAATCATACCTGACAGAAAATGTCAAGCGTCATTCAGGGAAGATTTTAACCCACTAGACAACAGCTCAATTGATGAAAGGTTTTTAGCTGATCACATACAAGTGGTCAAGAAGCACAATAATTATTCCATGTCCTGCATGGCTAACTTTATTAAAATTATCTTATTCTAAATATCACATGTACCTGCACTATATTAGCAAGAAAAAAACCCACCCTCAGGTAAATTCCAAATTAATGTTTAAGTGACAGATTTTATTCTAGCTATTTTAGAAATCTTGATTAACTGTGACATTTTGGTCAAAACCAGGAATCCTAACTCTTCTAAAACTACTAAATTGATGACTATATCTGCATATAATCCCTTACACTTCATCCTTTCTCAATAGATACTGTACTTAGACAGCTAGTCTGATCCAGCCATATGACCTGAAGATTTTCTTCTCATTGGTAAAGTATTAGATTCTGAATCCAGATGTATCTCTAATATTTCAATTTTTTTATCATGAGAAAAAATAATAAGAAATTAATTTGTCAGATTAGATTCCAGACAGTAGTTAGTAATAACAAAGATATAATTTCATCTCTTGATAACACAATCATTGATTAAGATGCTCAGGTGCAACAAGAACTTCAAAAAGTACAAAACATAACATATCAAAATTAATCCACATTAGAAAAAGATTATTCTGTAAAAAATCATAATTTAGAAAGGTCTTGACACTATGTAGACACAGGCTGAGGTTTTTCAGGGTACATATGAGTTTAAGTCTATTGATTAATTTGCAGTTTTGATTTGATGCCATCAAAATGTTACGTTAGTTGTCTTCATTTAAAAGTGACAAATACATGTGCTGAGGGGCTCTTTAAAGACACTGCCTTGAGACAAAAGGTTGTATACCTCTTCTGGCAAGAGTAACTCATGTTAGCAGCAACACAGAATAATTCTTTTGTGATTTTGGATCTGAACATAAGCCAAAACAAAATGTTTCACTCTGGGTGTACTCAAACTTATAGCAGCCTCTATCTGTGGTTTAAAGTAAGCTGTGTTCAAAATCATCTTCCATGACAAATTTGAGCTCATTAAGTAAAAATTTTACAGTACCTTCTTGTCTGTATAGACTTGTATATCTGAAACGAGTATGTAAGTAATAAAGTCAAAGATGGAAAAGGCATAACACTAACAAAACCACCAGTGATGTCAGCAAACAAATATTAAGGAGAATTCACCTGTTCAGTGCATCATAGAAGTGTCCAGTATTATCCAGATCAGCTTTAAAAGAACTTCTTACTTTAAATTTTCTTACCTTAGAATGTTTTTTTTTCTTATATTTCACTTACATTTTCTTTCTTTAATACCATTCTCTAAATGCAAAAAACCCTATAACATCTAATGAATTATAGCCAGATGAGCTATGCCAAATTATACCAGATGGAGAGCTGGTCCACAGAGGAGTTACTGTTTTCTATAACACAGTTTCAGATGCAAGATTCATTATTTGGGACAAAAATATCCAGATTATTGCCAACTTATCTGTCAAAAACACTGCTAGCACAAGAAGTTTGGATTACTGCAGAGCATCTTTCCCTTCTCTCTGCCACTCTGTGAACCTCATCATGTTGAAGTGAACACCCACAGTGTTCACAATACGCAACTGCTGTGAAGCGGGAGGAGGCGTAAGGCCATTCTGGCCTTCATCCTACAAGCATATTTTGGGAGATTTTTATTAGGGTTGAAATGCTTTTGATTTGTTCAGCTTTAAACAGTACAGATATTGGAAAGCTATTATGGCTATTGACATTTCATTGTAAGTGGTATCATAGTTTAACACGGCTGAAAAACTGCATCTAAGCAGACAAAATTAGAGGATTTGTATGCACAAATTTAAATTCACTTAAGTGCTATAATTTCCTTTAGTATAGCTTATACTGTCCATTCAAAAATCTTTCTTAAATTCTTAATACACGAACTCAGCAAACTTCCTGACACCTGCCTTCTTACCTTCACATTGAGGCCAGATATTTATTCTGCTTCTGCTTCTTCTAATTATAAACCTAGGTTTTCCTTACTCTTATTTTCTTCCTCTCAAGTGAAGGCCTGAACTTCCAGAGCATAGATTACTAACAATAAAGCTACAGGAAATAAAAAAGATAGTGCTAATTTCTCTGTAATGATTTTGTTAGTGTACCCTGCAAGCACAGAATATACAAAAATGTGCAAGGTTTCAGCAATATGGCTAAACTTCATCGATATGAGCCCAGAGAAAAAAAGGGAGATAAGTAAAGCAGTCTTAGCATATCACACCAGCCAAAATATAGCTTTTGAGCACACAAATGGTTGAAATGGCTTAGAGTATTCCTGCTCCTGCCATGTTTTGCTTTACCTGTAAGCTTGAAAATTCTGAGCTTCAGCTAAGTTTTGTGGTAAAATTGGTTGAAGGCAATAGGGAAGGAGAAATAGAAACCAATTGAGAAGATCTACAGGCATGGAAATTCCATGTTCTTTCTCCTTGAAGTTTTAGCTGTGTTAGAAATTATGCCCTAAACTGAAATGAAACAGTGGCACTGCAGTACTAGATCCTGAGCTGTCCTTGCTCACCAAAGCACCAGTAACAACAGTGGTTACCTGAACTGTGTTGCCTACTATACTGTACTTTACCAGAAGGCTCTTGATTTCAAGACACTGACTGAATTACCTAATGGACTCCTGTCCCTGAAAATGTATTGGTCTGGAACAAATATAAATAAACCTTTATGTTTTCACTTTAACTATCAGGAGTACTATTTTGAAATTTAAGATGTTATTTCAATACTTTTATATATATACACTAATATATACATATATACTTATTCAGCAGGATAAAAATAAGTAAATAAATGAAAACAACTGGAAATTATGGACCAAATAGCTTTCATGTACTTATGCAAAAGAACTCTGTGGTTTCTCTGTTGCATGATGATGAAGCTGGTCAATCCCATTCTCAAAATTTTCCAGAACAGTGAGATCACAGAGACATGTATTGCCTAACATCCCAGCAAGATCCCTGGACACTAAAGGGAGTATATGAAGGCAACAGATGAAAATAATCTGGAAACCTTGCATTAGTATATTCTAGTTTAGCAGGTTCTTTTGGAGCTCGTGGATAGATGCTCATAGTCCAGTAGGCCAGTCTGCATACTTTCCTATTTTGAAGGGACAATTTTTTGATTAGAAAACATTATTCCAGCTCTCAAAACCCCCCCCGCCCCCTCCTTTTACTAATCATGCAAAAATATAATGAATATGGCCCAGTAGATTTTGTATTTGTGGGTTACAAGGAGATCCCACGGTTATTTTTGCATGTTTATGTCTTCTAGTTTACGCTTCAAGATACAAAATGTTGCTGTGTTAACAGAGTCCAAAAGCTGTATGGAATGACTGGTACAAGTCTGGGTACACAGGCTATGTATGTATATGCTTGGATGGCTTTGTCAAACTTGTCTTTTAATCATACTACTGTACAAAATATGCATTTTGTTATGCATGGATCAGGGATACTCCCAAACTATACAACTCTCAGGATACATAATAGAATGTCAGGATACATAATATAATGAGGACAGAGAATATTTAAGCTAATAATAAAAGGGATGTTTGAAAAATTAATGGAGCTGTGCCTAGGAAAAGCACATTTCTTCATGCTAATCTTGCTCACTGCTACACACTAGTGACCCTGTAGCCAGACAGAGACCAACATAAATTAACAGGGTTATTGTAATTATATGAAACAACATGCAAGATTAAGCTCAGAAGACTAATTATTTAGGAAAGGTAACTCAAGATACATAAAGATTATCAGATTCAGCTGTGGTGACCTGAAAAGCAAAAGTATTTTGGGAGTATCACTGCTAAGCAGTAAGAATAGGTAGCCATTGCTCATACCGGGTGTCTCTAAACAAAAGGCATACCATGTAGTGAGAATTCATGTGTAAGGGAAGAGCTCCTTTGCGACTTGAGAAACATGGAGAAGTCTTTATATGTGAGCATTGTTTGGGAGTTTGCTAGACAATGTGATTTTTAAGAATTAACCTATTTCCAGTTTACTCTGAAAGCAAAGTAATTACCTTGACTTTGGTATTAGATGGATTTTTTTTGTTTGTTTTGATATGAAAAGTTCTCATTCCTTACTGGAGAGAATGAAGATAAAATTCTGTAAAATTAGGTGATTTAAATGCCTTGCCTCTTCTTAGGTAATACAAAATGAGCAACAAAGCAGGCAGAAACGCATCTCATTGTGAGTGCTGGACTGTGTGTTTTCATATTCATACTTCATGCAGTTTCAAAGTAATCTTTATCTTTGATTGTTTGGAAGGTTTGTTGTTTTCTTTTATCATTTTCTTTTTTCACTTCTTATTTTTATGCTTTCAAGTTGAGATCTCTTTTGCATTGTATCCCACCTCTGGCAGAACAGAAGCTAGCCTAACAGTTTTAGAAATAGCTGCCATTTTTGTATGGAAACACTTCAGGTGATCGAATTCAACCCTGCCTGGGAGTTTGTACCATGAAATATTAGAAAATCCCATGTGAATTGCTTATCTAGAGCACAGTACTAAAGCATTAGGTGCTGACAGCAGTTCTTACTACAATGGTGGCTTAACTAGACACAATCTTTTAAGTTGTTTTCCATTACAGAGGTTCCCTAAATGCTTATAATGCTGATACACAAACTCTGATGGGATGCACTTCCCGTTGGATATATTACAGTAACAATGTGAGAGTCTGATTCTACATATTACCACTACTCATTGGGGTAAAGTCCAGGGGCTTCTCTGTGTATGACAGCCTAGTTTACTTCAAAAATGGCATGAGCTTCCCCAGAACTTGAAGGTGGCTCACCACCCTCTTGGGATCAGATGTTACAAAGAGCTGAGGAATTTCTGCATCTGAAAGGAGGCATATAATTTTTTTGCATTTCAGACACAGCAGAGGAAAATGAACGTAGTCACAGGGTATATGCCTTCCCTTTTGCTTCCCATGCCAGATTAATCAGACCCACAGGCAGACTCTAAAGAAACGAGATGTGCCCTTTCAGCAACTAACTCGAACGTGCCTGTCTCTTCTCCTTAGTGTATAACTACTGCTGAACTCCAACTATGTCCAGATCTCTGAGACGAAAGGAGTAGGAAAACTGTAATGCAAGATACGGATGACCTTTACCTTGTGTCAGATGTGAGACAGTTACTGTTTGTCTGATCTGTCTTCCTTTGATGGGTAGCTGTTGCCCTTTCTCGCCAGAACAATGTAAAGCAAAGTCCGTGAAGGCATTACTGTGCAGAGAACACTGTCTGGCCCATTGCCTAGAAGACAGTACTCCAAATAGCGAAACAATTGCAGTGTCGAATAAAGTATGTTAACTTAACCCACCCTGTTAATCAGTCTCTGCTTCTTAATGTATTGATGATCTGGATTTCTCCCCTAGTTTGTATTTTGTAGTCACACTATGCCTTTTGTTTTCCAAGTTAAAATCAGAGAATACGGACATTCTTTTAAAAACTGAAACTGTCAGAAAAAGAGACATTTGTTCCATATGTTGACTGTTCTGAAAGTAAAAATAACAATTTACATGACAAAGCTCACAGATGAATAGAATTACACTTCTCTGCTCTGAAATGCCCTTATGAACCTCATGTTAAAAACGATAATTAAAAAAAAAGATATAGTTTCAAATTGTTATCATTATACAGTTCAAAAACATCCACAATTTTATTTATTGGCTGCTAACACTACCTGGACAGAGGGCAGTGTTATTGCAAACCCTTGATTCTCTTAAAGGGCCGCTGCAGTGTGTCCCGTAAGGTGATACACAAGTTCTGGTTCGCACCTGCGACCCTTGACCACAAGTAACTGAACACGTACTCCACTGGGCCCACTCTTCAACACCAGATTCACCTGTATTCAAGACAACAAACAAAGAAACACGAATATAGACATAAGTATTAATGAGACATATTTTTTTTGCTGAAGCTCATTATTGTCTGCTCTTATAAATCAAAGGAAAAAGTACCACCACACCAAAATAAATATTTAAAAGTTCATGGAGTAAAGCAGCTGTGACAATGTGCAATGAATAGAAAATAAAGACACCTGCAATGCTGCAGTCACATAACGCCTGTCCGAGGGAAACACTTTGGTTGCTTAGCACCATTTACAACTTTATGAGAACTACTGCCCTTCAACATTTTAGAAAAAACACTTCCCCCAGGATGCTAAAAGAACATAGAAAACTCTTTTTATGTAATAGCAAAGGATTTATCTTTGATATTTATACTTATCACTCCGGAATGATGGCTAGGTAATAGCTTAAGGAACTCTACCAGTAAGAGAATTGTGATTTAAAATATCCCAAACCAACCCCTTAATTTCTTATCTTTTCTTCAGCAGAGAATAGTCATCTAGCACTTGAAAGAAGTTCTCTGGCAAAGAGAAGCACTTTGCTTACCAAATTTTAACGTGAACAGTGGGGTGGGAACTTTGGTTTGATCATTTACTGCACAGATCTGCTCCTTGCTTTTGACCTGCGGGTGTGCTAAACTCTTGGATGCACTAGACGTCATCACTGCATATGGTACATACCACTATGTTCAAAATTGTCAGATATGATCTATTAATAATGTATATTTGAATGGAGTATTTTTTTTTTCAGTGTTGAGAGATAGCACATTACAACATTTCTATTTTTTTGTAAGCAAGTAATGCGTAAAGTCTTCTTGCATGGCTGTTCAGAAAAGAAAGCTTGAACTTAGTTTCCATGAACAGCCATACACACAATTCTGGAATTCCTTTCCCAAAGGCATTCATGTTCAGAAGACTGGATCCCTGGAGTATTCTCAGAAAGCAACTGCAAAAATAATGTGAATATACCTCACTGAACAATTTGAGTAAATAGTTGTGGATTCATGTTCACCTTCTTCCATTAAAAATCAGTATAAAATGGCATTCTGCAGTCTGTATTACACCCTTGATTTTTAAACCTAAGTCCTTTTTGAAACAAATGGGATTTTCTGCTTTAAAATGAGTGACATGATACAACCTTCAGTCTTGAACAGCTTGCTTAAAATTTCAGTTATCTCAGCATACCTCTAGTCCTCAAAAAGTTTTGATATTGGTTGCAATCAAGGAAATCTCTGCAAACCAGGAAGACTCCGGTGCTGTCTTCCAAGAATGCAGAAAATTATATACTATTTCTTGAAACTGTGCTTTTGTAGAAAGCATCTGTATGAGCATTTATTTTTTTTGTTTCCAGAGGCCAAGCATGAAAGCTTTGAAGAATGCTTGTCTCTGCTAGTCCTCTAAGAAGCAATTCTATGCCTATTCAGTGCTTTAAAAAAAAATGAGTTTCTTATTCAGTTACAAGACAGAATGCTTTACAATTAACACATAAACCTCTCTGCTTTTCACAAAATTATATACAATTCTAGCAATTTCTATGGACAAGGACAAAATGATGAGATTTTCTACATACAAAAATTCGCCAAAGTGATTTTGTAGTAATTTTCTTTATTTGTCAGCTGAAAAAATGAGAACCTTAATCATATTATTGTTTTACTCATTTCTCTGATACGAATTTAGCATTTTGATTAGGTTGTTACATGGCTTAAGCTCAGGTCAGACAATATAATATGGTAAATATAGCTAATATCTAGGCAGACAGTAAAAATTATACAATATGTACTATAAGCCCTATGTACACGGTAAAAACCCTTGTATTACTGTGGTTTCTAGGCTAATATTTTTTGCCTTTTCCTACATGTTTGAAGTTTGACTTTATTAAATTGGTTTAGATTAAAGGTCAAACAGCAGAAAAAGTAAAATCTATGTTTCTCAAGATGTTCCTCATCATGAAAACAGTCATATATACTCAGTGTAAATTATCCACTATCCAACACAGACATGGTGACAGTGCATAGCTAATACAGTACAGAAATGAAGTATTAAAAATTAAAATTTTCAGACACTTTAAAGTGATAAAAAGCTGCTCTTAACCCTTGGAATATGAAGAAAAATAGCAGTAACATGACACTAAGAAGTGTGATTGTACTGAGTGAATTTTAAAATTAATATTAATAATTAAAAGTTCTGAGCATATATGTACTGTCAATTCACAAAAGGCAGAACATAGCAATATACTTCAACATACACAAATGAGAGCAGGCTTGAACATTTGCTGGAGCAAGATCCTCCACACTAACATCATGTATGGTGCAAATAAATTAAATCAGAGACAATAAAGTACAAATTTATCTCACCAGCTGCTTTGTTTCCTTTTGCACAATTCACTATAACTTTCTGGTAATTTTTAATTATACAGAGTATTTTGTACTGCTGTCCACATGATTATTACTTATTTTAAAATATTGTGAAGGAGGGAAACATGTTCACAGACATAACATACCTTAATCATTTTTAATTTAAGCAAATAAAGACTTCTTTATTTTCTAGAATAAGCCTAAATTGCCTATGTAATCTGCAAATGCATCTTCCATTGTTTTATCTCATTTCCATTTTATTCTTTTCTGAAATGAAAATTTCATAAGGACTACATTTTATTTTCCTTCTAGTTTTCAGTTCCTTGAGAACTCTTAATTTTTTATATCTGTAGTATTAAACCTGCAATCTCAAATTAACTATTGGCAAGCTATCAAGCCCTTTTTCTCCCCTGCTGCTTGACATGTAAGAGGAAACATAACTTACTGTATGGAACGCCTCATTGATCTGTGTAACACTTACCTGTATTATACTCTCTAAATCCCATAACACCTAAGGAAGGATCAGTCCAAACACATAAAATGACAAATATAGGACAATAAATTATTCACACAATATTTTTTAATATAAGATGTTTTTCTGCCTCATATCACTCACAGACAAACAAAAAAAATGCATATTTTAATACCACATATTAAAACACTTCAATTCCCAGCAAAATTCATTGGATTAAGTCCACTATTCTAACAGTATCAAATGCTTTTCATAAATCTTTACCAGGACAATTCTCTATTCCTGTCTCTCTGCCTTTTTAAACCATACAAACATTTTGCATCTGTTTTATTATTACACAAAATAAAATATTCAACAGTCTTAAAATATAAGAAACCTTGTAAACTCAGTATCCATTTACTTCAAAGGCTATTAGACTTCTTAGTACATGGGTAAATTCATGAGACAGATATGTTAGAAAAAACTTTATGAATCAGTTTAAGAAGGTATCACATTAATTATATCACAAGAAAATGAATGCATTAGAGGTGAAGAGTATGCAATGATCACTACAAAGGAAAATCAAAACGAAGAAGAGATGAAAATTAGTAAGTATGTCCAAAAAGAGCGCAGTATTACTTTAAAATGTGTTAACCTGCAATATGTAAAATATAGATTTCTTCAAAGTTGGGCCTGTAAATTTATGTGCTTTGCTGATACATCTCACATGCTTTCAGAACAGGACCTTGAGAACCAAGCCTGTATAATTTGAACTTTCATCTCCCACTCCACACATACAATCTATCAGAAGGTGATGGTGTAAGTGCTGCATTTATAATCCAGCTCTCTAACACCCATAATAGATGCATTGCAATGTATGACTAGGAATTATGAAATCAAGTTTTACCTGATAATATGAAAATTTTAGGGATTTATGTGAGGAAATGAAACAGATCATCTTACTTATTTTTTTGGAGTAATTGTATGAATTCAAGAAGCAGCATAAAAGCAAAGTGTTATTCTATGTAGTAAGCAACTAACGTTATACGTCTGAGCTAGGTATGTAAGTTGTAAGTTCTACTTGCCTAAACAAAAACTGCATGGAGACCAAGAGGCTTCCAGGCACCCTTCTTCCACTACATTTTCTTACAGTACTATCAACTGGGAGTTAGCCATAAAAGTAGTCCTATAGATTAATAGGAGGGAAACAGACTTTTTACCCTTCTAAATTGTTTACCAGACAGATCTACGCTGATCAGCTATACATGTATTTAGACTACTTAATATATTGATTCCCACAAATCTCTTCAGTAAAGCACCCTATTACAAAGGAAGTCAACATGCAACATAACCAGAAGCAGTTATAGCTCTTTTACTAAAGTGAATATAAACTGGAAGCATTATGTATGACTGATGCAGGCATATTTTCTAGGTTAGTAACTATGGAATACAGAGTAAGTTGTTTCAAATCCATACAATAATTATGGGGCACAAGATTTTCAACACAGTAACTTACTGGAATGGAGTGTGTAGGGAACCACTAAAGAGTTAGATTTTACCAACAGATACACAGTTCATTACTGATGTCAAAATGGATAGTAGATATGGTGTATGAGAGCTTAATTCAACTCATCACAGAAAATTTATCATTGACCTCAGGGGCAGCTGTGGTAACTGCTGGTAAACAGGAT
>Ga0181612_106823_pt1 | contig 11953 bp, 2 predicted proteins | sample HoacroProtozoa21_FD_119630 | JGI IMG/M metagenome (GOLD analysis project Ga0181612, IMG submission 119630) | Hoatzin crop microbial communities from Cojedes, Venezuel. Combined Assembly of Gp0051906, Gp0051904, Gp0051908
ATTGTGAGGTCTTGACAGCATTCCGCTATGAAAGGGAGGCACAGGGAGGGAAATCCTACTATGAGGTAACTTAGGAAAGCACTTCTTAAGTGACACGTAAGAAGTCTTAAATATTACAGGGAGGTTACATAATACAAGTGATCTCTGGTTTTTATTTATTTATTTGAAGAGAAGTTCCTTCTGAATTGAAACCATTCCAAAGAGGAAGATGGTTATTACACAATTTAAGGTAGGTCTGGGTGATTCGTCTTTGAAGTGAAAGGAACTGAAAACCTGCACCACTTTTGAAATCTTGAATTCCGTTCCTACAGATATTTACCACCGTAAAAGCTCTGGCAACAATTTTCACCCTCTCTACTTGAAGAAATTGCTTTTAAGAGAGCTTTTAGATTAGACTTTGAACTGGAAAAGGCAGAAATGTGTAGAAAAGTCTCCGTTGTCAGTATGTTTTCTATTAGCCCGTCTGTCAAATAACTAAGCTTGACTCAACTCTGGATTTTACTTAAGAACTCATTCATGTGAGTGTAGAGTGTGACAATCCATTTATGTTAATACAAGTTCTATCTACAGATCCAAGGAACACAGAACTCCCTCTTCAAACAGTGCATTTCTAATCCTTATTCACTAAATGTGACAGCGTACATGGCGTACCTGATTTCTTTATCTGACTGTCCTAAGTATAGTTACAGACACATTCTAGAACTTATTTTACAAATGAATATAGGTGACCTGCATACTAATCCTTGGAACTAGATTCTAAATGCAGAGCTCTGTTGAAATCTGAGCTCCCTAGTTGCTGGAGTATTATTGATGAAAACGTTGCCAGAAGTAAATTGGGATTCTCTTTCCACTTGCATAGCTTTGTAATATAGCCATGGCAGGAACAGACCACACACGAATTGGGTTAAGTGCCAAGTTCCAGCTTTGCCTTCTGATGACAGTTAACCAATAGATATCTTCTTGACGTTGTTTTTGAAGTACAGTTTAGTTAAAATAGTCATTGTGATTAAATATTTTGTCTTGGCCTTGTTATGGATGGATTGGGGGGGGATGTTGGTCTTGTGCGATTTTTTGGGTTTTGAGGTTATTTCCCTATTTTGTTTTCAAGAACAAGGTGAAGATTGCTGTAGAATATGTAAGAACTCACTTTTTTTTTTTTTTTTGTGTGTTGCCAGGGACATTCCATTTGTCAGGTACTACAAATGCCCACACTGTGATCTGAAATTAAGATTTTATGTTAATATCCATCTATTTGACCATTAGTGAAGAGACATTTTTGTTTAGTGTATGTAAATCTTTTTCCTGACCACTTTCCAGAGAAGTAATCCTTGGCCAGTCTGATTTCCCCTGCATTTTAACTTAAATTGACATCAGCTTTTTTATTCTCTTTTGATCAGAATTGGTGTATAGTTTGATGCATGTCATGTAGTTCAATGACTACAGAATTCACTGTGTGCCTTTTGTTGGTTTGGTTACTTTAGAAATTAGAATGTGTTGTTTCCCTTTACAAGCTAAAAGTGCTGGATTGGTGGGTACCAAAATTCCTGTTTTGGTCTGGATAGGTCTATTCAAAATTACAAAAGATTTTCAAAACCCTCGTGGTGAAAAGTATCTTACTGTGTATAAACACTTAAACATACAGGATTTTTTAATATAGGTTGTTAACATTTGTTCTGTTTCCTCCTTTGGAAGATCTCAAAGTTCTTGATAGTAATAATAGTGTGTAATTAGCAATAGTAAGTAATGAACAATGAAATAAATATTATACTGCTTTGTCATAGGATCTGAAAAAAATCAGAGGTTGAAGTCTGATTCTGCATGAAGGCCTTCGCTGAGGGTTGCCATTAATTTCACAGCTGCTGAATAAAACCCAAACAGAAACTTATGTACTCATTTGACCAGATTAAGCATTTTTCTGGATTTTAGTCTGAATCCTGCACATTTTGTGCAGTTTTTAACAGTAATCACTTACACGTAATGAACCTTAGCAGAGCAGTAAATAGATATATACTGCTTTTTATTGAATTGGGGATTTGCAAGATTGTTTTCCTAAATTCAAGCTCTTGCATATTTTCAGAAAAATTGAAAAGTTTGCAGTTACATTTTTTTCTTTTATCACTTTATGTTCTTTAAGTAACTGTCACAATTATGGGTAGGTTACGTAAATGAGCAGTATTCCAATGCAAGTTGGTATAGCTTTAATCTTATCACACATAGATCATCGTTGGTAGCTGTCAGAAATGTTATTGTAATCATATTGCTTGAGAGTTTGACTAAACTTGTGATTTGTATTCTAAGTTACCAATAATTACTAAGTTGAGGTAGAGTCATTTTATCAACCTATGATTTGACAAACAAGTTCTCTGAACTTCTTTAATGTCAAGTACTTGTCCCAGAAGAAACATCCATACTTTTGCAAAGCTAAAGTGTGACTTAAGGCTTTAATATAATATTGTGTATTAGTCTTAATTTAAAAAAAAAAGCATTTTCAAAGATCTGCCAGAGTATTCTGAAGAAGGCTAATGTCACAATAGCTAATCCATACTGTAGTTGTAGTTTAATTTCCTACTGCGATTTCAAGATACAAGTACAGTGTTTATCAGAAATATTTCCATGAAATTTTAGGGCAGAAAAATCCAGTTGTTCTTGCAAGACTGACTTTGCACATAATCCAAGCCAAATAATTGTGCCATGAAGCTCGTAATTAATTTTAGTGTATACGTTGGAAATGCATTAAATCTTTATATTGTTAGTGCTTCTGCAGTGCCCCTGAATGAGTTCTTCTAGTATTTTGCATTTTAAACAAGTACTGTCAGGTTATTAATTGCAGGTGTGTTGCATATAGAAAGGCTGCACCTGCCAACCCAAAGCAAACTTCTGATACAGCCCTCACTATTTTTTAAATTGTATATGGGCAGCAGCACAAATGAAAGTACCCTTGGTGTAGAACTTCCTGGAACAACACTAAAGCTAATGAAGGCTTTATAAAAGCTGCTCTGGAGAGGCACTCATAGTTTTGGAAATTAGTCTGAATTATTTCAGTCTCTTAATTATTCGGTGGACTATTTACTTTTCTGATCTGAGGAAATTTGCAGCCATAGGTTGCCAGCTCTAATTCAGGTAGTTGGCCATTGCTGAAAGTGTCAAGTTAGCTGATCATAATAAAATTAGTTTCCCCTGTAGGGAAAATACAAGTTTGCGGCAGCTTGTGCAAAAGGTACCGTATGTACCCTTGTGTATCTCAGTGAGTACATGGTTAAGAAATGGGTTAAGGGCGATGCGGTATAGCCTTTGTCCTTTCCATGCAGGATTTCTTTCATGTCAGTCATGTCTTTCAGAAGCTGCGCTGAGTATAGAGTTGAATAAGAGTGTGTAACAGCACAGTTTCATTTCCTTCATTCTTTGGCCTGATGAAGACCTTTTGGAAATACTTCATGAAAAACAAAAACTTCTGGGTACCAAGGTGCCTAATGCAAATTCCACACACACTGAATATGCCCAAAATTTCTCTAAAAAAAACCCCCACCTTTTCCTAAACCTGTGAGAAACAGTATAAGGATGATTTTAAGAAGCTTTTGTGTAAATGGAATGACTTTATAATGTCAACCCTGGACATGAGATATATATTCTTAAGAGAACATAGTTTTAGTTACAGCTTGAAAAATACATTTACCTGCAGAGTCCAAAGAGCACGTCATTATGAAGGACTTCAAGTTGGGTGAAGGACAGAAAACAACACAGTAGTAAAGAAGTTCATATTTGTGTTTTTTTGTAGAGGTTTCTATTGTGTTGACAAAGACTTTCTAGAAACAGAAGAAAATAATTTCATTTTAAATTTCAGTAGCCAGAATATAGGGAACCAACACTAAAGAGCACACTTCCAACCAGTGGTAGAAAAATACACCATTTTTCATAAGATTTTAAGTAGATAGATTTCTGGCTTTTCATCTTAGGACTTAAGCTAGAGATTAACAAACAAAATTTGAAATATTTACTTACAGTAGGAGACAGAAAATTATTGAACAGATTTTAAAGGAAGTATTAATCAGCCCAGTTAATCTAAGGCAATACCTTATTCTGCTCAATAAGGTCTAATGGGAGAATTATTATTTAAACAAGTTTGCATACATAACTCAAAGTGTAATTTTGTGATGAAGTTATGTAGGTTTGTAGATACTTGAAGTTTCATCAATACAGGTCCTGTACTATCTAATTATACGTCCTTTCTGTAAGGAAGACAAATAATAGCCTGTAGCAAATTCATATTAATATATTAAATAATTCGGGTGATAAGTTGTTTCGGGTTTCCTTTTTCTGTGTTTCCTCTTAGCCCTGTAATACTTCTCAAGAGTCAGTGCCAGTTCTTCAACTGCCACTCATGAGTAAGATTGGATTTTTTGTGAGAACTGAATCAAGTAAGGGGCCAGATTTTTTAAAAAGGACTTGTTTACTTTGTTTCTGTGTTTGCTATCAAATCAGCGCAAGTATAATGCACAGTCTTTTAATATTTACATCTACTTAATTAAAATGCATTTAGCATCTTCGCAGCAGCTAACTTTGTGACTATGTACTCAACACTGATGACCAAGATGACTGTGGCTGTTGAGAAAGTAATACAACAGCTTTCAAATGCCCTCTCCATGCTTAGTCCTGAGCTACATTTTCAGTTCTTTTTTTAGAGGTTAACAGGACTTAGAGTTGCTTAACCAGATTAAACCAAAATTGAATAAAATTTAATTTTAGTTAGAATAGAGTTGTAACAAAAGTAATAGCTTGTTCTTTTTCATGTAGTACATTTTTGCTTCTTTCGCAGCATTAAATATCTTTTCCACCTAATTATTGTATTGATGTTTGTGCAAAAGCCACACATGAAGTAAAAGCACAATAAAAAAGAGCAGCTCTGTCTATGGACTGAAGCAGTATTTTTGCCTTCTGATCTGTTATTACTTAAATGTTGGACTTTTTTACTGCAGTTGAACTGCAGCCAGTAAAATGAAATTATGAATCGGTAACCTGAAATCATGTTAAGGAATACTTGAATTTTGGCCTTATAGTGAATGGTGAAGGACACCTAAACTGTTCAGTCAGTTCAGTCATTTCTGTCTCACTGGCTGAAGTGCTCTCGTACAGCATACCGTGTTTGAGAATGAAATGTCTGCAGCAAGTGCATGGGAAAATAATATTTGATCTTTGAGTGGCTATAAATATTTTTTCTGAGCAGAAAACATACTTGAGGACAAATTGCAACTTTTTTTCAACACTATTGGCAGGAAATAGTTTATTATAAAACTACAAATGCTAGTTTGCACACTTGCATGAAATACACTACCTGTGACAATAAGGAATGATGTTACATATTGTAGAGGCAATCATGTAATACATCAAGTGTCACTGTAATGGAACAGTGCCAATGGAATTTACAAATGTGGCATCTATTTATTTCTACCAGTACTGAGAAGGAGATGGAATAACATGGAAGTGATCATTACTTGTGACACATTCTTTTTATGAAAATAACTGCTTTAACCCATCATTTTGTAATAGTCCATGTGTGCTTTTTATTTGTATTTCTTAGTTTCTTTCAGTGAACCATATTCCTGTATATTTGTTTGTGCTTTTGCCTATCAATATGATGGAGTCAAGAGCATCTGTTTTCTACTGTGAAGTTGTGGTGATATCTTAGCAGCTTTGTGCAACTTGTGTAACTTCAGGCAAAAAAATCCATGGAACTGAGTTGTAGCAGTGACGTAGTAGAATCAAAATAGCAGTAACATTGAGGGTTAGATTATCAAAGATATTTTGAAATAAGTGCTGAATGAACTTTACAATATTAAGTGATGTTGGAGTCTAACACTGTGTTTTTCCCGTTGAAAAAATCCTGGGTGAGGCTTGTGTTAGTACAACAGCACGCCAGAGCTTGTTAACTCTACTTACAGGTAAGATTTATTTGCCCAGACTATGCTCTCCAGAAACGTGTCTATGCTGCCTCTGGTTCTGGAGCAGTCACTGTCAACAGCTGCTGGAGGGTTCTCAATTTCACATGACATGGGGTTTGTGGGGGGGGTGCCCGTGCATGTGCATGTATTTGTAGGCCATAATAAAATTTAATTAGATAGCTGTGCCATCACTCTGTCTTAGGTACAGAACCAGAAGGGAACTGAACCTGTATGAGGGGATTTTACTGTAAGATCGAAACACACACCAGTTGAGTCCCAAGTGCTTTTAGAATTCATGTGTCTTTCTGTATATCTAACTTTAGACTTTTCAAGAGTAGTCTTGATACATGCGGATGCTGGTGGATCTTTGAAACCCTGAGTTCCCATCTTGAGAGACAGGGATAGTTCTGATACCACAGGAGAATAAATTTTAACAGTAACCCAATGAAAGGGAGAATGTTAATAGCACTGCCCACATTTATGAAGTTTTCAAGATACCACTATTGAAAATATCTGTAATGTTGATAAAAAATTGAAATAAGGAATGTTGTGCCTGGTATGGACCTGTAGCATAAACAGTTCCTCTTTTTCGTACAGTTTTTGTAGGTAGTTTGATTAATGTTTCTTCCATGGACCTGCATGTTTTTAAAGAAGAGAACAGTCTGGTGCATTGCAGTTTCAGCTTGTGAAAACAATTTGCTTGTTGCAAGCTCTTTGCTAGTACCTATAGGAAAGTAGTGTTGAATCTGGAGGATCTTCAGTAGTGTATTATTGTATTCTCTTCCAGTACCACTCTTTTTATAACAACAAAAAAAAAAAGAGGGCTGCCATGTGTTCAGTGGCTTAGCTGAGGTGCAACTGCTGTGATGAGTAAGATTTGCATAGGCATTTCTGTCAGTCTGTGTACCTTCTGTATGCTTCCTAGTATCATTTAAAATTCATTAAACTTCAGGGTAACAGTCAAAATGAAACTCGATATGTATTGATTTCTTCTCCCCCTCTGCTCTTTTGGGATTCTTCTAACCTACGTTCTTTGCTGTAAAAATAGGAAAAAAAAAAAAAGAAAAGAAGAATAGATTTCCTGATTTGCCCATGACCCCAGCAAGCTCTCCACATTTGACACTATGGAAAGGAACAAAAGGCAGTTCAATGCTGCAGTGTCCTTCTAATCTTGGAGTTGGAAATGAGCTAGGAAGAGTATGTTCTGTGAGAGGTGTAGAGAGTCTTGCCTTTTTAGTCTTTTAAAAGGAGAAAGGACTGAAAGTGAATAAGGATAACATGTATATACTAATTATAAACAATGCTGGAAGTCTGCCTAAAGGAACAGGAAAAATGTATGGTACTTCTTTGCTTATATTTTGCTTCTGAAATGTAGCGTTTCAACAAAATACCACGTGTATAGGCAGAAAATTTTAGAACACAATGAAAGCTAAATTAAAAAAAGTTTTTAAATCCTTTGAAGAAAAGATAATGGGGATTTTGTTGTTATATTTAATCAGGTGAACAAATGTGTCTGCTAGCTTAAATATTGCAGTATCTGGTATCGATATCATCTTCTGCACGTGGAAGCTTTAATGTTCTTAGTCCACTATGGGACTTCTGTGGTATGCCATGGTGATTACTTAATGGGAGGAATAAAGGGATAATGTAGTTATTTATACATTGAGATTCTGTGGGGAAAATGGGCAACTAAAAGCTCCTTTACAGTAATACGGTTACACTAATGCCTTTCAAAATCCAAGCAACTGAGGTTAATAACTTTTGGGCTCACCAATTTAATAATTTTATTTTGCATCAAAGCAGGTAAAATATGTAATATTAAAATACTCAATGAAGGACTGAAAATATTTTTAACTGTAAAGAATTTTTAGAAATTGCTTTTCAAGATCACCAATTTTAATGTTTAAAAAAATAAAAAATATTGCCAGCTAATTTTCTAAACTTAACGATGGAACAGGGAAGAATATGTAATGATAGCTGTATATGCATTATTAAGTTCATTCTCCTGGAGGTTTGAGGGGCCATTGGAAGAATATGGTCTGTGCCTTTCCTTAGATAATGAGGCAGATATCTATTTTTCAATATTTTAGTTTTGTTCTGCAAAGTTTCTTCTGGTTTTCACATTCATTTTTCCTTGCTCTAGCACTATATTTTCTTCTTGTCTTTCCAAGTTGTTTTATTGTGTTACAGTGTTTGGTCTTTTTCAGATCATTCTCTTTTGTAGAACCTGGGATCACAAAACTCTACTAACACATTACTGCCAGTGAATACATTAGATTACGTGTGAGTATAAACTAGCCAAAAATATAAAAAAAACCCAGACACAACAACAGTGACTGCTTAACTTTGGGGGGAACAAAGCTTATTTCAAGACAAAAAACTTTTTTCTACAGAGCAAAGATACAATGCAATAATTTACAGCAGTGGAAATATAAGCTGTAACTGGAAGTAGCATGGTATGGGAGATTTGGGTACACATTGTTGTATACATGTGAAGGCTCCTTTGAATTGAGTAGGACATCTGTTTTAGAGAGAAGTATAACATTCATCAATAAGGAGTTACTGTAATTCAGAGAAGGCAAGCATCAGATCATGTCTGGCATTTGAAATAAATTTCAAAACATTGAATTATCGAAAGGGACACTTTCCATGTAAATTGAAGTAATAATTCAGGTTAATATTCTTATTTTCTGCAGAATTTTAATAGCTATATTTGGCAATAATCTCCATTATATTTGTGGAACTCTTGTTCATAAGTATTTAGTTTGAAAACAGTCCTCAGTAATCTTTTGCAAAAATACATTTAGGAAATTATATTTATCACTGACAGTTTAAAACATGAGCTTAAATATAATATTCTGAAATTATGCTGCCACTCTACCCTTCTTTAACAAGATTTTATTTTTATAAGTATTACCTCATTTTCTTTTTTTGTTTCTAATTTTCTTTGTTTCTTATCTTCCTAAGTCAAATTGTCCTTGAATTTCAGGGCATTTAGCCTGAACATTAGCTGGCTCCTCAACTCTGTTATTTCTACAAAATTATTTATTTTGCATGCTCTTCTCAGGTGACATAAGCTCAGTTGTGTACGTTACCTCAGTGAGGATGCAAAGCTTCTTACAAGAGGTGGTTCAGGAATCATTTAGGGCCAAGGATTCTGTTCAGAGTTTTGAATTAATATTCACGTACAGTGTGCTCTTGTACGCAAAATAAAATCCAATTCTCATGGGTGTTTGTGATAGCCTTCTGAAGCTGTATACAGCAGTTATGGTAGTCAGCATGAACATAATAAAACACTGCAAATACATGAGGAAGTTATTAAGTAAATTAAATAGCAGTGTTTATATCTGTGAGGAGCACTGCAAATAGATTAGAGTTTATTTGTCTCTGTTTTGTAATCCCAGAAATGAACCAATATGTGTTACAAGGATTTCCATGGATTCAGAATTTTAGGATTTTCAGAGCATAGCTCTTTCTCCACTCTCCTCTATAAGCAGGATTGATTAAGGATCTTGAGAACACCTGTATTTTCATTTTAGAGCAGTCATTTGAGCTCGATTTACCAGAATCTGAAATACAGGAAATTCCCCTTAAGCATAAGGAAAGCTATTTTATGTTGGGGGTGGCCAAACACTGGAAGAGGTTGCCTAGAGAGGCTGTGACATTTCCATGCTTGGAGATGCTCAAAACCCAACTGGACAATGTCCTGGGCAACCTGCTCCAGTTGACTTTGCTTTGAGCTGATGGCTTGTCCTTCAACAATTTCCACAGGTCCCTTGTAAGTTTGACTATTTTGTAGTTCTGACATTGTCCAGACTGCTCTGTTTGCTTAGGGACCATGAGCAGGCTTCATATTGATGCCTTCTGTCAATATAATATCTGGACAGTGCCCTCTGTTTATGTTTCAGTTTTCTCTGGTAATTTTATATGAGACTGTTGTCTTTTCCAACAGGGATTATTGCCAGAAGTTTTGCAGATGATGGCATATTTGCAGTTCAGAGATCCAGGATGGAAACTTGCTAATTTCTCTGAGGAGGAGCTTAGCAGATGGCAGTCAAAAGAGAAAGTAAAGGGTTGTATATTTTTTTTTTTACGAGTGAAATGCTAGCTAAATATGTACAGTTATGAACAAAGAACTTCAGAAATATTTTGCTGATAAGAAAACAAATGTGGCAAGGGGAAGCCACAGAGCTGTGCAGAATGAGAAGAGAAAGCAATCTAGGCCATCCTGATTTGACATTCATTAACATAGTATAGAGACAAAAAGGAGAAAAAAAAATACCCCAATTGTGTACCTCAATACCGGAAGGCGGCACGCATAGAATTATTGCGTGAAATCAGAATATTCATATAGAATTAAAGTAAATGCCTCATACACTAGTCCAGAAATGTTCCAAAATATTAAGTGAATGGTAATCATTATTGAGGTCTGAGTCAACAGAGCATATGTAAACCAGCATTTTTTACAAGTGGACAGGCAGTGAAGACACACTGTTGGTTTGCTACAATTCTTGCAGGAAAGAAACAAAAATATATGCAGAAGGCTGATTCAATGTATGTGCTGTGATTCAGTATTTAAAATAGTCTTTGGGCTGACAAGGGGTTTCTTGTTGCTGTTGATTCCAATTACGTAGTTGTGCGTATGCAGGCATCTGTCCATTGGGATCTGACCTGTGATTAACGTCTCATTTCTGAACAGTCATTACTCCACTATTGTATGGTTATGATAGATTTACCAGTTCCTCTGTAAACCAGACCCTAACACAGTATTGATTTTATTTTTTTCTGTGTGGTGATTGTAGTGTCAGGCTCTGATTTTTAAAATTTAAGATGAGGTGGTGCTCCCTTACAAATAAAAATACAAACTGTTTTAAAAATAACAGCTGTAGACCAAATGGAAACTATAAAGATTTTTTTTTAAAAAAAAGCTGTACGTAGCTTTTGAATTAACGTGCGTATTTAATCGTCATTCTGTGCCAAGGAACAGTCACTTTGTGTCCTAGAGGACAAGAGTATCCTCTCTAATTGTGGTTTGACAATACAGGGCTTTGGGAGGAATTCCTGCCAGCCCATCTACCTCCTTATCCCAGCTTACCTCTGCTGATTTATCTATTAAGAGCACTGCTGTGATGTGGGTTGGGTAAATGATCTATCTTTAAAGAACTTCAAGAAAGTTTGCTGATCTGGTTCATTGTATGACCACTGAAACAGTTCTGCTGGCACAATTAATGGCACTGCAGTGTGGGGGGAGGAAAAAGTAACAAGCTGTGGGAAAAGGGGGAGACTTCAAACCCTTGGATGACCTCATATGTCATCAAACTGCAGCCAAAATGTAACTTTCTATGATTTCAAACAAATACGGAAGAATAAATCAGAGATATATATTATTGTAAGGAAAGCATAGTGTACCACAGATAACATATGCGATTTTATTTCATGTTGTCCACGAAATATATACAGACAGCAAATGATTCTGAGTCATTGCAGTGTTCACTACATGGTATAAACAAAATAATTGGTATCCTAAACCTGTCACTTTCAGTGTTTTCTTAGAGATTTTCTATTTCCATTCCATTCCTTGTAGAGTGTTATAGGGCTTTTATTATTTTTAATAACAATAAATCTCATTATTGGGGGTAAACAGGACTCCACACTTGTTTGTAACCAGGACAATGATGGCATATGGAACCTGATGTATACTGTGGCCACTGCAAACATGTCACCTAAAGCAAGACAATTATTTTGCTATTTGTAGTCTTGGTTGTCACTGAAGAGAACGGACTCTGTATCAGTGTCTCATTTCCAGGTTTGTTGTTTGTTTCGTGTATAGCGGCCATCACCAGTGTAGAAAACCAAGGTTTATTTTGTGAGGGAACAAGCTATAAGACCAGCCCATTAATTCTTGAATGTGCCAGAAGTTGCTTATTTCTTGAAGTGGTTAACAGGAAACATAATTCATACAGCAGGTGCGTTGTGCCGTATCTGCTGATGTGACTTAGTGGTCCCACTACTGAGCG
>Ga0181612_132702_pt1 | contig 11952 bp, 5 predicted proteins | sample HoacroProtozoa21_FD_119630 | JGI IMG/M metagenome (GOLD analysis project Ga0181612, IMG submission 119630) | Hoatzin crop microbial communities from Cojedes, Venezuel. Combined Assembly of Gp0051906, Gp0051904, Gp0051908
GGTGCGCGGTTGTGGGGGGGGGGGGGGGGGAGGGTGACACTGGGGAATCTGCAGAGCGTTTCTGTTCCGTGCTCGGAGCTGGTGTGGGTTGTTCCCCTCCCTCCACCACCCCCCGAAAACAGGTCACAGGCTCCATCGCCTCTCGTCTCCAGCCAGCCCGTGCCAGAACGTTGTGGGGGCAGACGGGTAAATATCGTAGGGAGAGTAAATGGCGAAGTATTAGCAGCTGAAATAATAAGCAGTAAAAGTATGAGTAAAGGCGGAGTATTACGAGGCGGCGAGGTTTGCTCAGGTAGCTGGGTTCTGGTATCGGGGCCTGTTTTACAACTGGGGAAGCTGGGGTGGGGGCGATTTGCCTGGGCCCTGGAGGGAGCCCCGCCAGAGCCTTGCCTGGAGCTGCCATGGCCTGGTCCTGTTCCCTCAGGGCTCCATGGAGCCGCCATGGCCTGGTCCTGTTCCCTCAGGGCTTGATGGAGCTGCCATTGCCTGGTCCTGTTCCCTCAGGGCTCAGTGGAGCTGCCATGGCCTGGTCCTGTTCCCTCAGGGTTCGATGGAGCTGCCATTGCCTGGTGCTGTTCCCTCAAGGCTCAATGCAGCTGCCATTGCCTGGTCCTGTTCCCTCAGGGCTCGAGGGCTGAGCTTTGCCGTCAGAAAAATGCTGCCTGTGGGGCTTGTTGTGGGTAAGGCCAGGAAGGGCGAAGCAGCCCACTGCCAGCGGCTCGGAGGTTACATAGCCAGCACAACCCCAGGACAGAAATCACCAGTGGTTTAAGAGACAGTTTCTTTTATTGTTACGTGACTGCACACCAGTGCTTGGCTCTGGGGAGAACAGTCTAAGCAGGGTTTATTAAAAAGAAGTAATCTGTCAATTTATGTTTTCCCAGGAGTTATGTAGGGACTCTTAGAGCCAAGCCTTGTTTGGCACGTTCAAGGGCGTGGAGGTTTTCTGGAAACGGGCAGGGGGGCGCAGGATGGCTACACATAAGGGCGGCTGTTTCGCTGTGGCACAAGTGTTTCAGTCCTTCTGCGTGACTCTGCTCACAGTCAGTGTTGGGAAAGGGATTTTTTTCCCATGTCTGATAGACAGGCATCCCAAAGAGCCTCAAAGGGACAAAGATACACATACAGAGCTGCTCTGGACTGGCATTATGAAAATGCAGAGCCAAAAAAAATCCCTCCTCCAGCTATTTCACTTCCCTGCAAGAAACTTTAGCATGCAGATGTGACGAGTTCATGCAACGGCTGTGTTGGCTTTGGGATCTGGCTGCACAGATTCAGCCCGTTGCTGCATCTCATGGCAGCTGTCTTGGTCAGGCAGTGCTGCCTGCATCTCACGAAGAAGCAGCCCATTTCGCTGGCTGGAGGGCTGTTTGCAGGCCCTGGCAGGACATGAGGTGGGGTGGATGTGCGTGCCCTCCAGGAAGCTGCGCCCCTGGCAAAGGAGGCTTCTTCCTCTACGGGAGCTTTGCAGGCGTGTGATGAAACAGCAAAATGAAACAGGCTAGCTGAGACTGCCGCTGGTGGGTTCGTGATTCAGCAGGCTGGGTTCTGTAACCCGGAGAGCAATATTCAGCTGAGCAGCTGTATTGTCTACCTGAAAGGTGCTGTTAAATGTGCAAATTTGATTAAGTGTACCCTTGCCTTAACCCTGAGGAAAGGCGATCCCTCCCATAACACTACATTCTTTGTGGCATACCTTTTCTCATCTGTCACACAGCTACAGGTATGGCAACAATGGAAAGACAGGAATGTTCCCTACCTTTGGTGGAGGGTGCCAATGACGATCACATTGCTGTTCTTTCATAACAAACTGCAATCATCAGCAGACAAGTTACAATCAAGGTTTTCTTTCCATCCTCGGCCCCACTGCTGGTTTGAGTAGTGTATCATTAGAATGATTGGATAAGAGATTCATGTACAATGCTGAAATTAAACTTGACCTGTCTAATCATATCATAAATAGCAATTGTAGGTTGTTTTTTTTTTAGCTGTCAACCACAGATCCCATCTAAAATGTATTGGTATTGGGGAAACAGCTGTAGTTGGTGCGAGGTGGAAATATTAGCAGAAAAGGTGTGCAGAACATCAAGATATGGAAGTGAGTTACCTTGTAGCTGAATGGTGTGCTTGTTTAGGAAAGTACCTGTGAGAAAAAGACTGGGAGGCTGAAGATGAGTGCTTCATATGGGACTTCTGCGATGGGTCTGGCATAACTTTGCAGAAGGTTAACTGGTTAGGCCTGCCCTTGTCAGTGTTTGTCAACAGTCGCTGAGAAAGAATTCCCCCCTCTATACGCAGAGTATATAGCTGTCCCGTCTCACACACCACTCTTGAGTGGTGAGTATCGTACAAGGTCAAACAACCCTCTGCGGAGCTTTAGGAAAGAAAAGACATGGGAAAGTGCAATAATTTAAGTAAGTGTCTGAACAAATAACGTAAATAACCTATACACCACATAAAAGTGTAATAGAAACCAAAACAAGAAACAACAACTTCTCAGCTTCTTCTAAAACTTAGCCAAATTCTCTGGCACAGTGTGTGATTGATAGAACTGATCCATCTTGGTGCTTTGCAAGGCAGTTCACTAGAGGTCTGTAACAAAATTGTGCCACACATTTTATTGCTGAAGTCTTTGCCCAGTAGTTTAGGCATGAGAAAAGTGAAAAAACAAGTGAGATTTCACCCTATTGTGGTAGTGTTTTTACAGTGATTTTTTTAATGTAAGTCGTAAAGAAGGGAAGATAGGATGAAACAGAGATAGGAGACTGCAAAATCTGTCCCAGTTTTATGATGTATGGTATCCAAAAAATTCCTGTGAGTTAGCATAAGTGCATAATGCATAATAAATACATGATTTGGCCTGATATGTTATTCCAAAAGGAAGCGTTAAGAATGTGAGCTATTATTCCAGGTAGGGCCAAACAAACCTGAACAGAAAATATGGTTGGTAGCAAGACCAGCAATGTGCTACTGAAAGTCTTCATTATCTTTGTAGCCGGGGAAAGTTCAGGGTTTGTATTTCACTGGAAATAGTTCAGGAAAATACATTTTTTTAAATTTAGGGAAAAGGAAAAAATGTAAGAATTTTGAAAATATAATTCAGAGATGAGAAGGATTTTTTTTTAATTTCCGTGCTCTTTTAAAAAAAACAAGAGTGATTTCTATTTAAGGATTGCTCATAGTGAGAAATAAAGATAATGATATCCATTTAGGATAACTGTCTTCTTTCCAAATGCAGAGTGTCTCCCGTTTATGTTGTAATGCTCAGACTGTCAATATTATTGCATTACAACACAAATAGGAGACATGTGAGTATTACAGTTGTTTTGGTACTAGATAGCAGGAGTCCTTAGTGATATGACAGCAAAATTAAACCATTTTTCAACTGTTGTATTATCACATAAACAATAATAGTGCATGTGCCAGGAGCTATAGCTATGAACATGTGAAGACAGTGTGAAAAGGTCTGTATAAAACTTAGCCATTAAAATAACATTTAAAATTAGCCTTTGAAATAACATTCAGGTTTTAAAAATGTGTGTAATATTTGCATTTAGAAGTAGGAAAATTTGTGGAAAATGGATTTTTTTTCCCCCAGAACCAGCAATCTTCAATAAAAAGAGATCCCACTAGTTCTTTCCATGTGTGGGATTTAAAAGGAGTGGGTGATCTGCCTGACTTCCCAGGCTCCCTCTTCAAGCAGCCCCCAGGTGAGCTGTGGCTGGAAGGCTGCTGTCTCTGATTACTTCATCATGAGGTGCACCAGGTAAGCCTCAGTGAGCCCTAGGAAAGAATCAGTGGGTTACCGTTCCTCTATTTGCCCAGGTTCAAGCACTGTTATGCTGAGCCAAAAAGCAGACCCTACCTGTGCTCAGCACTTTTGCTTGACTTCTAGGACTGGAGAACCATGGAGACTGCTTTTAAACCTCTCTGTGCTCTGAACCATTGCTGTAAGTGCTCTCAATCGCTTGTTGTCTTTGGTTATTACACAGGGAAAATAATATTTTAAAGTTTAAAATTATGACTTCCATAAAGACTGTGTGTCCAGTCTTTAAAGTAGTGGGTGTACACCTTATTTTTCCAAATTTGTGGCTAAAGCAAGTATAAAACCTTGTGTGGCCAGTTTATGCCCATGGGCTGACAGCGGGCTTGCTTTTCGTGGTCATCTTTGACAGACGTCCCCTAGAAGTAAGCCATAGAGCAGAAATCTGCAAAGCAAAGGTAGAAAAAACCACCTCGCCGTAACGAGACGTTACTAGAGACAGAAGATACGCAGGGGTTCCCGTCTTAGACCAAGCAAAACTGCATTGCTGGCAAGCTACACTCAGCAAAGAATTATTTCTTCTCCCATGAATTATTTAGAGTATGTACTGCCTTTTCTGTATAGATATGCACAGATCCAAACTAAACGGAGCTTCAGTCACTAGGGCCTCCAAGTAATACCACGATGCAAATGTTAAGCAGTTGTAGTAAGGCCCTAACTGCAACTGGTTTCCCATTTGCTAGATGGGGATATTCAAACCTTCTATTCCCAGTGAACACATCGGGTGTACACAGAGCAAATGATGAGCCCAGATATGTTAGGTGTGTAATGAAAGAGGGTAACACACTGAAGTGGATGAATTTCAAGTGCTACCAATAAAAATAAGCTTCTCATCTATTTTGAATACATTCGATGCTAGCAAGATGAGAAATCACATAAATCAAAAGTTAGCCATTACAGAATGAAACCTGCTGCAAACAGAGGAATTGTAATTTTATGGGCAACACTGAATCCAGTTCCAGGAAAAAATGTACACCAAACATAGCTGTCTTGACAGCCTCATTCAATGAGCTACTGAAGATGGAAGCTGGGTGAATAAAAACCCTAGTGAAATCATAAAAGCAGCACTCTGAATCTAAGGTAAAAAAGCTCTACATTACTGGGACGTGTCAGAACCTGTCAATTTATTAGGAGGTGCTTCTAAATCAGGATAAGAAACAAAATATCAAAACCTTCAAAAGTGGCATAATGGAACTGTTCTGAAAAGCGAGAGAAAACATGTGCCATAGGGCTCGAGTTTCTAGGACTTTCGCTAATGGTCTTTAGAAAGACGGAGAAAACAAAGCAGGTCGCAAGCAGCTGATGTCATTTTTTCAAAGCACGAATTGATTTTAGGCACATGGGACCAGAGAAACTTTTGCAGTGACTTTCTGAGGAAACGTTTTAGTGAGGAATAATAGCTAAGCAAAAGAACAAGGAGCTGATTCTACCCTACCTTGCCTTTTGTTTAGAAAGTGTAAAATGCTGTCATCAAACCAGAGTTTTCCTTTCCCACAGGTGTGTGTTAATTAATACTTAATAGTTAGTTAATTTTACTTCCAAGGATAGGCATGACTATAGCTAGTGACAACAGACAGCCTATGCGGTTTAACCTAATGTTAAGCGGTCACAGCCGTTGCCTCAGGAAGATTTTGGCCTGTGAGTTAAACAAAAAGTAGCTTTAGCTGAGTGTCGGTAGTACTAATTCTCAGTGAACTGCTGCTTATGATGTCTCAATTAGCAGGTCTGCAACAGCAAAACTGAGAATAGATTACTGAATAAAAATGGACTAGATCACTCCTAACAAAGCTGAGGTTAGGATTGCTTGCATGGGATGATGGAAGTACTGAGGCAAATCCCTGGTCAGTTTGTTGAGAAAAAGGACTCTTAATCACTGCAAACATTAGTTCAGCAGCAAGAGGTGTGCCTGACAAAGGGAGAAGGGTGAAGCAAGCAATAAACCACCTATCTGGCCTCTTTAAACGTGGTGGAGCTCGAAACTAATCCTGACAGCTTGTTTGCTGACCTGATGCATGATTTCTTTCAATCACGTGCTACTACTTAGGCTGGGATTGGGGGGAACTGCCTGCCAAGGTACACGGCAGCCTTAAGCCAGGTGCCTTAAACAGAACAAAACAGTTGTGGAGGAGGAACGTAGGCAGGAGCAGGCAGCAGGCAGGAGAGTGCAGCGAGCTTTGCGGTGGCAGCAGCAGTGCTGCAGGCTGGAACTTCACTGTGGGATTGCTGCACAAGCCCAGGGCCACAGAGCTCTTTCTGCTCCCGCAGGAAAAGACTGGATGCACACACCTTGGCTGGGTAGGAAAAGACAGGATGAGACAGTACCTGTCTCCCACATGGGCAGTGGTCACAGCTAGAGGGAGGGGATGGGGATATCGATTTCCCCAAATGCTGTGTCTGTCCTGCTCAGATGATGTGTGGCTTTGGTGAAGCAGGCCAGCGAGTGCTATGGGGCTGGAGGTGGCTTGTCGCTCCTGCTGATGCTGTTCCACTTTGCTGAAGTGCTTCAGTCCATGCTGGAACACGTGTGCTTCCCCTCTCCAGCAAGTGCCCTAAGCCCTTCACTAAACAGTTATTCTCATGCTCTCTGACTCAGTGAATATGCAAGCACTGCAAGCAAAGTGGAACAGATCCAAAAGGAGAGACTGAGGCAAAATGGCCTCATAAGGCAATTTCCTTATATTTAGGGCATGCTTCTGAGACTGTGGTTCAATGACACAGTAAATCCAGTTACAGTGCTCCTCCTAAGTGATCACATACATCCCAGCTAGATTTGTACTGCAAGTGTTGACACTAGGTTCGTGATGGTTCCAAAAATGTTGATGGTTTATCTTCAACACCCAGCTTTATGCAGACCGAGACTGGCTGTTGCCTTGCAGCCAGGAAAAGGTCAGTGTAAGGATAAAGGCAATGTAAAGACCAGTCGCATGGCAGGTTCAAGAGAAACAAACCTCAGTGCTCCCCTCTGGCCTGGGTCAGATTGGTACTGCTGGTATATGTAGCAGCTTCCATAAATCTAGGACTGATCCATAGATTCAGGGGTAGGAGACACATTCTCAGATCCTTGCTCGGAGAGTGATTAGCGCAGCAAACAATTATTGTAGAGTGGGTTATTGACGATACTTGTTCAAGAGAGGAGATCTTTTCTTCAGACTCTGATCAAGCGGCTGTCAAGCTGTCGGTTTATTGAAAATGGAAGAAATCAACAACATGTGAACCTGAGAATATCTATTGTCTCTTATGTGGTGATCTTACCAGAGCTGTTTGAACTGTTTCCTTTGAAGTTTTAAAAGGAAAATGGATCCCCCCCCAATCCATTTTCCTCATGTTCAGAACGCTTGTGGTTTTCAGCAGAAATAGAATAAAACTGGCAGTCCCACACTCCATCTTTTGCTGAGGACTCAGTGGAATCAAGCACTTTGGTTTACATACCATGTGCCCATAATGGGATGCTCCATGCAAGGAGCTGCTTACCCTCTCTAGTGCTTGGGGAAAACTCGCCCACTTTCCCAAAGGCTAAACCAAATATATACTGTCCACTGTGTATTAACTAAGAAATCGTGGTCTCAGTAAAGGGATTTCCTGAGGATTAATGGATGACCGGGTGAGTGGAAGGCCTGAGATTTTTAATTAAAGGTGCAAGCTTCCCGTGTTCCATTTAAATTAGGTTCTATTGAATTCAGGTTTTTTTCATGGCATAAAGTGCCAGCGCTGACAGGTCCGTGCGCCCCGGTTTAATGGGTAGTGGTGCACTCTAGAAAGATGGCTTTCAACTGTCTCATCAGTACCCAAGTATTACTACTGTGAATGTGGCCAGACACCCATTTGTTCTGCTGGGCCCTTCAGAATATTTGAACTGGTTCATCTGCGGTAGTGAAGGAGTTCTTTTCAAAGTTGTAGGTGTGTGAGGTCATACCAGAGGATCTTTTCCATTCAGAATCTACACTGAACCTGATCACGGCACATCACCTACATAAAAATGGAGGTGGGGAATGGTAGGAGATGGGTTTATGGAAGGAAAGGCAAAAATAAGGTATACAGAAACCAAAGATGTGTCTTGCCTGAGAACAACTAGGAGAAGCTTCCTTATGTGTTGTGTGGGCCACGTTAATATCTGTGGCATAAACCTGAGATAAATTAAAACTCCTTGAATTTGTTTCCTTAAAAGCAAAGGAAAATGCAACTATTGTGAGTTTTTGCTGTTGAAAAATGAGAGATCTTTGCCCAGCCTGAGCAGGGATTACGCTATTCCAATCAAAGAGTAAAGCCCCAAGGGCCAGCAGCAGAGCTGCTGCCAAAAGCAGTATCTGCGTAGCGCAGTCAGGCCTGGGCGGGAGACCTGTTGGTCACAGTAGAGGTGGGTTGAACCCAGGGCAGGAACACCAGAGTTACCTCTCTTGAACATGAAAATGCCCCAACAGCTTCATCGCACACCTGCCTTTCGTTGCTGAGCTGGGCCGTTATTTCTGTCTTTAGTTTGTCTGGAGCTTGTGTGATATCTCCCTCTAGTACTCATTAGCAAAACAAAAGCAGGATCAGGCCCTAAATTGATGGAAATTAAATGCTGTCAAATCTGTTTAACTCCTCTAGGAGTTTTTCACACCTTTATTATAGTTGCATCGGAGCCTGTTTTGTTAGGAAATAGTAACATATTTTCTGCTCCCCCACCTCATAGCACTGCTGTACAGAAACTGATCTGACAGGAAACAAAAATACCCTATTGGAAATAAATTCAGTGTTACGCTGAAAGTCATCACTGAAACCTCATTGAAGATGGTGGGTGAGGAAGCTTTGCTTCCCTAAGAAAAAACCTAAGAACTACCTTCTTTGTGGGACATGCTCACTGAGACCCCAGGAGCCACACCATACGTTCCGCACCGTACATACCGCACCACACATGCCTGGCAGTGCCAAACTGTGGGGGCTGAGGTGTTTCTCCAGGATCTAATTGCAGACTCTGGGGACAAGGTGTCATATGATGAAACAGAGCGGTTCAGAAAGTGACAGCGGAAACATCAGAGAAGCAGGCAGAGGAAGTAGCAAGGACACACCAGAGCTAGTGAGGAAAACCCTTGTAGCCTGACCCTAAGAGAAAGCCAAGAGCGAGTGAGCCTGAGTTCTGGCTCAAAAGAAACTTGAAAGCGCGAAAACAGAAAGCACTTGCCTATTGTTTTGACTCTCGCTGTGCCCAGAGTAACAGGACATTGTGTACACTCTTTCTAAACAAACAGAAGCGCATTAAAAAGCCCAATTCAGTCCCTCATCTGTTTGTTCTCCAAACAGAAACAACCTGCAGGGACCCTGAATATTGGCTAACCACGCAGGTCAAAGAGGGTAACAAGAAGTTGATTAATAAAGGGAACTTTCTCCTCAGAACTGACTGTCTTTCATGCCTTTAGTAAAAGATTTTAGTCCTTCTCTGTGATGATGTTGTCATTAGCATTGTCATAGCAACTGATAAACAAGGAGGAAGAGATGTGTAACAACTTTTTTTTTTTTTAAACAGGCAGTCCAAATGTCTTACTAACAAGTAATTTGGTGACAGAATTTAGCAAAGTGATTGCACAGTAAATGGGTTTATCTTTAAACATAATGCTCTTTTCCATTTTAACTGAGCATAAAATTGTATCTTTAAAGGATCGGCAAAAAGCAGGGCTTCATGCCTCTTGAGCAGTTCCATGTGACATATGGTCTTTCCAAGCAATGGTTTTATCGGCTGTGCACAGTAGCAGCAGATTTGAGCTAATGTTCCTGTGAAAACAAGTAAGGGCTTATCCAAAAACTGAAGAAGGGGAGGAGAAAGGCACCTTTGCCCTGCTGTACAGAAAAAACAAATTGTACTTTACGTCAAACTCACAACATACCTCTATAAATATAGCAGCTACTGGGAGTGGCCAACTTCAGCACAGGCACGGAGCAGGGCTGAAGAGTGCTTGGTGGCCTGTTTGATCCCCTGCCCACCAGTGATGCTCCCAGGCATGTTCCAGTCTGCCACCCTGAAGCCTTGGATGCTGCAGAGCAGCTTTCAGGGCCAGGCAGGGCATCGCTTCCCAGAGGAGCTTAGCCCCAGCCTTGCCTGTGTGACCAGGTCTCCAGTTCCCAACATCAGCACCGAGCTCTGGCAGAGAGCAGGTGGTGCTTGTTGCCAGATGAATGGCATGGGGTGCTGCAGAGCACCCTGCCTCCCTGCTCCCAGACATGCTGCTTCATGCTGGGAAAAGGGTCGGGGACTGTTTACTTGGCAACTGGGCAGCAGTGGAGGGCAGGATGAGCCTCGTACGCAAATATGCATGCCCTGTGTTTATTTTAGCACACAGTTCTGGCCAAATGTTGGCCTAAAATTGTTGTCGAGCTCACTGCTACCTCAGTTGGAGACCGCTGTCACTGACTAGTGCTAGAAATAATCCCTGTGAATTAATTGATGCTGGCATGACAAATACAGGAAGAAGGCAAAAATTAATGGATTGTAAAACATTTCTGCATCTAAAGGATTTTGCTGTAGTAGTTGTACACACGCAGAATAGAAATAAACAAACATATGCTCATATGGTTATACTCCTGCATACACACACACACAAATTTATGTTTATATTTACATTTGTATATGTATAATCACATTAAATAACAGGTAACACAGCAGGGAAAATTGAATTGTAAAGGAACAAAGTTGGAAAAAGATTTCTTGTGGCTCCATAGCTCCACAGAAGGCATGTTTTCAGGAAAGCTTTCAGTGTGCTTGAATGGCTCTATGATGCTTTTGTAGTAATGAGTGATTTTTCTCTCATTCTTGCAACAATGCAATAATTTGTAGGTTGGGTTGCTCAAGGCCTTCTCTTCAGCAAGAATGAATTCCCTCCATTTTGAAGTCTTTCGGGAGCACTTCTCTCTCTGCTGATGTCTGTACCTCCCTCTTATCCCTAAGTGTAAGTGTCAATTTTACTTCAAATTCTGTCTGAAGTTCAGTGAGATCTTTTTTTTTTCTGGGGGGTAGCTGAGATCTCTGTGTAGCAGTCGTGCGAGTTTCTCAGAATTGACATGAGGTTTCACAGTTGCGGCCGTGTTGCACTTTTATGGAACTGTGATGCTCCCTGGGGGATGTGGAGAAAGATACTGGTTCAGGGGAACATCTGCATCAGAACTGAGGTGTCAAGAGTGCAGCCTGTGGATTGTCCCAAGTCCTAAAATTGCAGGGGAAATAGATATTTGATTTGAGACCTGCCACCTCACTTAGGAATACCATCTGCCTGTAGTAAAATAACACAGTGGAGAGTAGGAGATTACTCTTTTGTGTTCTATACAGATACAGAAGGAACAAGCAGAGGCACAGAAGAAATATGCACCATCAGTGATAGTCAGAGACGGACAGCTGACCTTATGAAATAGGAGGAAACTGCAACTCCTGAAACCATCTTTCCATCTCTGAGTTTCTCTTGGGATGATGGCACCTTTCAGACTTGCTAACCCCAGGATATAATACCAGCCCTTATATAGTGCATGCTTACAAAGGGCACCGTGGTTTACACTGCACACAAAGTACTCTGCAACAAAGTAAGACAGGCTTTGTGTTGACTCAGCAGAACTAGGTAACAAATGCAGCTTTAAAAATCGCTCTTTCTCACTAAAGGGTAATGGTTCCTTGCCTTTTCTCATTGTGTGAGATACGCTGTAGGCTTTATTCATCAGAGAGCACTCTGCAAAGTTGAAGTAAGAAACAGGAAAAGTAAAGACAGCAATAGGGTTGTAAATTCAGCTTGTATGTCAAGGAAATGACAATAAACTGATACATTTAGTGAATGTATCACTGGCTATATATGCCATTCCTAGAATAAAAGTAGCAGACATTCATATACCAATACCTGCAAGGTGTAGGTGAAGATGTGGCTGTCACAGAATCACAGAATCACTGAGGTGGGAAGGGACCTCTGGAGATTATCTACTCCAACTCCCCTCCTCAAAGCAGAGGAAACTCGAGCTCAGTCCTCAAGGCTGTGTCAACTGAGCTTTTGAATATCTCCAAGGAGGGAAACTCCACATCCTCTCTCGGCAACTTATTCCGGTGTTCAATCATCCTCACAGTAAAAAAGAGTCTTCTTATGTTTGAAAAGAATTTCCTGTATTTCAATTTGTGCCCA
>Ga0181612_144585_pt1 | contig 11951 bp, 9 predicted proteins | sample HoacroProtozoa21_FD_119630 | JGI IMG/M metagenome (GOLD analysis project Ga0181612, IMG submission 119630) | Hoatzin crop microbial communities from Cojedes, Venezuel. Combined Assembly of Gp0051906, Gp0051904, Gp0051908
ACTTCCATTTCTCTTGAAACTCTAAATATTGAACATCCACTTTTGGTCCAATTCAGAAATAAAATAATTTTGCAGACAGTAAAAACTCTAATGTTTAGTGTAAGGTAAATATGAAAGCCCACATGCACAAACAAAATGATTTAATATAGCAGAAAGTCAAAATACCTTATTGTTTTATCAAAATAAAGTAAAAAAAAAAATCATTTACTTAGGCACTTTCTCCTGCCAAATTTCATCAACGTCAATATGTTCCCTTAAAACATTTCTCTTCTGGTGAAACTGCAGTGATAATTTTCTCAAAATGTTACAGTTTGAAGTGAGCATTTCCAAGGACTCTCCTGAAATGAAAGCTGATTGTCATCATAGGTATTTGGGGTGGAAAGCCTGCAGTTCTTAGATGCAAGTGCTATGTAAAAACTTAGGCAGATGAACTATGAAAATATTATCTTACCTTAAACTGTTGCAGAATTCTCTGTATTTTTATTCAAAACAAGTAGAAAGACCCTTCATAACCTTACCTATAAAAACTTCTGGTTTTTATCTATATGAGGTGTGTTATTCTTCCCACACCTACACAGAACTCTGCTTGTCAGTACTAAATCTGTTTCCAGCAACAAAAGAGTCAGGGGAGAATGACCTTTGAGACCAAGTGAAATATCCAAAAAAAGTACAAAAGCTTAAGTTAAAATAATGGCTTACAGAATGGTTGGTACAAGACAGAGAGGGACTGTCTCAAGGAGATGAATTTTGCTATCGGTTTCCACAGTGAAAAGGAATACATTATATTTAATCAACCCACTGACTCAAGTGTGTAAGCCATAGTAGAAATCCAATAGATTGGATTTCTTCAATAGAGAAACATTTTCTGGAACTTTTGCATCACCTCCTCAAAGAATGAGTTAAATCAAAAGTGTGATTGTGCAAGCTAAAAAAATGTAAATAATTTATTGCTGTATTTCAGACTTAGTTCAGAAAGAATAACTTCATGTTTCATCCTTTCCTTCATTTTTATATTGTCATTTTTGATCTTGAGCCCACAAACTTTTATACATGTGATTTCCCATACAAGAAAAGTTGAGTGCTTGCATTATGGTTTGCAGGATCCGTGCTTTACATTGCAGGTTCTTCATGCAGTGTCCTACCAGTGCTAGGTATACAGAGAAATAATTAAAGGGCAAGAGGAGAGATACAGGTGCTACTTAAGGTAAACTCATTCCCAGGAATTTCTTTTGATGCAGACTATTTATCATTGGATTGACTAGCTAAATCTCTGTGTTAATGAAGTCTATCTTTTATTCATGGACCTAAACTTCAATGTTTTCATTTGCTGGAAATGAATTGTGACCTCCTGGTACTTCTCCCTCTGCTGGGCCATGTGATATTTAAATGTGTTGTACAAGTCCTGATTTAATCAGATTGTACAAATCTGAGTCAACTGATGACAGAATCTGACCAGATAGCCTTATTATTTGTTTTGGACTATTGACTAAATCTTTGGCACACCCTGTACTGGATTACATAATAGATCAAAACACGGAGGAAAAAAAGGAGCCATGAAGTGATATTTCAATATACGGGAGAACGTCTATATCTGATTTGTAGACAAACTACGATAAACACAAGGCAAAAATCCAACTCCAGGCAGGGTGGGAAAGTTTCCTCATGTACCGTACACATAGGCATTAGCATTACATTTGCTCTTGCTTCTCCTTACGATCATTGAAAAAAACACAAAGTTGCTGCAATTTAGCCCCTCTTACTTGTTTCTGCATGTAGAGCGGTGATTTTCCTGAAGTCAAAATTAATGAACTCACAGGTAACTACCGATACTTACAGCAGCATGCAACAAAGACATCTTGGAGTTGTTAACTGCTACAACTCGACATTCGCTTGTCCAAGTCAGTTCAAAAGAAGCAACTGATTAATTCAGAGAAGTCAGCACATAGAGTTCAGCGAACAATAATTGTTATTCTACAGGTGACCAGAGCTGTCCTTGTGACTGTGATAAAATAGAGAGCTTAGTCACCAATCAGCCACCGTCTCTAGTTTTAGTCCCTACTGAACTTCTGTATGTCAATAAAGCACTAGATGTGATGTCTCTAGGACATATGGGATGCCTCGGACAGGGTGTAAAACACAGAAGTGACAGGGGAAAACCGATTTATTCAGCCTTACTCTGTCCCCCAGATTAGACAGACGATTGTGCCCACTCCTCACCTTGTACCAGAGACAAATACGAGCCCTGAGCCTCTGAAAGAGTGAATGAACAGAGAAGCTAAACCACAGGAAGCTCAAAGCTCCTCTGCACTGTGGACTGAGCTTTGCCATACCAAGAAGGCACGAGGTAGTATGATTGGTTTTATAGCATGGGCAGAGTGCATGTGAAAAATGGCAGAACAGAGAAAAGGGTCTAGCAGAATTACATAGACAGAAAGGAGCACAAAGATGCAAGAAGGACACTCTGTCACAGAGAAGGGCTAGAAGGGATCAGTTCTAAGGAGCTGCAGTTCAAGAACTTGTGTTTTTCTGTTTGGACTAAGTTGAAAGGGTTTTCCAGACCCAGCTCAGTACATTGCACAATGTAAGCAATATACATTACAACCCAAGGACACAGAGGACAAGGACTGACTCAGTATGTGCAAGTTCTCCTTAGACATAAGTATTAATTTCTTAACAGGATCAACCAGATACACAGGAAGCAGGTTGCAGGTGCTACGCACATGCCTTCATCTCCTATTGCAGTAGACATCTGACATCTCTGAATGTCGCAATTCATGTGCAACTGCTGGGCCACATCCCCCTTCTGTACTCATCCTGCCACACTGGTGCCATAAAGGTGATAAGGTCATCTAACAACTAGCCAGACTTTAAGCAGGAAATCCCAATGCATCTTAAAAAGGATTGTCCTGTGAGTTGAGTGCTTTATGCCTCAGTCTGCTGCAAGAGCACATGAAGTAGCTGGAATGACAGTTGTGCACTGCTCCTGAATACTCATAACATCAATGGCTTTATTACATACCAGGAGGAGCTACCTCTGAGATTGCCTCTTCATTTGTGGGTGTGATTTGTCACTGCTTTCATTCTCAATAACAGGTTCATAGAATGAATCGGGGAATACAGAAAAATATCTCAGACCATCTGTTTAGAAGGTATATTTCACACCCTAGGGCTGATTCAAGAGTTACTAAAAAGGTAGCAATTTCAGTCTAGCTCTTAAGATCTTCCTGTATTGCTTTAAGAATAAAAAAGCAGCCTTTAGCTCCAAAATTTTGCCACAACTAAAACACAGACTAAAATAATCTTAAGTAGGTGATAGGCATATTTTACGGGTCAAATTCTTCCCCACTAATCACACCAGATAGCAGTTTGTTCCTTACATAGTCTGTCATTTCCAGGGGATGCCTTAACAAATAGTGTATTGCCATGGGTAAGATGGGAATCCCGCACACTCCAAATTCGATTCATTAGTATGGACTAGACAGGAAATATGTCTAACACCATTGCTATTATTATTATTGTTGTTGTTCTTATCGTTTGCTGCTCATTGAGAAACAATGACATCATCTTCCTCTACTTAGAAATACCAAACCACCAAACTCAAAGGAATAAATAAAAGCATGAAAGACTGATTGAAAAAACAATTGCTAAGTTAATTGAGAACATCATCTCTATCTCCTGACAAAAAAATTTACTTTTCATCTTAAAGGATTGATAAACATTTTGCAGACTTTTTATGTACAGAGTTGTACCTGATCTGTGGACCTATTCCCATAACTAGCAAGTGAGGTTTTAAATAAAAGAACTGTAGTTGTTTTCATTCACTGTCTGGTAAACTGGAATTATTTGCCGAAATAACAAAATAATATTTGATTCAGGACAGTGTTCACTTTGGAAGCATGATTGTGCACGAAAGACACCCAGTCATGGCTAAGTCATCTGTCCCATCAAGACAGCCTGCTTTCCACATTGTTATTACTTTAAATACGCCAAAAGCCAGTTCTGAACAAGTCAATCAATGTCTAAGAAGCTACACTTTATTAAGAACTATGGTAATGCTCACAGTTTCAAAAGAGTATAGATTTGATTAACTTATGCTCCGTCTGTAGACAGAAATTGTACAAAAAAGATAACTAACATAGAATGCTTTGTAAAATGTTTACAACTTTCTTAAGAAGCTCCCGGGGGGAGGGGAAAAAAGGCTATAGTAAGAATAGTGAAAAAGTGAAAAAAATCATTCAGAGAACACTTTGCAAACTATTCAACAGCTGCTCCACAGTGACCCATAAGGCTGTCAGCAGCCTGCATTGCAATTTGCCCACTCCTAAAAATCCTCTTCTACATAGGCAGACTTAAGGGAAGGTGAAATTGGTTCAGAGTACGCTACAGTTTGTCTTGGAGTTTGACAATTAGAGATCATTACTAGAAGTTTGGTGAACAGACTGCTGCTTTCGTTACCTCATCGTGTTCTGAAACCTGAATCAGATCAACCCCACAATAAAGTAACACAGATTTAACCGCAACAGTATCGGCTTGCTGTGCATTTACGCAATTTTGTATAGGTTTAATTGGAAGTGTATGTTCATATATCAAGCCTGGAGACTTGGCTTAAGAAGACAGATAAATAAATGGTATGTGGCCCCCCCAGATTTTGGCTGGAGGGAAACCAAGGAGCACTTTGAAGCTTCTTATAAAATGTACAAAGCAGTACCTGACTCAAAGCGGGAATATGCAGATTAGAATTCCCAGGTGTTAAGCTCTTCTGGCTCACAAAGTGTTTGTGTTTGAATGCAGTCTAAAGGAGAGGAAAATAAAAAGAGCTACACCATAAGGCTTTTTTATGACACAATTGTGGAAAGCAGTCCAAATTCCTACTTTTCTCCCCTAACAAGGAGTCCTTTTGGCATATGCTGGAAACTGCTTGATATCGATAGGTTTTATGCTAATTATCTGCAGAGAAAATACTATATAGTCATAATTATTACATGAATTTTAATTGCCTGGCAAATTATTTTGCGTTTCACCTAGGGGAGGTGCAAGGGTATTTTTTTATCTTAGTTTTGGTACTGTTCTCAAATTCCAGTTGCCATCATTTAAGAAATGTTAAGGATGTTAATGAATATTAAAGGTCAGGCACCTAGCTTGTGTAAATTAGCACAGCTCAGTTGATTTCTGCTGCTTTACTGATTTGCAGTTACTGAGCACCTTAAGACAATTTATTTGTCTTGCATTGCAATTTGTTAGTCTTGGCTATAGATTTTGTTCCATATATTCAGCTGTTTAGAAGTAGTTGCAGGGTCAAGTGAAAATGCAGGTTAATGCAGCAAATGCCAATCATTGTAAACCAAAACAAATTATCACATTCATTTCCACTTGCATGCATAGCTACATAGTTTTGACCTGGGGGATTTTTTTGGCTTTATTCTTTCTTATCATGAACACACACTAAAAAACTGAAACTTAGTTTAAACCCTTCAAGTTTGCAACAAAAGCATGAATAGGGCATTACACATGGTTTTAACTAGCAAGCTCCAACCCCGCTGTTTTTTATTTGCACCCTTCTACACATTGAATCTCAGAACAACCTGTAATTTTAGTATAAAATCATAATATAGCAATTCTGGACTCACAAGTGAGGTAACGTTTTCGTAAAACAGAGTAGGTAGTATCCATCATAAACTCTTCAGAAGAATCTAAACACTACTGTATTTTAGCAAAACTGTCAAACAGTTAGTTCAGCATGATTCCTATTTTCATCCTGTGTGATTCATCTAAAGATGTGGGTTTACCTTTCTGCAGTGTGTCTTAGCATGTGTTATGTGTTTTGCATCATAATTCTAATCTCCACTCTACCACGCTGACCAGTGCGACCACCTCACTTGCTCTCTATCTGTATTTACTTATATGAAATGACAGATCTTCAGGGTAGGGTCTACAAGCATTTCTAAATGAGTCTGCGTTTCAATGTCAGGTCCCAGCCATCACTATGACACAATCATCTATGAGAAAATTTCTCGTTATTTGTTCTTGGACAGGAGGTACAGAAGTAACACAGAACTCTGCTAAGCAAAGTAGTGACTCATCTGAAAAAAACAAGTGGACATGTAAAGGCTGTTGGCTAACAATTATGCATGAGATCCAGACTTTCTTAAAATGGTCAGCTAAAAGCATCATAAGAAAAATCAGTACAACCTAAACTAGACAAGCTGTTCTGAAGATTGAAAGAGATATCAGAGATATCACCCTCTGGAGAAAAAAAATGAAAACAATTCCACTGAAATATTCATAAGAATGGAACAAAATATACAATGGCCATGACAACTTCCATTTTACATCAGGATTAACGGAAAATGATAATACATTACTTACTCTCATCAAATAATGAAATATTTAAACCAGAAATTAAAATAAGCCATTCGGCTGTGAGGTGCTGTAAAGCCACTGATTTCACTCTGGCAGAAGAAGGATTTAAATACAGATACCTGAAAACTAAGACAAGTGTTCTACTCTAGGGGTTACGGGGGAATAGTGACCGAGTGCATGAGCACACTCACACATTTCATTCTGAAAAAGCAAAAGGCAAGTTCTGAAGAAAATATATGAGCACAATTTTTGTCAATAACTGTGCATTTCCTAATCAAAAAAAGACACCCATCCAACCCCCAAACCCCATATTCTTCTGCTGTTTTCATTATTCTTGAGTTAGTTCGACTAACTCCGGTTTTTGAACACCAGAGCACACAAGAGCACCTCTATAGCACTTTCCAGTGAATGACTTCCTAGCAACTTGAAAGCTCAGGTGTCAGTGTTTCTGAGCAAAGACACCTATTGCTGAAGGTTTGAGGCCCAGAGAAAGAAATCAGGTCTTTGAGTCTGCTAGTTTTAAGGTTTTTGCTTTTGTGTCTTCGACAAGACCTTTCCTACCATGAAAAAGGTGGAGGAGATCATCAGAGACTATAGGATGAGTCAGGTAGGGAGGAAGGGATTGCTCTGCTGCTACACTTGGATATGCACAATGAGACCGTAAGACTTCTTCCATCCTTATTGACTGGGGCCACACTTGATGAGGCTGGAAGACTTGATAAGAAATTGTTGCCTTGGCCTTAGTAGAATGTCGTTACATTATTGGTTTATGTCAGGAAAGGTGATTAAGTTAGTATTCACTTTTATCACCACAATTAGCTTGTCTAGAGAGCTTTTAAAGTTATATTCAATGTTTTAAGTCCCCAGACAAAAAGCTGGAAGAATCAATGACACAACTACCCCTTTTTCTGAAAACATCAGAAATCCTGGAGAGGAAAACATTTTTGTCAGAAGTAAATGGGACATCTAAAGGAACAGCCAAAGCTCAGATGGAATCCTAAAATGTCCTGATTTCAGAAAGTTACCAGTATTGGTCAGTTCAGAATTATACCAACATTGGATTAAAAGTTGCACAGTAATACAAAACAACTTTTTGGAGCTTAGGTAATCTGTAAGGAGACCTTGGTTGGAGAAGAGTAAAGAGCTTGAAATACTTCTTTTACCACTTTAAGAATTCAAGAACATAACTTAGAAATTTTGTGAGAGATGCCCCATAGCTCCCTTCAAGACAGGCCTTCACCTACCTGCTGACCATTTACTCTGGCATAGATTCCTGTATCTTCTAAACAAATTGTTTTGCCTAACAAGTATTTGGACTTTTAATCCTATCCCTAACCAGGACACATATGAAACTGGAATTTGTATTTAAAACCAGCTGCATAGCTTTCTTTTATATTAAACACTTTCCGCTCAGTTCATACCTACCTGAAGCACAGCAGCCTCACTAATCTAGGATCTACAGCCTCTGTGATATTATTCTTTCTGCCCTCCCACAGAGCAGGCACAAAGCTGCATTTTGTAGTCTCTGTTCAGGGAAGCTGCCAGAATCCTTGAGCTCTATGCAATTTGACTGCTATAGGCATTACTGTTGTCAGATCCACGAGCAATTTTTGACGTTTCTGTCCAGTTTTCTCACCATAAGCAGAGCTCATTTTCCTGTCTTTTCCAGAGTTGGGCAAAACAAGAATTGTGACTGCAGTTTTTTTTACCTTAGCTATCTGTAGTCCTTAATATGCATAAATACTACTGAATAACGGAAATGCATATTGCCCTCTGGAAACCATGACAGTCCGTGGGAGCTCTTCTTACATTTCTAGCAGTTTTAGACAAACAACATGTGTTAATCAGCCTTCCATGTCTCCCACTGTCATTCACAACTTGGCCTCCCAGAGCCCCTGCTGTGAAGCAGCATAGCACAAGAAATTTAGGTGTATTCACATATGACATATTCACGTAATGTTACCAGAGTACAAGAGTCCAAAGTTAAAATAAAAACAAATCATTTCAAACAAACTTAATTTAAAGAAAAAAGGCTGACATCATGATGTGTAGATAACAACAGAATGGAGCATAGGAAAAGTCGAGCTGTGTCAGTACTGGATGCTCAAAGAAAGGTAACAAGGAGAGCGCAGACACCAATTAATCCTTCCCCGATACACCCACAACATATTGAAGTTTTTAAATACACTCTGCCAGTAGTAATCCCTTTAAATATAACACTATTCTACACTGAGAGGGGTACTGCACCAGGCAAATATAGTGATAGCAATTTGACCCTAATTATTTCCAGGAAAGCCGAAGACTAGACCTTTGCCACATGACACAATGTAAAATATGCACAGGAACAAACCAGAGAAGGATGGGGAGAGCATTATTTACTTGGGCACAGCTAACACAACTAGATAACTTTTGGACAACTCCCATCCAGCAGCTCAGAACAGGGGCACAGTGAAGACATGTGTGTCTACCCTCAGCATTGTACTTATGTCTTAAAAATTGCCCTCAGTCCTTTCTTTTCCATTGCAGACAAACTGCTCCATTATCTCCCACTGAGGAAGAAATACCTATTGTGCAGCCAGTCTGCGTATTTCTCCCTCTCTTACTTCCCATCCATGCTCAGAGCAGAGGAGTCCCAGCTAACCCTACAATCTGGTCATGCACGAAATCACCTCTTCTCAAAGGCGGGGTACAAGGGTGGCAACAACAGGATGTTTTACTCTTGCTTCCTGTTAGGACAATGTAGCCATAACTATTATACATTACTCTTTCCAATACAAGTCATTATTTATTCATATTGCCTGGGAGGAAAGTTTTGGATAGAGAATTTCTTCTGCACTTACTGCCGTTACAAGGTTCACAATGTGAGGAGGAAGCCAGAGAACCTCTGAGGGTTCTCAGGGATGGTTGCACAAGCGTTAATGAAATCCCATTAATCACAGCCCTAGCCATCACAGACTTGTCAGCACAGGAGGTTGCAGGCTACCCACAGCAGGTAGAGAGGTTAGAAAAACATGTCACAAGAAGGTACGTGTATGACCTTTCCTGAATCTGCAGTGTTGGTCAAAATATTTTTGTGCTGTGGCTAAACCGGAGATGGGAGAAAAATGCCATAGGGAGAACATCTGCAAAACTTAAAATGACACAGTCCAGGGAATTTCCACAGTTCCACTCTCCACCTATCAGAACCTTGAATGGGAAGTATTTCTCTGTCCACTTTGCCAGGCAGGTAATTATTTGTGCTCCTCAGTACCCGTGTTAACTGCACCTGAAAAGGAGTGTTGTTTTCTAAGTATTTCGCATGCAAAATGCGGCAGAGCAGAAGACAGAACTATTTCTTGCCACCAGCATTAAGGCCCAGGAAAAAGCCTTATAAGCAGGAACTACAATACTGTGAAGAGAAATAGCTTTACTTACTTGTCATACAGTCTTCTCTCACTCTGCCTGTCACAGCTGTGCTAGACATGCAGTAATCCTATACCTCTTGCATATAGCCCAGGAGATCTGGCACCCGATAAGGTTTCACTGTTCACTCTGGGCCAAGTTCACTCAGGTACATTGGTGAGAATTTGCAGTTGCCCACAATCAGCAGATATTCCAGCACAGTTTAAACCAAAAGTACACTTCTGGCCTCTTGTTACTACTCTGGACACCTCATTATCATGAAGGAATTTAGTTATCTCTGGAGCAGATCTGGTATGAGAAGGGAAGCCTTTACTGTTCTCCTGTGCCAGATAAAGTGTCTTGGAACCTGCTCACAGATGCAGACTCAATCAGAGAGAAGCTGCACACCCTTCCCAGGTTTTCCCTGACAAACACAAGCAGATGTAGACGATTGATTGAAACTGTCATTTAATACAAGGTCTCCTTCCTAGTATTCCCAGAACTTTATTTGAAGGCCAATTTAGAAACTGTGGAGCATACATTTGGGCAGTCACACGAAGGCTTTTTTGGGAGCCTGAAAGAGGCTCGATTTGTCTGTATCGCAAGTCAGAAGTAGCCTTTTTGTAACAAAAATGTGAATGAGTTTCTGGGTTTGTATCTCAGTACTTGACAAGCTAGGCTTCTTTCCTTTTACTGTCAGAAGGGCCTGCACTTTACCTCTGTCCCCAAACAGCCATATTCTGAAAACTTATAGAAAGAGCTATGCACATTTCCTCCTGTGTATTTTTATAAGGGAAAAAGGATGTAATGAAAAATAAGATAGTAAGGAAAACACGTAAGTTTCTGTAAACCACATTTCTAAGTCATTTGGGGGATTTTGTTAACAAGAGACATTGTTCGGTAATATCTTTCATTTGTTTAAATTTATTGTGATACAATTTCTTTTAGTTAAAAGGGCCTAATTCACAGACATTTTTGTATATACTTTCAAGTGATCATCCAAAGACATTTTTCGAAAAAGAGAAAGATCGTAGTCAAATAACATGCCCGAATGAATTCAGTATTTCATATGTGATACAAAGAGAGGCAATTGGTAAACTGTGAGAGAAAGAAAGTTGTTGAGGGAAGAGGGATTGCTTTATATAACAAAGTTTGATTGTAAATAAAATGTCTGGGCAGGATGTTTAACTGTAATAAATTGACTGGGCTTCTGCTGGCATATCTATTTAGCTTTACTGACATTAGCTATATTTGTATGGAACTTTATTGTATGGCAAAAAGTTTCTTGTTGGGGATTTGAAAAACTGTCCTACAGTACCAGCATCTTGAAAGCACAAAACATGCTGATGAACAGAGACTGAAAAGGTAAGAAGATCAGGGCTGAGTTTCTTGCATACAAGAAAATCACAAGACAGGAGAGAGAACATGGATATATGTAATTGCATATTAAGCAGGATCAGCATTTTGTTACTTTTTTTACTAGCAATTTGTAATGCAGTAAGATGGGGGGGAGGGGGAAGACAGCTCTCCGTATTGTATTGTAATCTGAGTCACCAGCGAAACCAAAGGATTACACTTCAACTTTTGTTAGGGATGACATTCCTTCCATCCAGTCCTAGTATTTACTCCTAAATAAGCAACAGCTCTGCCCTCATATTGCAAGAAGATGGAAACAGTTCATCAGCCAGGGTGTGGAATGAGCCAAAATGTTACATAAAAGGATCAAATTTCTTTCCCAGTCTGTTCCATTCATTTCTTCAAACAACTTTAGTATTTTCAAGTTATTTTTCTTCTCAGCCATCCCTAGTTGATATTTTCCCCACATTGAAATTTTTTTTTTACGTTCACCCAGCAAGGTTCAAGAACCTAACCCGAGAGCTCTGGGAGCTGTGGTCCTTCCAGTGCTTCAGTGAACCTTACCAGGATCCTGCAGAGATGTGTCTACCCAGAGGTGAGGGCAGGGGGAAGCAGAGGGGCTGCACAGCATTGCCCTTTCATCCCTGATGAACATGAGGAACAAGAGGAAGAACTTCACTCCGAGGGTGACGGAGCATTGGAACAGGCTGCCCAGGAAGGTTGTGGAGTCTCCTTCTCCGGAGATATTCAAGACCTGCCTGGACAAGGTCCTTTGCAGCCTGCTGTAGGTGACCCTGCTTCGGCAGGAGGATTGGACTAGATAACCCACAGAGGTCCCTTCCAACCCCTACCAT
>Ga0181612_158797_pt1 | contig 11951 bp, 5 predicted proteins | sample HoacroProtozoa21_FD_119630 | JGI IMG/M metagenome (GOLD analysis project Ga0181612, IMG submission 119630) | Hoatzin crop microbial communities from Cojedes, Venezuel. Combined Assembly of Gp0051906, Gp0051904, Gp0051908
CCTGGGTTCAACAGGATCCAGTTTGATCAATCTTGTTCTTCTAGTCCAATACAGGACAGAAAATACATGCAATGTTTCTTAAAAACCTTGCTGGTGGAAGTATTGTTCTCTATTTACCTGCAGCCTTTCTTTGCCTTAGAATAGGCTGTATTAGAAAATACAGTAAGGCTGGAATAGATTAATTCATTAGTGTTGGAGATGAATCTGCCATTTCTCCTGAAGCAGATTAGACTGAAAAAAAATCTACTTACGTTTGATTTGGCTTACTGTAGCATGCCCTTATTAAAAATGCTTTTGTAGGATAAGCTGATGTTGCAGACTGCCCTTAAACCCCACTTCCAAACTTCCTTGTCTAACCAGAAAAGAAAAAAAAACATGAAATTGTGGTGTGTGCAGTGATCACTAGGAGACTTTTCTCTTTTTTTTCTATCAGCACCAAGCAAGTACCGGTGTGTGCTCCTGCTGCTCTGCAAGGTCATCCCACCCCTCCTTGCCCTGCGCAGCTGAACCACGCTGTGTTTCGACAAGCTAAGAAATTTAGGGCGTAAGCAGAGGGTGCATCTGTGGATGCAGGTGCCAGGGTCGTGCTCTGCACCGAATACCCAAGAGAGCTGAGCACGGAGCCGTGGCACCAGTGTCTGGCAAGTCTGCGTTCTATCGTACAAATGTGCACCATTTCAAAAAGCACTAGCTTGTTGGAAACCCCGATGTTTTTCCCTCTGGTTCTTCAAGTGTTGCTGTTGTGTGCGCAGAGTTGCGATAGCAGGAGGGAGAGTCCAAGTACTCCTTTATGTTGGATCTATTTACTTCTCTCTCCGTTTTTAGCTGCACTCGTACTTGCGATTCGCAACGTTCCAGCCACTTGTAAGCCAAAGGGAGCTGAAAGCTGCAGCGCAAAACAGCATCTTGCAGAATTAAACGCTTCAAGTGGGTCCTAATCATTAGACTGTATTGAACTTCGGACTATTCATATGCAGAAAAGGTAATAAAATCAAAGCTTCATATAGCATTGCTTAATTAATGTCAGAAGCATCCACAATTATTGAGCTGTTGTTTCTAAGAATAAGCTTAGTCTGCTTAGAAATACAGGGAAACAGGCACAATAACCTTACTTACTGGATAGTATCTTTGAAATGTCATCTCTGATGCATTTTCTTTTTTAGACAGCTCAGAGAGCTGTTCCCAAGTCTTTGGGGGAAAAATCCCAGCAAAATCTAGCAATATTTATACTGAAATAAAGGACAAATATGTATCCAGAAACATTCAGCAGTTGAGTTTTTAATTTGTAGGGGGTTTTTTCATACTATATCTGAATAAGGTGAATATGAATCAAATGAGTTAACACACTGTTACAGTTGATACGTCTCTGTGTGCATGGGATTTCCAAGTACTAGAAAGTACAATTTCAGGTTGACAGTGTTGGAATAACTAGCAATACCTTCTGGGCTGCTTACTCTAAAACAGACTCTGTCCTATAATACCACAGCCAGCCACTTTTCCTGTCCAGGGTGAAAATTACATCTGATGATCTCCATCCTCCCTAATGTACTATTTCTATAACGACCTTATTTATGAAAAGTATCTGAAAACTAACAGGAGATAAATCTGCGCAGCAAGACCTATACTGAATGCTATCTATGTCCCACACAAGAACACATCCAGAGTGCAGAAGAACATGACTTGTAAGCTGCCAAGACAGATTTACCAGAAGATAGTCACTAGTTACATATGATCGTTTCAATTTCACTCTGGTATTTAGGGTCTAAGCCAAGACTAAAGTATTGAGGTCACCACTGGTTTGTCTAGGGTGAAAGTCATGAGCCTTTGAGTTCCCTGAGACCAGAGTTTCACCCCGGCCTTAACAATACTTTGGATACAAGAAAAAAAATAAATACAACTACCAGGAAATACCGGTTGCTTCTGCTCTAGGAAGATATTTTAGGGGGTATTTACTTGAACTTGGACGTTTTTAATGGTTATGTGCATGCCTGAATGTTTTCTTGAGCTGATGCTGAAACACCTTGTACTTCTAGCTAGCTGAAATTCGGGATGGTGGAAGGAGCCAGCGCAAGATCTGTGCACTGCTTAAAACACCCAAGTCTGTAAATGAGGTCTGAGATAGCACTAGACTGATGGCAGCGCTACACAAGGCTCCATTTCACTCACTGAGTGATCTTGAAGTTATTTCTGCTGAATGTTTGGGTTCTCCAGGCTGTTTTAGTAGGAATAGGATAACTAACTAATAACAATTTATCCCACCCCAAATTACAGAAAATTTGCTAACGGCAATATAAAGAGATGACACTTGTTTCCTACAAAGATAGTTAGTTTTATGGTAAAATATTTGGGAAGTTTTGGGAAACCATATTGTTCAGCAAGTCTAATTAAATTAGTGGTCATTTTTTTTCTTCAGTTTTCAATTTCAAAACCTGAAAACACTTAAAACATTCCCAAATCTCTGAACCATGGGCCTCATGCAATGGCAATGTCTGTTTCTACAGAGTAATTTTCTTTGATAGCTATAGGGCTTCTTTTATTTGCTGTAAATTACATTGCTTACAGGGTATCTTCAATGTCAAGGACTTGCATACATACACATATATAAATAAATCACTTCTATAAAGAAATGAGACTAGCAGGTATGTATCAACTGTTCTGTTCTTCACGAAAAAGTTGCTCATTTTTTTCATGTATTTTTAAAAAAACAACACTTCCTTTTTTCCTGGAAGAATTATTATAATTCATACATATTACCATGCACAGAATAATCTTTTCTTATTGATAAACGAGAGTAATGCTGTGACTGTGAAGCATTTCAGGTAATTTACAAAGCAACACAGGAGAAATGTAGTCTTTACCGTCGTAGCTCTGATTTTCCATATAAATAATATTTAGAATTTCCCTCAACTGTAATTATATTCGGGTGGCAAGGGGGATGCTGTTGCTGTACACTAACAAATTAATTCATCTATCTGATACTGGGGGGAGGGGAGCACTCATTTATCTCATATTTACTATCCAGGTCCTCCTTGTAAAAAACATAGAATACTTTAACTTATTAAATGATTTTAAAATTAAAAAAATAGGTTAAGTATTTTGTATCAAATGTAGTACTACATGAAGTAAGACACTGATGCCACCACAGTAGGAAGATCCTAAAATGTTCTGTCTTGCCTATGAATAGGCATTTCTGTACTTTACAAATATTCCTATTCCTGGAAGCATTTTTTTTTCTTTTAATCAAGCAATTTCAAGGTACAAGTAAGAGGAAAACACACCTTTGTATTGCCTTCTGGCTTAAAAATATCATGCTTCATACTCTTTGATTATATGTTCCACTTTCTGGAAAATACAAAAATTAACATGAAAGATTCTTCCACTCAAAAATGTAATTATTTCATTTCTTAAAAATACACAAGTAGAACAACTAGCTAAAGAAATCAGTGTGTTACTGGGGTCTAGAAATGATCAATTACATACAAAATCAGTCAAGCAGAAACAAAAAGAAAACAGTGGGATATCCGTGCACAAACTTAATTGCTTAGACTTCTTAAATTTCTGAAGTGAAAGGTAATACATTAAGGAACCTAATTAGATATTGATTTAAATAAATTTAGCCTCCTGGTGACTAAGCAGTTCTTACTAAGAGTTCTGACGTAAATGAAAAGCAACAAGGAAAAAAACGAAACATTTTTGTACCCCTGGTTATAAGAACGCCAAAGTAAAATTAAAGCCTCATTCACACTGAAGTGATATTATTTTGAAACGTGCTGCTGCTATTGCAGTGAGACCCTCTTGCTATTCAGTGGGAAATAACTGGCTGTTGACATGGAAGCAGGGATGGTAAACCTCCAGGCTGAAGAGCAATTATCCAGTGACATGTTTCCAGTGCCAAAACCCCAAGACTTCAGAAACTATAGTTCCCTGAAATAATGGAAACAAACTTACAGAGCTCTGAAAGAGTGAAGTGTGATTTCCTGGAAATTAGAGTAAAACTGCTCCATCTCTGTTTGACGGAAAGCAGAAGTGTGCACTGGTGGAAAGGTCCCTGAAGAGGGACCCTGCTCCTCACCTCTTACATGTCTCTGCACAGAGCCACTACTGGGTTCGTGAGCGTTTTGTTCAGGCTCAGGGTGCTTTAACAAGCAGGCGAATGGCAGGTAAGGGTGTGAAGTTGTTCCCCTCTACGTGAAGCCAGGAGACCCCACCTCGACTCCTGTCTCCAGCTCTGCGATGTGAAAAGACAAGTAGACACAAAATCCTCACTCTTGTGATCTCCATCCCCTCTTTCAGTAAGGCGATGAGCAATGTGGTCTAATTTTGGAGGAAGCCCTGCGTTGGGTGGGGTGATGGGCTCAGCTCCCCGGACTTTCCTTGGGAAGAATTCTGTCTTTCCAGAGGGAAAACTTGCTGAGCAAGGCAATAATAAGAAGGGCTGAACCCCTACTAATTAAATAAAAAGTGTAAATAATTAGCATAAATAAAATAAAAATAATTTTAAAATAAATAAAATTTAAACAATAAAATAATAATAATAATAGTAATAAAGAGAAAACAACTTTGAAAAAAAAAATCCTTTTACCTCCATCGCTCTCGTTTCTCAGTCTCCATGTCTAGCACTCTTTTTGACAGTTTCGCTATGTATTTTGGGTTTTCACTCTAATGTGTGGTTTGACTGTGCCCTGTACTTTGGATGCTTCTTTGATTGTAGGATTGTTCAATATTCTAACAAGCTTACTGTAAAAAAATAAGCATTACACTTTATTTGTCATGGAACCATTTTACAGTTGTATTCAGCTGTGAAGGGGCAAGATATTGTAAATCACTATCACCAAACCGATGTGAATTGCTACCAGCAAACTGAAGTGACAGTTGCCAAAGAGACAGCTATAGTTTGTGCCAATCATTTCTTCATGCAGAGTTTTTCTGTGCTGCACTGAAGAGGTTGTTGTTTCCATTATGGAGAGGTGCTTGGAACCTCCTTCATGGTTCAAGCTGGTTTTATGTGTTACCGGAATACAACAGCTAAAATGTACAAAGTAAAAAAAAAACAAAAAAACAAAAGTTGGACGGTATTTTCATTGGGCAGCACGTGTTTTTATGAATGTGTGGATTGCTTCATTCAGCAGTCCATATCAATCTTTAATTTCAAAATTTTTGATTGACTGTTTCTAAAATGAATTATAAACTGTTTATTAGTTTTACTATATGCAAATATTTACAGCTTTTTTGCTGCTTCCCACTGCACTACAGTCCTTTGGACTCTTCTGCGCATCACAAAATCATGTGGAGTTGCAAACACAGCGTTACCACTGTTTGCAGACAGCAAGTACAATGTACTGTCTTGTTAATCACAAGATCAGAGAAGCTAGTAGTTGCTTTGGATTGACTTCAACAGGTTGTTACTGCTGATCTTCTCCGTAGAAGGGCTATCGAGGTGCTAACGGTGTTAGTTTTCTCTGATTTAAGGTTCCCCACAGATCCACGCCAATGTTTTGGTCCTTATTGACATTATTCTGTGAACTATGACTCATTAAATTATCTAGAAGTTTGTTTAGATTAATTACGATATGAGGAGCTTGACATTCTCCATCTGGAGCAGAGTTTTCAGTTGTCGCCCGCTGGGGGATGAACCATTCAATTCATAAAAAGGCACTTAATTTAGTGAAACAGATCATTTCCAGGTTCAGCTTTTCCCATTAAGCTGCTACTGTAAGGGCTAAATGATGCTGCTGAATTGCCCACAGGCTGCACCGAAGGAAAAGGGCGGTGAAAGTTCGGATAGCAGTGCCATGGTTCTGTGGCTACGCATCCCAGGAGCAATTCAACTCTGTTGTTTCCTTCCCCCTTCCTTCCCTTACCTTGTTAAATATCAAAACTGAAAAAATCCCCATCTTATACCCCAAACTCCCTGCAAGCAGCTGGGAACTATGGCCAGGAACCCTTTGTTGATGTGATCAATGAGTGTTATGTTAACGCTATGCCCGAAGCAGAAAATATAAAAATACATCATAATCTTTCTATGTATAATCTTAAAAAAAAAAATAAAAAGAAACCAACAAAACCAGTATTATTCTATGGGCTAGGCTAAAACATTAGCAAAAAAGATTTATGGGAGTAAAGGCGCTGGGAGGCTCGTAAACCAGGTGTGCTTTCAAACTTTAATGAGGGCAGTGGCTCGGGAATGTAGCGCGGTGAATACTCAGTCACGCTGTGTATACGGAACATCGTACCCGGGTCCTCTTGACAGCGAGATCAGTGCACTCGCTGCAAGATGCTAACTTGCTAATGTCCCTGCTACTCCTAAACGTGCTGCCACGGAGGGTTAGCTCTGCCTCCCCTTCCGGCTACTCAAACTGAGCAGACAATAATGAATACTGCGTGGTACTGTTTTAGCATGGATATGGTTACAGCTTTCACAGACGACGTGTTACTTTTCTAACCTTATTATACTATCCTTTCATGTTTGTAGAACAATTGACTTTTCTCCTGGTGGATTTTTCCAGAATCAGAAATTTCAGGGCCATCAGAAATACCGTGAGCATTTCTTCTGCACCACAGATTGGGATTCTATTTCCTGGTCCTTTCATCTAACCCAATATCTCGTGCTGAAATTAAATCACACATTTTAGGAAGAGATTCAATCTTATTTTAAAGATCCTCATTGATGGTGCATGAACCACATACATTATTAATCTATTCCAATGTTTAATTACGCTTGTTAAGAATAGAATTAAGAAATTATCTGATTTCTGTCTGACCTTTCCGGCATTTCTGTTCAACTTTTCTGATAATGTTTCTCCCAGATTCTCTCATAAACACCCCTGCTGTTCTAGAACGATGGGTTTCTCAAGTTTAATACCCAGGATGGTTGTATTCCAATACAAGCTCTGCTCTTCCTTGCCTAGAGTGAAAGTGGTCTACGTAGATAACAAATCCCAAAAAAGGAAAAAACAAAGAACAGGAAGAACAAAGAAACATAATATGCATTATTTTAAAATGTCTGTGGTTGATTACGAAGGAACTCAGTGAGTGGCTCAGCTTACATCACGGCTGGATTTAGACAGAAGTCTAGCAATTGAAGATCAATTAATTCCAAGGTGTTTGCTAATGCCCCAAATTTATTATTGCAGCTCTCGGTACTGTGCTGCAGTGCATCCACGGTGCTCTACTGCTACATCTGTCATCCTTTTGGACACAGTATGATAGGTAGCAATGGGAATTTATGTAGGAATAAAGGCCAACATTTCTCCGGGTACTACAGCATTTTCCTGCTTTGCTCTTTACCTTGCCACCACTACCACTCTATGCATCTTTTTAAGAGAACGAAGCACCTGACATCTTGTTAGTCGAAAACTGCAGGTTTTCCATGTTCTCTCAAAAGACAAAACTCTTCCTGCTGTTTTAATACTCTCAATTGGGCTTTAGGACTTCAACGAGGCTAGAAATTCAGCTCATCTGCTTTGACTATCTCGTACGTGCCTGTGCGCCCATCCAGAGCCCTCTGGACTGTCTCCAGCTTTTATTCAAGCCAACAACAGAGCCCTGAAGAATTCAAACCTGCTGACTCAGGTAAGCCGTGCGCAAGACTGCCTTCTGCTCCTGCTGAAGCTGTATCATTACTGTTGGGTTATTGATCCCTCCCAAAGTGCACATTTGCTCTAGCATGGGTGAATACATGCAAACAACCCCAAGCCCGTGATGCTACTCCATGGGTGATAGTCAGAGCACAATTTGTTGTGTGTGTTTTGTATCTCCCTGACTCCTACATATAGTTTCCAAGGGAAAACTGCAGAATGCCTACGCATGTTAATTTTTAGTGCAGCAGGCTGCTAAACCTATCATCTCACAAAAATGTCCTTTTATAGTCTTGTCAATCAGTGTATAATTAGCTGAATTTACATGCAGAACAGATGGGAATTTTGGAAATGTTTCTTTTACTAAACGCATGTGAGGAGGAAAAAATAAAAAAGAACCATGACTTGGGGATTTAATATATATGTATTCCTTATGTGATGTGGAATTAATTTCTAAAAATATATGCATTAAAATGTCCAGCAAGACATGCCAAGCATTGTATATTACAAACAACAACAACAAGAAATGTTTCCCTGGTACTCAGAAGAGTAAGTAAATAACACATTTCATTGTGAAAAGTATCAAGCTTTTGCTAACGAGTTTAGTAGATGTCCTCTTTAAAGAGAATTTTCAAATTATTTAGGGACTTGAAGGCTCTGTCATTTACAGTCACGACTGGGAAAAGGCAAGAAGGTCAGAAGTCATAAGAAAACAGCACTTCCAGACAGTCCTTAAAGAAGAGCATGGAGCTGCCTCACCTCACTGCGCGGATTGTTATGTGCCTTAGAGAAAGTGGAATATTTTCTCTGGATTTAACAAATTTGCCCATACGCATACATTTGCCTATGCACATTGCGGTAGGAGATGATACATCACCATACTAATTTTTGCAAGACATACAGATTTCCAGAGGGGGAAACTAAAGCAGGAGAGAGGAAGCCACAAAAGGAGCTGGACATTCAGATGGCATCCTCAATTCCCAATGTAGAGTGTCTGCCAAGCTGCAATGACCAGACAACAATGGTTAGCAGAAATTTCCCGTATTTCTGGTCTATACTACCATCCACGCATCCCGCCTTCCACATTACGAGTCGCTACTCATTCTATAATTCATGGATAAAGTGGGATTGTATAATCTGCCATTCATTTATCAAATTCCAGTTACTTTAAAATGACATAGCAAATATGCAGTACAGAACATTGGCCCAGGCAAGCTCACAGAATATTTCACATACATGCTAATCCACTGAACCGCTTGGTACCAGTGGTGGGGTCCATGTGGCTTATGCTTAAAACAGAATAACTGCCTAATGTCTCCATTCATTTTCTGAGATGTTCACACCTCATACTCGTAGCAACCTGGCTTTGGACTAAGGATTTCTGTAACACCTTCATGTCCTCACCACTCCTTACCAAGCCTCAGCAACTTAACGTTTCTGATGAAATATAAAGGGTGATGTATATAAGTCAAGAATCATTACTGCTTTAAGAATATGCTAATCTATCAGAATACCACATTTAATAGCTATTTACTATTTTCTCTCTTTTTGTGTGCAGTTCTATATTTGTATTTTCTCCCCATTTGAATCCTGGGTCAGACTGAGTTCTCCTGGTAAGTTAAGGAGATAAAAGAACATAGAAATGTGATGTTTTTTTCTTCTGCTTTCTCTCAGCACACTTCCTAGTTACTACAGCCTAGCTTTTTGACAGCTCAGTTTAGAACTGGAAGAGAAAATAAAGCGCAAAATTAGAAGGTAATAAAAAGAATAAAAATCTCCAGATGACGTTTGTACCAACATTCACTATTTTGGGAAAGGACATCCTATCCATTCCCACACAATTTAAATTACTTAAAAACTTGGGGTTTTCCCCATGAAATTGCCAAAAAATAATGCAGATTCATTCTAGTCAATTAGAACAGTGCTCCTGGCAATGGATGTTTTGCTCTGCCAGTGACCACAAAGACTGAAGCTCTCAGATGAGGAGCTGAAGTTCTGTCTCCCTAGCCAACACACAACTGTATTCATGAGCTGGACTAAAAACCATGCAGCTTGTGTTGCCCTTTGCAGAAATTCTACATCACTAAGCACTTTAAAGTACAGTAGCTGGAACTCAAATCTGAGTTTTGCTTTTTAAATCACAGCTAGTTCTTGGGCATTATGTTTTGTATTTTACTATTGCAGCTGATACCCATCTCCCCTCTCAGCTAACTACAGTGGAAGCAGCAAGGTCAGGCCCTTTATTAGTATGAATTACCATAATAATAAGTGGATGTAATATGATTAGTGCCTGAATTTGATTTATCACATTCAAGAAGGAAATGAAGGGCAAAGGATACAGCTTTGTTTATTATGGATATTCAAATAAACACTAATAAGATCCCAGCTAGTAAGGCATCGAAGTATTAGAACATACAAGCTGATGAACATTAGGCTGTTTCTCCTTGGGGTACAAAGTACAAATTAATTATACCTTGGCAGGCAGCTTGACTGCAGGGACCTTGAAGATGAGTAGAAATAGATGGAAGAGACTTACTTGGCTGTTGGGTATATCAAAGCGGTGAACAGGGGATTATTTTTACTACCAATATAACCAAGTAGCCCAGAGTAAAAAGCCCCCAAAAACATAATTAAGAAAAATTATCATGAAAATTGGACCTCCTGGCATATTGAGTCCAGTCACTTGTTATTCTGGGCATATTTCTCACATGATTCCTTCATAAAGGTGTCAAGCTCCATCAGCCTAAATCTTAAAATAGTTAGTCTTGGAGTTTTAACACATTTAGATAATTCCTAAAGGGAGATAACAACGTATACATTCTTCCAACCAGTATCTTATTCTTGAAATATATTGGATCAGATCTATATAGCATATCCACGAACTTATCATGGGAGTTGAATACAATATAATGTGAAGGAGAGAGGAACTTTTTAAGTCAATAATGCTGCCAAAGCCTGTGTATCACAAAACTTCAGGTATTATTTTGACAAGCAGAGTAGAAAGATAATACTCAATAAATAGAGATAAACAGGATCTGGAGATTGGAAACACCAGAAAATGCATCATGTTAAAGCTGTTGAGTTTCCTTTCAGAAATGACATGTTATTCCTGCTTTGAATCTGAACTCCTGATTTTTTGTCCATTTAGACTATAGCTCCCAGCCTGAATGGCTGAATTTTTGGGTGGGGCATCTCAGCAAGCTCTAGTTTAACAAGATGTTTCTACTCACAGTGATGCACCTGAGAATAAGACTGTCAGGCTCCATTTCTGCGTATAAACAGCTGTATGCTTAGGTTTCATACGTGGGAAAATGAGATCAATAGGTGAATCCTGGCTGAAAAGCTAAGTATATGTATTCCATTGATAGATACCTACATTAAATTAAATTATATGTATATTTCCTTGAACGTCTGAAGCTCAACAACATGAGCTTGGAATAAGAACTGAGAGATTAGGTTTTGTAATATGTACTATGTTAAATAATAGTTGTGAAATGAAGCTAGCATTTGTTTCCATGAATACATCATAGTAATATGAAGCTTAAGTTTTAGATTTGGAAAATTATCATATCTTTACAGAGAAGAAGGGAAAAAATTAAAACTTGTGTATGAATTACTCTGTACATATTTAATTTGTCTTAGTCAACATGCTTTCCTCTACTTGTTCACATTTTTCATATTTAAACAGACAAAAGCAAAGAAAAAAAATCTATGCAAAATGAGCAGAAATGTTATTTTGTGTCTAACAAAAAAATTAGATTATACGGGAAATATGCTTCTGAAATGCAATTAAAGTTTACACCACTCATCACTGGAATCCAGGTGCCTACCTAAAACTAAATATTTATGTATGGATTGCAGGGAGTTATTCCATCTGTAAGAACAAATGTGGGCGCATTAGCAATACAGCTACAGAATTATTATTAGGATTTGCTCGGATGGATGTCTTGGATGTCTTTCCACTCTTGAAATCTGGAAGGGGCTGATAGTAAAAGTAGAAAGATGGAATAGAGATGTGAAGGCTCTTCTCCATCTGTCTGTGAGTTCTCCACAATGATTTACTGCTGATCAGGAGACCACTAACTCTTCAGCAGAGACTGAATTGCAATAGGCCAACACACATCATATTAAATGAGAAATTTTGATCTATTGGTATTTTCACAGTTATATCCAGATCTTCTTATTAATACACAATGTAGGTTTAACCACACCAATTCTCAAAACAAACATACACCCAAAATAAGCCTTGCATGCTTTGCTGAAGTGTTGGAGAAGTCTAGGAGGAAATATCCAATTACTTTGGCGTCTGGGTCTGCCCTACAATGGTTTCATGTGGAGTCCTGCTTCTCCTCATATCTGTCACATTAACACATA
>Ga0181612_126473_pt1 | contig 11949 bp, 5 predicted proteins | sample HoacroProtozoa21_FD_119630 | JGI IMG/M metagenome (GOLD analysis project Ga0181612, IMG submission 119630) | Hoatzin crop microbial communities from Cojedes, Venezuel. Combined Assembly of Gp0051906, Gp0051904, Gp0051908
AGCTGCTGTCCAGCAGGTCCGCCCAAGCCTCTACTGGTGCATGGGGTTGTTCCTCCCCAGGTGCAGGACCCTGCACTTGCCCTTGTTGAATTTCATCAGGCTGATGTCAGATGCCAGGAATTAGCTGGAAATGGTGTGTCACTCAGCTAACCATGTCACTTGTTCAGCCCACAAGCCTGAAAAATATTCTGATGCTGTTCACAGAAGGGGAATAATATTTTGCACGCTGTTCACATTTTGTTCTTTTCCTTGTCACAGCAGCTGAATCTGAACAACATCTTGTTTAATTGTTCCGCACCATTTCTGAACATATGAACTTCTTTAGCTTTTGTCCCCATGCATCACTGCACCGAGTTTTAGAAAACAAATATTTGGGTGGGGTATGTACTGATGCAGTTAAATTTCAAGTAAAGAAAGCAAGTTTTCAACCACAATCAGTTCCTAACCATCCGACTTCATTCAGCTGTCATCTGTGGTGTGCTTTGATATGTGTAACAAGCTGTCTCTGTCATAACCACAATACCTCGGAATATTACCATTTTTACATTTATCAGCATGTTGAGCCTAACTCAATTTTTTTCCTACAGGAGCAAGAATAGGCATACTTGCTCTATGTAGTACTTAGGGCTGTGGGCTTTCAGAGCTTCAGAATGCTGTGTTTGTTTGCTATAAAGGAAAATGTGTATGTAGAAATTGTGAAAAAGGGGCTGAAAGATACACTTAATTCGAAGCAGATGCTACATAAAATACCGTATTTTCTCAAGCAGAAAAGAGACATCTTAAATTCAAAGACAATGCAAATGTGTTTAGTTGCCTTATTTAATAGTTCTGGTAATCCTTTTAAGTTCATAAAATAGTGTAATATAACAAACACAGCATTTTAGGCACATACTGTAATTCAGAATTCAACGCTTCAGTGTATCAGAGACTTGTCAGAAATCTGTGGTTGTTGCTACCAACCCTTTCCAAAGGCAATAAATAACTTTTTTTTAAGTTGTATGAATTTTTTGTTACCTACACAGAAGATGATTCGTAAGATTAATGAAAACGTCCAGCAAAACCTCAGAGATAGATATGTGCAGTCCTTGCAGATGGACGTAACGTCAACCACCTTTTGGAGTTGACCTATTAACCACTCTAAAAATGCTAACTTGAGCATTTGTCCTCTTCTCTTTGTAACAGTCCCTGAAAGAAAAAATAGTACCATAAAAAATCATAACCAGGTCTTGCTATTCCCTGTGCACTGCAGAATAACTGACAGGGAGGAAAGGAGAAGGGGAATGGTTAACTCTTCCTCCGTTATCAATTTGAGTTTCACCAGTAAATACGAAATATAATCAGATAATAAATCTTAGAATGGAACTATATGATAATGAAATCTATTACAGACAAAAGCATACACGGTGGAAAATCCCACTATGTAAGAAAATAAAGATCCAACTACGACAACTAATAATAGGGAAGTAAGAATGAGAAGAAAGAGAAAGGATCTGAACGAATGTAAAACCTTTTCCACTCATCCAGTTCTCCATAGAATAGCACTGCAGTCAACAAGATGTCTGAGATCCATTTGCTAACAGCCAGGAAGGATGGAAGGAAGGAAGCATATCAGCAGTAATCTTAGTTGTTTGGTAGTAAATCAAGACTTCAGGATTCACAGCCAAGTTTTTGGTGTAAAAGCTACACAATCATTTTTATTTTTATTTAGAAATAGATGTGTAGCATGTATCAATGCAGGAATGTACAAGATATAGAAAATACATCTTCAGCAGAAGCTTGCGAATGCTTAGTGTGATTTGTGTGAGTTGCAGCAGATCAACCCTTTGACACAGGAACTGGTAAATTTGAGGTTGTGAGTACAAAATAACTCCAGGTTTTCACTGTAGGATAGTCCTGAACACAGAGATACCTATGTGCCTAACTCCTACTCACTTTAGTGGAATCTGGATGTGTTAATTCAAATACATCCCTTTGAGAATACTCGCAGTATCTCAGTTTTCCAGTTGTTATTTTTCTAGTACTAAATTAACATCTTCCTCCACAGAACCCAAGGGCTGTCCAAGCTTTTTGACTTAAAACTGTAGAATTTTTCTTTCTCATATGATTAAAAAAAATCCAAAATGTAAAAATTATGTGGGGTTTTTTTGCCCTTTTTTTTTTTTACTAACTGCTGAGAGTTTTAGTGAACAGCTTGTTCGATGTGCTTTTTAAGTATGACCATCTGATACATTTCCTTAGGTCCGGCATGAGACACACTCTCTTGCCTCTGCAATTCCTTTGTGCTCACAGTGGTTTGCACCTGCTGCTCCAAGAACTCCCGGAAAACCCTGGTCTTCTGTGAGCCCATAGGACTGCTTAAATTTCATTTTTTGTTAAATGCACACAGAGCAAATACTGTTTGACGTGACGTGTTTATTAATTTGAACTTTTTTTCTCTCTCCTGCTTCAGTTTTTCCAGTAGGAGAAAGGTCCCCAGGCTATTTGAGATTTAGGAAAAAACCCACCCTATAACCGTTTGTATATGATAGCAAATGAAAATTAGCATCTCGGGGCTCAGTAAACTGGGACACATTAAAAAGGTTTCCAAACAACTTCAATAATCTGAGACTTTGCCTGCTGGAGAACTATCAGTTTTAAACTGGAATAAAATGAAAGATGATCAGGAAAATCTAATTTAGTTTTTGTCAGTCTAATCTAGTTACCAATCTTCTGTATTTGCAAATGTAAATAAACACGTCACTCTACTTTGCTTTTTTCTTTCTCTCTCTCCAGCATACTCCCAAATAGTCATGTAGATGCCTATTGGAACATAATGTCTTTGAACAAGTTTTAGACTGTTGATTCAGAAAATGATGTCTTTAGTGAACAGACAACTAGCACATAGGCATGCAGAGGACTTGGTCCTCAAATGTCCAGGTTAAGTATATGGTGATGCTTGGAGAGTATGTATTCTCACTGTGTGGGAAGTGGGAAATGTGAATGGTGCAAGATGCTGGCTCTCAGCAAAAATCATAATATAACATCAATTATATTATTTGATCTACTTGTGTTTTACTTTACCTTTGCTCAGCTGTGTTCATGTTATGCCAGATGTAATTCCTGCTATGCAGCATTTACATGGTAAAATATTACTAATATTTATGTGTCATTTTTGCAGATATATGTTTTACACTGGAATTAGATATTCCGTGGTCTAGAACATTCAGTTAAAATATGTGAATGATATTTCTTCTGTTCTGCCACAGCATCATCCTCTAGCAATAGCACATTGAGCTGGTTGTTCAGATATTGTTGACATAGTTGTATCTGAAGTTAATTAATTAGTCATATATTAATTGATTTAGAGAAATGAGAAGTTAGTTTGAACTAAAAATGGAAACTTTGTATTAAAAAAAAAGTTCATCCAAAATCTTTTTGGCAGTGCCAATACTTTTCTTTCAAAAATCAAAAGGTTTTTGAAAGCAACCTATTCTTAAAAAGCCTCTGTTTCAACAGCTTGCCTTTTTCCAAAGGAAAGTGTTTCATCCCAGCTTTCTCCAACAGCTCTAAACATTTCTCTAGTGTCAGGCCAGCACACATGGGAAGTGTTCGTTTGCACTGGCTGCATGAAAAACTGGTTTCAGGATACAGATGTTTGCAGTACAATAAAACTACTAATTCGTATTTGAGTATCAACTTCTTTTCAGATCTTCCATTATGGAAAAGTATGCTTTCTCAGATTTTCCATCTTCCCTCTTTATAACAACGTTGGTTTGCTTTTCATGCCAGAGTTGTAGGGTCATTTAGACTCCAAGTTAAACAAATCCCTAGCTTTTCAGAAGTTTTATCAGAAAGCCAACTTTTCTGTACAGCCAAAAATGCAGAATTCAGGATTTCATCCATTCAGTAAATTATATTCTACTATATGAGTACCTGTTAAGGAATAAATTGAAAGAAATAGAAGTTGTATCATAGCACAAGTCAATTCTGTATTCCGTGTAATTCATAACACTCCTGGGTATTTCACATTTCGTTCCATTAATAGCCCACATTGTCAATTACTTAAATAATGATCCCAACTTCAGCAGTAGTTTCACATTTCTCAAGGAAGACTCTGCAACTTTTTCTTCTGCCTCATGCATGATGTCGGCCCTTAAGACCACAATTGAACTTTTCTCTCAATTGTTTTTGAAAGTATTGGAACTGGGGCTTTTTATGTTGTGCCAGTTTGGCTACTAATGCTTAAAGATACGTACTTCGGGTGAAACTTTTGATACACAGATCCCACTACAAATTTTGCCACGGATTCTGTGAAGCTGGGATTTCAGTTTCTGGCCAGGCAGACTCTCAGGTGGGACGAAGGCGTTCTTCGTTCTGCACATGGAAGACATCATTGGAACATGTAGCTCTGTTGGGCTGGGCAGGGATCTGAATGGAAGTGACCTTTCCTATTACTTTCCTTTGGGGAAGAGCTCAAAAAAGAGGCTCAACAGATGGAAAAGTCTTTCCTCCATTTCTCTGTTTCTCTTGAGGTGAGAATGGCAAATTACCACACTTTGAGGGACTGGCATAAAAATCTTTCAATGGAGAAAATGTAATTTTTTCACAACATTACCATGCGTCCTTCCTAATCTCTAGCAGTTAATTTTCCCATTATAAAGTCTCATGAAGCTGTGCAACTGCTTTTAAATTTCTACAAGTTGGAGATTTTTTCATTCCTTTTCAGGAACTTCTCACATAGAAGCATAATATCACTGAGAAGTTTTATTTCTGAAAACGGGTGGAACATCTGACGTTCCAAGAGAGTTCAGAAATCAGGCTTTTTACTCTGGGTCTCTTACACTGAGAAGACGTCTTCATCTGCTATCATTTCTGGGGAAGTTGAACCACTGGTCCAGGATGTCCTGGCTTATTCTGTTGACTTCTATAGGACTACTTCAGTCTTCTTTCTGCAGTGAATGACAACAACTTAGATCTTCAGGATAATGCTTAATACAGGGAAGTACCCTTGGACTTTTTCACAGAACCAGCAGCTTTTAGAAGATGCCTCTCTGCACTATACTTGTAAGACCTTCTCTACCTATAAGATGATCCAATATCTCATACAGATACTATATCAACACTCTTACAAAATTGAATCCTCTGTGAGGATTACTAATTCTGAGAGTTGCTGCAGCAGTTATCTCTACTCCTGTCAGGTGAAATCTCCTCAGGACTGAAGGATAAACCTCTAGTTCAAGCAAAACCAGCATCGCTGCTAGTCAAGCTCAGTTAAGTTCTTTCATCAGTGTTTCACTGTCTGCTTCATCATTAACAAACACTGTAGATAATACCAAGAGCAGAAAGCAGAATTTCAGTTTATTTGGAATCCGATGGGGTTTTTGACCATTTCAGGAAATAATAATGCAATTGAAAGTTGTATGCTGAGGAGTTGGATTAATTCTCCACTACTTTTAGAGCAAGCTGATGCCAATTTTTACAAGCATCTCACACTTTTATTATACCATAAATAAACAGTGAGGAGGTCACTACTGTACATGATATTCATACCTTAGAATCAGAAAATGACCAGCAAAATGGTTCCCATCATTTTATAATTAACAGATGAAGAAGGTTAGATAGTGAACCTGTTTAGCAAAAGTTCATTGCTGGATACCGATCTCTTTCCCACCAGGCATAAAATGACGGGCAAGATCCATATCTGCCTGCAAAGTCTGTTTCCAAAGGAGTCACCAAGAGTGCTTTGGCAGCCAGTGGAAAGAGGTAGGAACTGTCAAAAAATGATCCTCGCCATCTGAGATGCTGGTCTTCAGTGGCAGCAATTCATCCTTTGGAGGCAACCATGGACTAGGGTCGAAAAACAGAAAAAAAGAAAGATAAATTAGATATCTAACTTTCATGAACATCTGCAAAGTCATTACACACGCTGTTACTTCTTCTCATATTCAGCGTGATAATAAAGACATGCCATGTAAACAACGTGATTCTTACCATGTCCGCTTTGTACAGACAATTGCAGAGATTTTCTACCTCTCCAATGATCCTAGATGTATTTCACGGTGACATCAGATGCACTGTCACAAGCTACCTCTAGCAGCACACACATTCAGCCCTTAACAGACATTAACAAAGCTGTAGCTCTTCTGAATTCAATGTGGTGCGTCCATTTCCCCACTGATGGGATCTCATCCTCTGCACAGACATTTTTTCCCCATTAAAAGCCGGGAGGTTTACAGTTAACTACAGAACAAATTTATTTATCCTTGTACTGAGGACCAGAACAGATTCTATCTTGCGATTTCCATGGGAAAATGACTTCCCAGTTGTGCAGAATCATTCCTGAAAATTGCAGCTCTAATTACTTCAGACTGGCATTGAGATCGTACAGAATAATCCTCACATTTAAGTTATAGAGAAAAATCATTAGAACAAATCAGAAGATTGCCTAGGAGCTCTGTAATATAAGGCAAAGTTTCCTTCTTCGGTCTTCTACATGCATTCCAATACTGTTGAAGGAGGCAATTTTCCCTTACTTTTCAAGGACACAGAGAAATTCCAGATGGCAACAGGCTAATTGTGGATGAAGTCCAAATATAAACCAGTGGGAAAGCTGCAATCACAAACCAATCAGACATGATTCCTTTACGATCCTGCAGTTAATGTTTCAGCGATTCATCACATCCTGATGAAGGATATTTCCACAGATGTTCTGAGCAACAAGGAAAAAAATCTGCATTGGGGCTTGGCAGGCAAATGGCCAAGTTGCAGGCTTGGCGGACGCTACAGCAGTGCCGCGTGGACACCTCCAACCAAGAGATGGTTCCTTAGAGGCCTTGGCCCTCTCCCTGCTCCTCCGGTCACTTCATCGCTTCGTTTGTGAACCTTCTTTCCTCTCTTGCTCCCTACAGTCTTACCATTATTAACAGAAGCTTTTGTACCATTCGGAAAAAGTTTCAGAGGTTCCAAATTATGGGGGTTTTGGTGAGGGTTTTTGTCACTTGTGTCTTATCAAAGAAGTTCTCACACCATTGCAAAAGGTCTATAAGTCTCTGAGATGCAGATTGTCATTGCCTTCATTACATTCTGCCACCTGGACATATCTTTACTTTTACAAGCAGTAATTTCTGTTGACCTCACTTACAGATGAATTATGATCCCCAACTCTAATCACGTTCCACCTAATAATCACAGATCTACATTCTAGTTAAACGGTTCCATCCAGCCTTCCCAAACATTGACTTTGATGCACATCTATTATTTTCCAGCTCACACTGTTTATGAATCATCTATTACTGTAAATGAAAAAAAGCAAACTCAGAAAACAATTATTTTATAAACTCTTTTCCTGGCTGAATTTCCAGCAAGAACATTTCTTTCCGAATGTCTTTCTCCAGGGCATCTATAAAAGAAGTAGGAGCCATTTTTATTTATATATATCCCCTCTATCATCTGCCAGATCTTACCATCACCTCTCACATACTACATGGATCTTTGCCTGTTACAAGCTGTACTAAACCCAAAGATTCTTTAGAAAATGTCCTGAACCTTCAATTTATTTTAAATTGGCTGAGAACATTTATACATTATTTTACTCTGGTCCTCAGATTTATCTTGAATTGCTGAAACATCATAATCTTTCATGCTTTATAATCTATAAAGTAGGATTCTAGTTTCAAAAGCATTCCAGTCATTTTAGTGGAACACCTCCCTTCAACTTCTGGTTTTGTTTGATGCATTTTTTCTTCTTTAAAATATTTGTTTTTTCTAATGTCGTTATGGTGTGGGAACTAGACAACTGTTCAGACGCAAAGTCACAATATGTGCTTTCATGTTACACAATGTTTACAATCAAAGACAAGAATTTATCAATGAAGATATTGCATATCTCAAAAAAAGCAAACACAAAAAATTATAAGAAAAACACCCGAATACCACAAAACATTGTGGCAAATGCAGAAGAAAAGAGCAGCATTCATAGTGTTCAAGTACTTATCCTACTGTAGATTGGTTTTGTTTTTTAAAATCAGTAAAAGAACATTATAAATCTGTACATAAATGTGTAAATAACTTCTAACTACACAGTGCATTCCCTCTGTGGTATGTTTGCCTTCTAATGTAGTAAGGCCTAGATTCAGCAAGACATCAGACACCTTGACTCCACTTCTAGTGAAACAGATATAAACTGCTGATTCCATGAATAAGAAACACCCCCTTACGCACCAATTAATTATCCAGTGAAAGAGGTCTGTAATTACTCATTGGAGCTCCCATGTCCTTCAGTAATATAAATAAACAAACAAGAAATGGTGCTGTATCAAAATTTGAGTGTAGATAAGTACCCAGACTTCCTAACACATGCAGAAAAGGCAGGGCTACATTCAGGTTAGTTTTTATTTTTGTGTTCTTAATTTAAAAAAATATTGACAATATTATCTCTATATAGCATTTTCATAAAACTTGTTGTGTCACTGGAAAATATTTGGAAAACCAACTGAACAAGAGTTCTTCCATCCAACCCCCCACCCCAAAAAAAAGTCCTCGTACTTCCAGCCAGCCAAATATGCATACATTTTCCAGTTTGTTATCCATGGACATTTTTTGTTATTACATACAAACCTCTAATAGAAAACAGACAGATACATTGCTAAAGCTTTTCACATGCTAATAAACATAATTCAAGATGCCATTACATCACTTCCCAACAATATAAACATTTCTTATTTCAAGGACTAGGGTCTGGCACTCTGCTTACACTAAATAGTACCTACTGTGCAAGCAAGCTCATTCAATTAAAACTGTAAGGCGTAAATCAGAATTAGCAGAGTCCAAATCCGTAACTGCATGACACTGGCTTAAGGTTGAGGATGTTATTTAAAAGGTAAACTATTCTGCCACACAGTCTTGTGTAATAGATTTCTGGACAACACCTAAACAGCAATTTTCGTCATACTTGAAACCATTCCCAAGTCTTTACAGAACAGGTGCATTGGGAAATGACCACCTGACAAGAGAGAAGGCATGGTAGCCTTGGAAGGTGCAGAAAACTGAGCTCAGTGGTGGTTTGCCTGTGCATTAGTATGGTCTACAGCTTATCCTTCCTGTCTAAACACAGAGAGCGAAACATGGGTCACATTCATTGGTCTACAGTAGCTTTGACCCACCAGTGTGGGAAGAGCTACCGCAGGTTAGACAGAAGGCCAGCCCATGCCAAGCCACTGGAGCAGGCGCATACCCTGGCATTCCAGCATTATAATAGGAATCAGGTGAATGTTTGTTTTCCCCAAGTAGCTCATTCAATGAAATCAGCAATTTTGTGACCACTGAAACTCTTCATATCTAATTTGGTAATAAGATTTGAATGAGGGTCAGAAAGGTTTTATCGTTTGTTTACAAGTGGTGTATTGAGACCACATGAAGCTATTTTTGATTTTTGAATATTTTCAGAAGAAATAAAAAGCCAAATGAGCAATTTCATTTCAGCCAAAGAGAATGTTTTGTTAAGCTGGAGCAAAAGTGTTGAGGGTCTCTGTTTTATGTGGTAATTGGAAACCTTTTCATTCTGGATCAGCAGAAATTACATGTAGAGTGTGGTTTGGTTTATACACCTATCCAAAAAATCAGTTGTTTGCACAGCTGTATACTAGAAGGTCTGGAAGAGCTCCTGGCAAATTCAAAGAGCGTTCTATACAACTTCATCCTTCACCCTTTCTTACACCTCAGCCAAACCTCCTCCACCACCTCAGAGGCATCACCCTTCACTCAGAATCTGATCCTTGCTATAGGTGATCACATTTGAGATGTATCTAAACACTGCAAATTCTTTATACCCATTGTGAAATTCAGGTGGAGACTTCCTCATCTATCCATAGGAGTAAAAGTCACGTTGAAGCTCTTCTCAACTCTCAGGTATTGTTTGAAAAAACCTTTGCTACGGCAAGGCAAAGTTGCTGATGTTACAGTGTTAATTTCATCTTGGAGTGCTTCCTCTTCTCCTATCAAATACCCTGACCAAAGCGACAAATATCCAGCGTTTGGCATCAAAATCTATCGCTTACACTTTGTGACTTGTAACACAGATTTTCTTTCTGTAACTGCTAGTGGTGGCAGCAGCAAGAACTTTTGTGCTTGATCCCAATGGCCCATCCCATTAGAGGCTACCTCCCCAGTAATATCTAACCTCCTTAAAGACACTCAGATTGCCTTATGCAAATCTTTATTATGGGTTTTAAAAAAACCCAAAACCTAACACCAACCCTGCCACCAGTTACACTGTCTGTACAGTGATGTCTATGCATTTTGACTGCTATGAGTTTTCTAATGTGCCCTTGACTCTATCTACTGTCTCTCACCTCTTGGTTAGGTTTCAGGTATTTGTGCTTTTGTGTTCCCATACATTGCAGTCTCTGTGTATTCTGATAGCAGTAATAGTGATTATCATCATTATATACCAAACACCTGTGTCCTGAGCCCCGCTGGTCTAGTTGTCAGTCCTCTACAAAAACAGTCACCCACTCTTATTCTTCTATATTGTCCTTCCCATCCTGTCTCCTTTGCTTGCCTTTCAACATCTGTATTCCAGCACTGCAAAAAATTAGCAGCAGTATCACCGTTATGCATACACCTTTTTCTGGGGCAGGAAGAAACTGAAAGTCAAGATGTATATATTTAATGTGTAAACCCATGACTTTTTCAGACACAGAAGGGTGTTCACACTGGCTGAACTGACTGAATCCTGAGTGCAATGTCTACTTCTAAAGAACGTTTCCCATAGAAGATTTTATTCTGTCTTAAAGAAGGGATGTTTTTTCATAGGAGCAGAATAACTTTTTAGTAGACAAGCAGTACAGCTGGGAACCAACCCCTCAATCCCCTCCCCTCTCCAAAAAAAAAAAAATAGAAGGAGGTTTTGAGACCCACCATCTATCTCTAGGCAAAGGTCAGCTTGCCAGTGTGCAATTCATGATACTCAAGAGCATTTGCTTTATTCTGTAATGATTTGATATTCTAACAAATGTTGTCCTTTGTGAAGAACTTTTCTCACTTCTACCCTTAAACCATCATAGTTTCAGTAATACTAATACTCTGGCATACTCGGTGTTGACAAATCAATTTTAGAGTGACAAGAAAGTTTTTAAGTTCCTTTGAAAATAAATAAATCACTCATCAGCATTCTTCCAGACCAAGACAAAGAAGGAGTATTTGAAAGGGGCAAGAAAACATAATGCAGATCAGTGCCAAACAATATTTAATGACAAACAAGACAGAATGAGTTCATATGTGCAATGATCTGATAATTATAAATACCACCCTGTCATTCATTTAGACAATAAATCAATTTTCACATCATGTATTTTGGAGATAAACTTGCACTGAATTGATCCAAGAAGTCATGCTTTTTATCTGGAATCAAATAATCAGAAGAGCTAATGTTAAATAAAAGCTTATGCTCCTCCAGGCTTAGCAGACCATCTTGCCACAGTCCTGTGGGCAGAACCAACCAGACTTGCTGCAGTGCTTAGCCTAGGACTTAGCATGGTTTCTCCAAGCAGCTACATGCCCTATGAAAACAGCAACAGATGTAAGCATCCTGGATGATCTCCAACCAGTCTGCTTCACTTAGATGCTTTCCTACTCCAACCTGACATGTGCAGGGAAAATTGTGTGTCCCCAGAGTTAATATAGTGAAACATATATCACTTCCATCTCCAGTGTAGGCAGCCAGTAAGAAAGTTTGGGGATCTGTCTAAAGCCTTCTCACAAGGAGTACAGAATGACTCAAGGCATCGTGTCATTGCTACCAGTGTTGACCCTTGTCACGGGTTTAAAGCAGAATGTCAATAAATTGAGTGACAGATGCTCTCTATTAACCCCCACCCTCCCACCAGAGGAAGGGAAAGAGAGGAAAAGGGAGAGAGACTTACAAATTGAATACAAAAAGTTTTACTAATAACACTAATAATACTAATAATA
>Ga0181612_104288_pt1 | contig 11948 bp, 10 predicted proteins | sample HoacroProtozoa21_FD_119630 | JGI IMG/M metagenome (GOLD analysis project Ga0181612, IMG submission 119630) | Hoatzin crop microbial communities from Cojedes, Venezuel. Combined Assembly of Gp0051906, Gp0051904, Gp0051908
AGAACAGCATGGAGTTTTTAGAAGGACTGAAAAAGCCAAGACGATCTTGGGCTTGGTGTTAAATAGTGGGATACGGGAGACGTGACGCGCTGAGCTGACCCTGGCTGGCCACAGCCTGGCTGCACGGCAGGGCCACTCCTGGGGCATCCCTCAGCAGGGACCACTTTGCCCTCGGGTGGGAGTGGAGATGTCGCTACACCAAGGGACTGGTTTCCCACACTCAGCAGGGAAGAGTTTAAAGCACAGTGACAGGGCCAGGCAGGGAGAGGTCAGCGTTTCGGAGCCCCAGGGGTGCCTGCTGGAGGGTACCATGTAGACAAGGTGGTGCTCACAGCCTCTGCAGGTGCCAGAGCATTCCCCACCATGCAGGGAAGAGCTCAGCTTTGCTCCTTGTGCTGGGCCAGCAGTCAGCAGCGGCAGAATGACATGTCTTTGCTTTACCCAGCTGCTTCTTCCTCCCTTTAGGTTTGTCCTCTCTCCTCTTCCAGATAGTTAGCATGTTGCTGAACCAGCCAAGGGGAAAGGAAAAAACCTGAGGTGGCACCTTTGCTGCTGGATCCCAGTGCGGACAGGCAGAGGACAAGAGGTACTACAGCTGGTAAGAAGCAACAGCCTAGTGTGCTTGCAGCTGGCAACAGGGCTGGGGCTGCCCTGTCAGCTGCTCTGCAGCATCGTTACAGGGTGGGAAATAATGAAACCACTAACCTGGAGTGACAGCCGTAGTTTTTCAAAATTCTCTTCTAATTGTGCCTTTTCCAGTTTGTGAGCAGTGTTCAGTTCTGGGGAAGATACACAGACATGACATTGCTAAGTGAAGTCCATCAAACCAGGGTCTGACAGCACAGACATCGTGAGCCAAGCGTGATTCGAGATGCAGTTTTAGGGCGTGGAGGTTGAGTGGGAAACTGGCAGCAATATACTCCTTGATCTTAGGTGAATTGTTTTGAAGATCAAGATTTCCTGATCTTTCACTGGTTGCAGGTACCTCTATTTCTGCCTGACCAGCTTCCGGTTTTTCAGAATGCTCAGAACTCCCAGCTCCTGGGGGCTCTGATCTGAAAAGGGTCAGTCTGACAGTGAGCATCCCCAAATCAAAGATTTTTAAATTAGATATATTTAAAAGCTTGGATTGCAATTTCTTTGGGGAGCTAGAGAGGGAGAGGCAGCAATTCAGATGCAAAAATGCAAACGATGGTGCTTCTCCAGGAGCTGTGGCAGACGACCTGTGAGGCTTACTGCGGTAGTGAGGCTGACAGAGCCTGACGACAAAAAATTCCTCTATTTATATTACATGATTAAAGGTTTCACTACTCACCCTGGACTTAGGAATAACGAAAAGTTTAATAACCAAAGTGGAATAAAGTTTAATCTTTAAACCAACGGCATCGACCTGTCATTCCGCACCGTGGTAGCACCCACCTTTTTAGTATCCAGCCACTCTATTTTTTTGTGTCCCAGACCCCCAGCCCCACGGGATTCTGCGCCCCAACCGCTGCTCGCTAGCCCCAGTAAGACCAGTAATGGTGTCTGGGGCTCCGGTGCCCCGCACAGCGCGGTGACCGCAGCCGCTGCAATGCCTGCTCCGAGCACAGGAGGGCATTTCGCACCCGCGCCGGGAGCAGGGAGCACAAACCGCGGCCACCAGAGCCGGGATGAACCACAGCCGAGTTCTGTCATCAGAAAATACTAACAAAAATGGACGGAGAAGAATATCCTCAAGCAAGGAACAGATTTTTTTAATTTGTTTTCAGAATTGTGTATGTTAATTTAAAAATGGCGTGCTAGATAGCATCTCTGCCTGCGGGAGAGGGGAGCAGAGCGTTCTCGGCTCACGTTACGCTCTGGACTGTGGCTCTCAGTGACACAGTGCAGAGCTGAGCAATATGGATCAGTTTGGGGGAAGCTGTGGGAAAACCTGCTAGAGCTATTTAAAAATTCGAACCTCATGTTTCTGTGTAATAAAAAAAAAAGAGGGAGATTGTACAGATGTCAACTAAAGCACGTCCAAAAACGTGTATTTAGATACTGATCTGGTAGGGAGGAACCAGCTCTGCCTGCAGCATCAAACCCCACGTAAAAACTGTAACACAAAATTAAGGTAGCAGTGCTGATGCGCAGATCTGCACCAGCGTGGGGCTTTGGTCTGCTCAGCATGGCCAGACTTTTGCTACTGAAAATGATGAGCCTTGTTTTCAGAAGCAGTGTAGGCATTTCAGCACCCAAATTCAGAGATGTGCAATGAGCTCTAGACTCCTGAGCACCCGAGGATTAGGCTCTTGAGAAAAACTCTGTGTGTGAAGTGAGGTGGAATTTGGACTCTATGTTCAGTGACCCATGGAGAAAGCCTTATCTCTGTCCCAAAGAACCCTCAGACAGTCTCAGGTCCAAGCTGGATGCTGTACACCCTACACACAGCTGTCCCTCACCCCACCGTGAACCCCGGTGGTCCACCCCGCGTGAAAGCACTAGACCAACACAAATTTTCTGTATCACATGCTCTGGTGGAAGAAAATCCAGGCTTGTGCAATCTCACTACAGTACTACTTCCTGCTGTGGAATAGCTCTGTAGCCATTGGGTTGTCTCTGGCTTACCCTGAATCTTGCAGTCATTCTCATCCTGCAGCACCGTAATGGCAACTATGTGGTTATTTTCCAGCTGTAACATTGCAGCTTCGTGTACAGCTGTGATATCTTCCACCTGTTCCAAAGACAACGAACGGAGACATGGACGTGTGATTAGACGTGCTGTGGCACGCTGACAATCCGCTGCCGGGGAGCTCCAGTGGGCTGGAAGCAGCAAAGGGATCTACCCAGCGTGATACTTCCAGCACCTGGAGCAGTTTTGTTCATTACAAAACAGGCATGTTGATGCATTGAGTGGCAGCGTGTAGTCACTACTGACAGTATTTTTGTTCATTTAACATAATAACGACAAAAGAGGCACATAAGAAAGGCCCAAAACCCCTCTAGTGAAAAAGCCACTTATGAAATGTTTAGAAATCTCAATATTCCATTAATCCAAATTATATTAATGACCTGACTCCCTCTGATGGTCAGATAAACATGCACAGTTCTGAGCCATCCTGGTTTTTGCCTTCACGGCACTTTGCTACAATGATTTTTATTGTAAGGCCTTGAATTAACTTTCAAGTTTTCCACGGAAAGTGCCTATGAATTATTCAGAGTTGTAAAATATTTATTTCTAGAAAAACATTGAAATTATCAAGGGGTATGTAAAATGAATTTCAATCTATCACACTTTTACTTGAAAAAGAGTATCCTAGAAAGTCATTGATATCCAAATTCGTGTGTCCTCTTGAGTCGTGTATTATGAATCCACACCCAGTAAACTGATGAAAGATACTACAGCACCTTTTTCAGTGCAGAGAGTTTTCAGGCTGGTGTGGAAGTGAGTAAGATGACAGTGAAGCCATAAAACCTTTCCTGATCTCATACTGAGGCCAGAAAGAGCTCCTGCTGCTGCAAGCTGCCCAACAAACTGCACCGCACACCACAGGCCACACAGCTGTCACGGGAGCAGGGGATGCAGTCGGCAGAGGGCTGTGGGCAGCCTGTGCTCCTGCACACCTGGTGGGTTTGGGACTCCTTCAGTACATTGTTTGCTACTAGACCTGGCTAAAGGCAAAGCGAGATCCCTAAATGATGGTGTTTTGATACGCATCATGAGAGAAAACGCAATGAGAAATGATGATCAAGGTCAAGTCAGTGGTCCAGAGCAGTTTCTGAACGCAATGCATCGACTTGCTTTTCTGGGTTTTGTCATCATAGTGATCTTATCTCCTACATTTAACACATTATCTGTGATATCTGGCAATGTAGAGGATCAAACTATTCTACTTTTACAATGAAACAGCTGTTCATTTCAAAGTGACTTGACTTCAAACAGCTTTTTTACTCACTGTTATATTAAATAATGGTACACAGTTACTGCAGCTGAGCATGTCTTGACTGGAATAAATGTTATTTCCCTGCATTTAACTGTCAAACATATGTGTTAGATTACCCAACACAAGCAAAATTTCCAACTGTATCAGAGAAAGCATGCTCTTAGAATGAAAGATAGGCATTTAACATGGAATTTAAAATTATCCAAACTCATTTTCATAATAATGTGGGAGACAACTCAGTGGTTGCAAAACTCTTTGTAAAACAATGGGGACTCAATCTACTGATATATTGCATGAAAGAGCAGGGAAAGGGGGGCTAGATGACTCAATGGGCTACTAGTGGGATAGGGACTATCACTTGAGTTTTCCCAAAGCGCGATGCCCTTGTATATGACGTCTGTGTGCTGAAACCTCATGAGCATTGCCATGTTCTTTACCTCGCTCTTGCTTAAGTCTTCATTCATACCCTAATTGCTTCTCAGCTGAGCTGCACCCCATAGGAATGATTAGGCTCAACTCCAGTGCCTTTAGAAGGTGAAGGGGTCTCCTTTCACTGCCATTATCCTTGGCAGGTTGTTTATCTATAAAGCCAATTAAACGTATTCCAAATGGTCTCCAGGGATTTTTCTGTCTTCTGTGTGTTTCATATCCACATCCCAAACGACTCTTTTTAATCTTCCACCATGACCTCCTGCCCGCAGTTTTTCGTAGCAGATAGTCTGCTTGGCACTGGGAATCACATCTCTTGGATGCTAATTCCAGCTTCGCCACTAACTCACTCTATAGGCTTATGCAACTGACTTAACGCATGTAATGGTTTTCTCTGGTTATAAAAAGAAGCTCAGGTGGGATTTTTAAGTCTTAATAAAGTAAAACCAAGGGAAGGCTCTAGTGGGAGAAGTTCAATAAGTTGGCGGACAGAACAGCTTGAGCTGAGCAGCCCAAGTGAGAGACACTGGCAAGCGGGACCACAGCCTTTGCTTTGCTATTTTTGCCCTTAGCTGCAAGGAGCTATGAGAAATATTGGGATGCATTAGCACACATGGCCAGTTTGTGAGCAGTTTGGCTCTCATAATCTGCTATGCTGAAAGAGCTGCCTCACCTCCTCAGAGACGCCAAAACCTGATAACAGTGTATCCAAAGAAATAAACAGCTGTCTGATACTAAACTAAATGGTGACGACAGCAATACAGTGTGGAACATTAAGCTGTGACTGGAAACCACAGAACTGGGATGAGTAACTTCCAAATTAGATGTGTGGATACAGAAATACATGCAGATCCATGGTTAAAAGGATTTTACTATGTTGTTGCCTGCATGAACACAAGCTCAAAATCCCCCACGCAGGTGGACAGCTCAAGGACCAGGCTTTTCGCATGCCCAGCGTAACAGCTCTTTAGCTCATGTCCCTGCTCTAATTCTGGCTGGGACTGGCTCCAGCCCAGCAGCATCAGAGCTGAATGACTCCGGTCCCTTGAGCAGGCTTGCTCATTTTGGCATGTTCTGAGCTGGGCACTTGTCCTCTTCCTCCCAGCACAGCAAGGAAGAACCAGAGGATTACAAACTCTTTGGGTCAGCAGCTGTTAGGGATCCCTATTCCTCATGCACCTCAGTTCCTAGACTAACAAAGTTCTTCTTTTGCCTGACCATGAAACATTGCTGGTGAGCAGCTTTCCAACCCTGCTTGTCAGCCTCCTCTAATTCAAGAGTGCTTGACACAGGATGGGTGTATGGCAGAGTAGGAATTCAAATGGAAAACCTGCTAAAAATCATCATGAGATGCTAATGGAATGACAGATTGAAAAGATGGGCTGAAACTGTGAGGTACCTGTCACAGCAGCACTTTCAAAGCAGTGCAGAGAAATGTTTGTGTTATCTTCAGTGATTCAGGAAACAAAGAGCTCTAGAGCAAAACAAAGATCTGGAGGAGAGAGAATTATTTGCCCCACAGAGGGAAAGATGTGTTGCCATTGCTTCTGCGTGGTGATGAATAGAATCACAATAGATGAGAACATGAGAAAAATAAGTATACTTCTAGTCAAGTCCTATGATGCCTATATCATCCTTTCTTGCACTGATCAACTTGAGGGGAAAAAAACCCACCATCTGTTCTTGTGGTCCTCAGAGCTTGCAGAAACACTTCAAAGAGCAGCAGACATAAGCCATAAACTATCTCAGCAAAAAATTAACTCGCGGAACAAATTCCTTCACAAATGCTAATGCCTGCTGATCCAGAAGAGGCCATGCTTGCAGCTAGAGCTAATATCTTCTACTAGGCAAACTGACACACTGACATAGTGAAAAGAAAGCCAAGGCTTTTGGGAACAACACCCCTCCTTCATATCAGAAAGTAAAGCAGAAAATTTGAGGGGCATGCAAGAAAACCATCTTGCATAAACTGAAATGAGAACCAGCAGACATGAATCAGCACAGTTTCTAAGCATTTGCAGAGGAGGATTTTGAAAAATCTGGTTTAGAACACAAAAACCTATTTGACAGCACTTTCTACTGCATCTTTGAAAATCAGCGGACTAACAGAAAAAGGTAGTTTGTCCGGGACAAAACAGCCCAATTGCATAAAGCCTGTGTGTGGCACATTACAAGCCTGCAGATCAGTAACAATTAGCAGGCACAGCAATTAAAATAGGTAAAATCCAGTGAGCGTGCTTCAGCTGAACTCTTCCCCCAGCCCAAAGCATCAAATGAAATAGCACGGTCGCACCCAGGACATCAGAGACTCCGGGGCACAGGCTGGGATGCTGTGTGTCTGTCTGGCATGGCTGCCTGACCCACGTGCCAGGGAGGACCACGCTGCACCCAGCCCCAGCAGATCATTGGTGTTACACAATAAATCTAACACCGGGCAGCTGTGACATGAGTGATGTAAAACTGTCACCGTCTCAGTCTGTATTCGACAGCAGAGCCTGATGTCAGCCCACTCCCCGGCCAAGAGCAGGGAGCAGCAGCAGCTCTGGAGCCTCAGCCACAGGCTCCTGCTTCAGGTAGCAGCCCCAAAATGCACAGTGGAGATACCCTGAGATACAGAGCACGCAGACATAAAACTTTCTTCTCGACCTTTGGTCGTTTCCATCCACCTCACAGATCACATCTGCACTGCCCTGTTGCTGCCATTTTACATTGCCTCATGGAGTGAACAATTCACCCTCCGCCACCTCCAGCTGCCCTGGGCATTGGAAAATCCCCAGGTTGGAGAGAATGGTGCTGGCAAACAGGAGGTCTGTTGGCTGGGCTCATGTTTCGCAGACGACTGGAACCTTGCGCTGCACCAGATGCCTAGGTGGCACACCCATGGCAGCGGGGGCTGCGACGTGTCAAAGCCTGACGGCATGGATTGCAGAGCAGATACTCGTGTAAGAAAAGCCCTCGTGACCTGTGGTACTGGGCAACGGGCAAGAGCTGCAGCTGGAAAGGTCAGAACTGTATCCGCTGCTCACAGGATGCAAAATGAGAAGAGGCCAGGTAAAGGCAAGATGTTCTGCCACCGTGTGAGAGGTGCCCATAGGTGAGTTACAGTACTTGCTCACTCCAGCTGTTAAAAATAAGAGCATTCCTACCTACATACAGCAAGCAAAGCAAGGAGAAGCACTTGGGACGTACCATCTAAGAGATTACACTGAATGTTAGAGATGAAATCAGGGAACTCAGAGTGTACCACCTGCTTGATGTTTAGGCTACGTGTTGCATGGGCTCTGTCGCTTCACTGTAACACCCTTTGACTAGCATTGCAAATAACGATGGGCAGAGCTCTGCTGGCCTTACCTGTGTTGAGCAGATTCTTGTTCATCTCCTGGTTTCATAGAAATTGACTGCAGTATATGGGCTGGGGAGCAAGTATATGTGGGGAGCAGAGCTAGTCTTAATATTTGTGCTATAAAACATCTGGAAGCATGTGAAGACAAGGCATGGCAATATACTGTACCACTATGTAGAAATACCAATAGGAATAAAAGGGAGGAAAAGCAGTAAAGATAGTCAGGAATATATTTTTCCAGTGATCAGTTCGTTACCAGTGTCTTCATGTTGGAGTGTTCAATACGTCTCATTACCTGAACCAACTTAGTACTGGCTACTACAGTAGCAGTACTACAGTGCTACTCCTCCAAGGGAACAGGCGGAGACTGACCTGATCCTGGTGCTGCAGTTTGACTTGCTCCAGCTGCAGCCTGTGCTGCTCCTGCAGGCTCTCCCTCTTGGCGTTGTACTCCTCTTGCAGCCGCTGCTCCAGTGCCTGCCGCTCCTCCTGCTGCTGCCTGCGAAGCTGCCTCGCCTCCTCCTCAAAGCGCCTCTCCAGCTCCTCCTTCTCGCTCTGTAGCTTCTTCCATCTCGCTGTGTTGAGGGCTGCGGAGACAGGACCGTACAGTCAGGCTCTGAACTCCTCGTGAGCGAACGGTGGCATCAGATCTGTTTGTACAGCACTGAGCACGGCGGTTCTCGCCGACTCTGGGGCTCCCCTCAGCCATCAACAAGCTCTCGCTGTCACTTCTCTCTTTGTCCCGCTCTCACACACACACATTTGTTTAAATAGAGGCACTGGCAGAGTATGCAAAAGCCTATGCAAAAATGTGATCTGATTAAGTACAATAATAACAATAATAACAATAATAACAATAATAACAATAATAATAATAATAATAATAGAAGAAGAAGAAGCAGGGAACTTCACGGACCTGCAGGGTGACTGGATGTCCGCTCCTGGCCAGCACAGTGTTGGATTCACAAATTGAAGTTTTTGGGCTTTTACTTTGCCTTGGATTTAAGAAACAGCATGGAAGACAATAACTTGACACAAAGCCTTTCATTTGACCTGATACAAGATTTTCCTTACGTCTTTCTCTCAAGCCACAGTCTTGGCTCAGTCTCCACTTCCAGTGATGTGCCAGGAAGGCAGAAGATGCCTGGGCTAGCAAGGTGCATCCTGTGCACATGTTATGCAGGGCAGGTGATTGACCACTTGACCACAAGAAGTAGATGCATCTCATATGTCCCATTTTCCAGCTGTAGAGGCTGCTCACCTCTTAAACCTCTCTTTCCCACCAGCTCCACGAAGGACCTCTTGAATCCATGAATGCACACTTGCTTAAAATATGTTTATATTCAAAGCACTATCTTGTGTGCAATCAGAAAATGTGAAATTTTTGCTTTTGTGAACTAATGCAGTGACCACGCTCCAAATTCACAACCATGTCTATAACTAGTTTCAGGAGATGCAACTCCAACAGTTCCACCAAGTCAAGGACATCCAGTCTATTTCCCCATCTGGTTCCTCACCTATGTTTCTCCTCACTTCCCAGGTCAGCAGTGTCACAAACACTGTATCCTCGGCCTTTTGCTTTGCTAAAGAACAGTTGTAATCAATCCAGATATTGAAGACCTGATGCAAGCTGGACAAGGTCAGCCAGACTACATTTAGAGAGCAAGTTTGCTCACTTGTAAAAATCTAACAGGTAAGAAGTGATTAAAATCACCATGGCCATAACATTCAGAACAACACTAGAGAAGAAGAGATGTGTTTTTAATGGCACTGCTAGACCTTCCTTCTGATTTAGACCTATAGCCGGTTTAGAAAAACTATCACCTTTTGAATATACCATCTGTATTAGCCACTCCTCCTTCCTTTGCCTTTCAAAATGCGTGTGCCCTGCACATACCTGTATGGCATTGTAAATTAGTGAACTGGAAGCAGATGTCTCCCTGGGTAGACAACTTCTGAATGTTTCATGACCATATTTATCCTATGACCATATATTTGTTCAACATCTGGCAACCCACCCCACCCCCGTGTTTTCCTGTCTCCTTCTACTATGGTATCAGACTGTGCTCATTTTTTCTCAGGATAGCAATAATTCGTCAAAGTTACCTATGGCTGTGACCACAGTTCATGCTAGGTGCACCCATGCAAGGTAGTTTGGGCACCCAAGCTAACCGTCCCCTTCCCCACATAGCTATTTTTCACCCTGTTCAGACCTCTGCTTCCACACTTACTGGATAACAATATCCAGACTTGCTCAGTATGTCCACACGGGTATCACCAATGGGGTCCTCTTCTGATCCTGATGTTTTCTGGAGCATCAAGAGGGACTCTGCGTCCATTTCAAGCTCTTTGCTCCTTACACAAAGAGAGAAAGTGCGCCTGAACCAGTGAGCTTAGCACTGTGGCAGCAGCACACAGAAAGCTTTCCCACCTGCCTCATGCCCAAAATGGAATGGTGCAATTTATAGGGTCATTAGCTGAAATGTCTTGTCTCCTGGCAGTTTGGATTATAGCTCTAAACCCTCTCTCTTGGTTTTTGCTTTTTTATTTTCTTCGTCCTGCAAAGTGATCACAGAGCTGGAGGACAAGGGGTAACGCTTACAGCTCTATGTTCAGTAGAATTCAAACTTACTCAAGCTTTAAATTGGAGAGGTAACGAACCCTGTCTCTCTTCAGCCTTTCTAATGAGATTACCCGGCACACAGGGAGTGCTGGGCAATGAAATTACATACTCTAACCAAAAGAAAGTCCATGTGAAACACTTTCTGTAACCTGAAACACAAAACTATTTGCACTGGGCTTTGAGCAACCTGGTCTAGTGGAATGTGTCTCTGCCCGTGGCAGGGGGGTTGGAACTAGGTGATCTTAAGGCCCCTTCTAATCCAAACCATTCTACGATTCTATGATATGATTATATGATCTTGCAAATCAAATCCTGATGCAGGTGCAAAATGGAAGGAAGAGGAAAGCGGGGAAAGAGAGTCTGTATAGGATGTTCCCTAGACACCCAAAAATGATATCAGAAACAGAAAATGAGGCCATTGCCCAGGAAATTTGCCCTATACTGAATATCATACGCCCCTAACGAGAAGGAGTGATCCCTACCACAGCCTCTCAGATCGAGACAAATGAGGACAAGGACTGGTGGGGAAAGATGGAATCTCTTTTTAAACAGGAGATGGACCTTTGGGCCTGACTCTACAGGGACAGGAGTAGCAGAAGGCGACAATTGTGCAGCCCAACACAACGTCTGCGGCTCCCTTACCCAGCTGGGGAGCAGAAATCAGCGTGGGAGAGCCTGCCTTGCTGGAGCCAGCGTTTAACCAGCTGCGGCTTCAGCAGGTGGTGCTGGAGAACCAGGCTGAACTGCTTCTAGCAGGGCCTCGGCAACAGATGCCTGAACAGCAGACCCGCTAATGTTGCTGGAAAACAATTAATTTTGCTTTCAGACATTGGGATATGGATACTGTAAAAATTAGTTCCCCTTCCGGAAAAAGAAAAAAATAATAACCACTAAGAAAAGTTATATAAATGCAATGCTGGCACGGAACAAATGGCACAAGACAAACAGAGCACAACTGCTATCAGCTGCTATTGAGAAGGGTTACAGCCTGGTTTTCTGTTTCTTTCTGTACAGGTATTTCAGTTGCTGCTTACAGGCTGGGAATGACTCTGACATAGCATGGCATTTCCCAGGATGACAGCGTGCTGGGTTGAACGAGAGCAGCTGCCATGGCTTCCTTTCTCCCCAAGCACCGAGTGGCTTTTACAGTGTGCAACAGATGAGCAAAACCCATTCCGGGCTGGGCTGGGAAGGTGAGGGACCAGGAGATGTCACTGAGGGACTGATCCTTGCAAGCAAACCCAGCCTGAGCTGCAGCCCAGCCGCCCCCGCCCTGGCCCTTTGCATGCAAGAGGGTAACTCCTGTGGGAATGGGGAGGTTGGCATCATGTGTCCTCGCAGAAGGACTGTCTGCTGCTGGCATGAGAGGCTCTTCGCCTCTTCCCCCTGACTGTCAACCGCAGATTCACAGACAAATCACACCTGACTCAGGCTAAGGGTCCTCTGCCTGGGAGGCATATCCAGGAGGAGGTGGCACACGGGCTTAGGCTTTCAAACTCTCGTGAACACAGATAACACAAATTTTAAACTTGACATCTGATCGCCTTCCATTCATCTAGGTTTTTATGCATCTCCATACCTCCTCTCAATTCACTTCACATGTCACTTTTTTGACAGCAAAGGAGCAGGTAATTCTGACATTTAA
>Ga0181612_118117_pt1 | contig 11948 bp, 7 predicted proteins | sample HoacroProtozoa21_FD_119630 | JGI IMG/M metagenome (GOLD analysis project Ga0181612, IMG submission 119630) | Hoatzin crop microbial communities from Cojedes, Venezuel. Combined Assembly of Gp0051906, Gp0051904, Gp0051908
CTGTACTTTCCTCATCCTTGCCTATCACTTCTCTCCACCGATTTTCATCTTCATTTCCTCGGATTTATTGTGACCACTGATGTTAGCGTATCCTTGTTATAATGAAAAAACAGATGGTAAAAACATTTCCTTTTTCTTCAGTCTGCAAAGATCTGTGTTTGTACCTGCCTTTCAGACAGTTGAATGTTTCTCTGCAGAGGTCCTCAGCTTAGAAATTAATTTTAAAAGATTTTACTGTGTTTTAAATCATGCGATTTCTTCCTTATAAAAATCCCCTCAATGCTATGTTTTGTTACCGCTTATGAGTAGCTCTCCTTAACTTTTGGTTTGAAATACCATTACATTTCGACCTTTGCTGCCACCTGCATCTCACACTCAGTTATAAACACTGCTGCTCACCTCATGCTCTGGCGAGAGATGTTCCATGTCAGTTCGTAAACACTTCAGTCCTGGTAAAAAGTGATTGACCATTAAATCCTCTGAAATAACTAAAAATCAGCTCGTTAAGGTATTATAAGGATTGTCTCCTGAAATTACACAATTCTTTTTTCTATCTTCTGATAATGTTATTCTACTGAACACAGGGACAAGCTATGGCAGCAAAACCCAAGAAAACAGAACAGCATTTAGCACTTTGTGACTAATAAAAAAGATCTTAGATACATTTAACTTGATATATTTCTTACATCCAAACCATTCTTTCATATTTTTTCTTCATTTACTGGTTAAGATCAAGGGCTTTGTTTTTGTAGTTTTTTTCTTTTTTACAAGTATTTATCAGTTCCACTGTATTGGGTCTGGCTGAGATGGAGTTAATTGTCCCCACAGCAGCCCTCAGTGCTGCGCTTTGTGCTGGTAGCTAGCAAGGTGTCACTAACACACCCGTGTTTTGGCTACTGCTGAGCAGTGCTCTCACAACACCAAGGCTGTCTCTCCAACATTCCCCCCTCACCAGTCGGCTGGGCGAGACCTGGGAGGGGACACAGCCAGGACAGCTGACCCAAACTGACCACGGGGATATTCCATACCATATGACGCCGGCTCAGCAACAAAAGCTGAGAGAAAGGAGGAAGACAGGGTGCATTCGTTGCTACAACGCTTGTCTTCTGCAGCAACCACTACGTGCACTGAGGCCCTACTTCCCGGGAAGCAGCTGGACATCACTGCCTGCTGATGGGAAGCAGAGAACAAATCTTTTGTTTTCCTTTGCCTCTGTGCACGGCTTTTGCTTTATTAAATTGCCTTTACCTTGACCCACGAGATTTTTTCCATCTTACTTTCTGCCCCCACATGTCCTGCTGAGGAGGGGAGTGATAGAGTGGTTTGGTAGGCACCAGGCATCCAGCCAAGATCACATCCACCTTCTGTGAAAACCTCTTCTTTATACTGAGCAAATCATGTTTTACACCACACATTGAAATATAAACTTAGTTACTCCTCAAGTATTAATCTTCTCCCCCCACCAGAGAATTAACAGCTGAACTTCCCCTTAAAACAAGGATACAACAACAGGAAAGAGCGCTGTAGGCTTCAAACAGGTGGGTAGCAATATCCAGTCTCTTCGAATCCACAGACTGCTGGTTGTTGACCAAGGCTAACTTGTGCAAGTGTGGAATAACAACTGTAAAAGTAAATACCAGAATAAGTATTTGAAACTGTTTTCCGCAGACTTGCTTAGCATTAAACAGTTGCTAAGTGGCAATCACAGGCATCTGAAGCATCACACAACAGTGTGGAATAAGAACTGCAAATAATGGCTTTTGATGGGACTGCCTTTGTGGATTTTACTGATCAACTTGAAATAAAACTGTGGTAACACCACCTAAAAGAAAAAGATACCTCAGAGTACCTGTGAAATAGTAACAGTTTACAGAAAATATTTTGCAAGATTATTACTCTCCTGCTGCTAACGGTGTCTAAAATATGCTTCTATTTATAAATACAGCTGCTAAGCTGGTGACAGGGATATGCATGTCGTAAGAAATCTTCACTGACTACAGAGGAAGCCATCTAATGAGTTTAGCCAGCTAAACTAGACGCCTGCAGCTGGGAGGCACGATAGCTCCTCACGTTTGGTTTACAAGTATCTTAACACAGTCTAACAATTTAGACTCTTCTATGTGTTTTACATTCGCTCTTCTGTGTGCTTTACACTTCAGGGCCATGAAAAAAAGCTTTTTTGTTAATATGGGATGCACTTACATTTAAGGTGTGTGGAATACTTGAAATTTATGTGCCCGCAGGGGGTGAAGCATTGGGGGAGGTGGGGGAGATGCAGGCATTTTACGTGTAATTTAAAAAAAAAAGACAATTTCAAATTTGCTCTGCAACAAAGTGACCAGTCCCCTCTGGCTCTGAAATTATTCATTACCGTGTGCTGGTGTTCTGTATTCACACCACTGGTAGGTAAAGTGAAAACTGTATTAGCAAAGCGTTAAATACTGGGACATATCAAACTCTAAAAACAAGAGTTTTTACCAAACTTTTTGTAAACACAAAAAAAAAAAAAAATCAATATAACCAGCATACTATTAGCTTTGGGACAGAGAGAGGAAGACTGCATCTTCCCACTGATGCAACTTACATTCATCTCTAAATCTGGGCTCAGCATTAGGTCCAACTCTTCCAAATGTTTTTATGATTTCTGTGTGTAGAGAATGTTGGTCTTGGTATTGAGGGTCCTCCAGGAAAGATGCCAGCTGCATTTTCACTCTTTCCAGAAGCTTCAGTATTCCCAGAGAAATAAAAAGTGTACAAAAGAATGAAAATACTAGAAACCATTACGGTAGTTCAGAGTATGTCTATAATCTTCCATATTTCAGATGCTAAACCTTGGACTTTCTGTCAATTTACATTTTTTTATCCTGACAGGACATTCTAAACTCTTCAATGCAGCCCTACATTTGAAAGATTGTTAACAGCATTTTAATCTGATCTATCTTTAACTATAAACAGGTGATTCTATATAGCTGGTCTCTCCTCATGAGGTTTCCTTGGTTTTGATACTCACATTTTTTACCTGCTATTAAAATTTCCCTCTTACAATTAATATCTTTGGAGTTTTCCTGTTTAATTAGAACAGATTTTTTTTTTTTGTATTATATCTCAATTAAGCTGAAAAATTAGCTGCAGAGCACAGACATGCAGAAGTAAGCATCATAAAATCAATGAGATTAAAAAGATTTCAACCAACGGCTAAAAAAAAATGAAAATACAAAATATATCTCAGATGACATAAGTATTTAATTTGCATTCAAAGTTGTAAAAATAACATTTTCTGATACATTTTGGAAGGCAGTATCACCTCTGTACTTTACAGCTTATTGTAATTAGTGCAATGGATACAGTAATTTTTGTGTGGTAGCTAAACAGTATTCTTCCCAAACTGATTATAGGCATGCATTCCAAGCTACAAAATTGTAACTTATCCATCTTCCAAGTACTTGTGAGTCATCACTGACTTCTTACTCACATTTCCTCAAACACATTCTTTTAGAATATGTTGAAATTACAGGAAGAACGCATGCTCTGCAAAAAGTTGCAAGGACTTTAAGAAGAAATTCGATTGTACAGTTATTATATAAAACGAAATACAGTATTTCTACTGCTTACAATAGAATCCTGGGTGTCTTTTTCAGAATTCTGATCTATTACCAGTTTCATCATTTAAAAAAAAAAAGGAGGAACTGTATATCTCTATTATCTTCAAGGATTATTTCAGTTATATCGCTATGATGTCTTTTAATGTCATCTTGGACACCATGGGCTAAACCTGCAGATATGACAGGAACTACAAAAGACTTGTGCCCTTCTAAAGTATTTGGAAGCCATGCAGGATATCCTAAAGAATCTAAAAGGGTACAACCTACTTTTGTGGAGATAACTGAATCCCACCGTGACTCTTTGTTTAGCAATTTTAAGTACAGCTATTTTACTTGGAAATACTGGACTGGGATTTCTCAACCATGTTGGAGAATGTTTTAAAAAACATTTCGAACATGGGATTTCCCATCTTCTAGCACAGGCCTCCTCCTCTACATATCTGTTTTCCTTTGTTTATGTTTGGTCTGATATTTAGAAGGAAATGTTTTTACTAGTTAAAAGAGGGTTGGTTTGTTTCCAAAAAAAAGAAAAAAAAAGACCACCGCAAAACTGGAAAGCATTTTGGAAGAGGACACAACAAAGGAAGAAATGATGTATAAGCTGCTCTTTTTTTTTCTTCCCAGCTCATTAATAAATTATTGGATGTCTGGATTTATAAAAAAAAAAAAACAAAACAATCACCCACTTCTTATGCTACAAAAACAACAGCCTAACAACAGGTGTCTTACCTCTCTCTGAGTAACAGTTTCCATGATGGTCCCAAAAGCAGGAATTGTTGCGATCCTTACTGAACTACAATAGAAAAAAAGAGTCTTTAAGATGTTTTAAACATTTAGAATACAATTAATTAAGAACAAAGCAAAATTAAAGAATTAGTACTTTAAGTTACATTAGTTTCTAGCAATGACAAAACAAAAAAAAAGCAGACCAGGAAAAAAGACAGACAGGATTAACTCAAGGTCTCAATCTGAAACTCACAATTCTGGATCACTGGACAAGGTAACAAGGGCCGGAGCAACCCGCTTGTCAACTAAGGCTTCACTCATGCCTCGAAGGGTCAGCTGTAAACCAGTCAACATGCAATAAAAAATGGTTTGGTAAACTTGAAGAACTGGGTTAGCTGTGACTGAGGATGGGCAGGCAGACTCTTGGGGTTGTTCTTGGTTTAGTCACCCACACAAGAAATTAAAACGATTAAGACTCTATTCATGCTGCAGCATTTATTAGTAACAACCTGTTAGCGAGATTAGCAAAGCATCCCTCCTTAGCTTGAAAGAAATATCACATCAGGATGTCCAGGAATTGAAGTACTACGGTAGTCTATCAGAAATTAGATACAGCCAAAACTATTTTGTATTTCAGTAATGCAAATGATATTTAAATTTGCAGTAGTAAAGCTGATAGCATTACAGAACACATTCACATCTAGCTTTCTGCTAGAAATCATTTAAGCAAATTTCAAAACTGACAATATGATTAAACATAAAAACCCCTAAAAATTAAATTACATTGATGTAGTTTTCTATTTAAAGTTTATATCCAGTTTAGTTCTAGGTGTTGCAGTAAACCTTTTCATTCACAAATAAGTGATTTAAAAGTTCCATTTGTTTAAAGGTAGTTCAATTTTTGTTCAGCTAGAAAAAGAAACAGAACTGATGGTTATTTCTTCCTCAGTATTAAGAGGGATGCTAGGTATATAAGACAGTCAGGAAACTTACATTTCAGGGTCACTGGAGAGAGTAATGAGAGCAGGAACAACTCTCTGAGCTACCAGAGTTTCATGTACCCCCTTCACCAACAGCTGAATGGTCGGAGCAGGGGGGTATCACAGGTGATGCACGGAAAGAGCGAGCACAGTATCATGGGAAGAAGAACGGCACAACCAAGAGAGAGAAAGAAAAAACACAAAAAGCAAAACCAAAATTAGAAGCTAAGCAAATACTGCTACACTAGTGCTTCATTTATGCAAAGGCATGAAGAAAGCTGAAGTGGTCTGGCGATCAGCACAAACCTGACAAACTGAATAATATGATTTTTCCTCTATTTTCAGCTATTTTAAAACTTGAACTCTGAGAAGTTTAGCAAGTAATTACATATTATAATTCAAATACTAATAGAATTATGTAATTATATGTACATTGGTGTACAATTAAATACTAACGCGATGCCAATTGGAGCTTGACGGTTTGATCTAAGTGCTGTTCCTAACTCAAGGGAATGGTATTTACTGTAGTAGGTGGCTGTCACATGCAAAGTAGATGCCTTCAGCTAGGCCAAATGCGTGTAATTTCCCTGCACTGAGTGACACCTTTCAGACCTTTCACAATGTGACAAACAGCACTTTCCCAGATACCACTAGGCTTTCCTCATTCAGGACTACTTTAGACTTCACTGCCATCCAAGCAGTACGGACGGGAAACCTCCCCGAATTTCCCTTGCTGGTAGAAAATGGAGAATCCTTGGACTATTTACGAAATGCATTTCACCAAGTCTTTTTGCAAACTAAGGAAGAGATATATTTGTTGCAATACCTCCCAAATGTTAAAAACTGAGATCACAGTGAAATTTGTTACCCATAAATATGTGATTATTGTTTGAATTTAGATGTTCCTAGGTGATCTTTTTTTTTACATGACTTCCGTAGCCATACATAAGCATACATTTGCTGTGTATTGCCCTTTACATGTTTCCTATGTATGAAAATGTATTAATTTTAAAAAATGACAAGTTCCAAACTTTCTCCATATTCAGCAAAACATTTTTTTTGGTCTGCATTAATAAAAAAGGGAAATCCTTGATATTTCCGTTTTGTCATTCACGTAAGCAAGTCTGCACATATTTGCTGGTTTTAGGAAATAAACTTCTTAGTGGTTTCTGTGTGAAATTTGAAATGTGTTTTCAATCTTTAGCTATATTTTAATCGCTTGAATTACATCATGAACACAAATGAAATTCTTTGCTTTTCCCCCCAGCAGTGTCACAAGAGAACATGTAAGATCCACAGGGCATGGGGAAAGCAGCAGCCGTCAGCACATCACGCAGTACTTCAAGCAGGCAGCATTTACCCCCTCTAACTAGAGAAGGTTTTACATTCCGCTATTTGTCCGAGCATTCCAGCTTTACCAACTCTGAATTTAAAACAAAATTGTGAAAGATTGGAACCTGACTTTCTAGAAGCCTTCTGTACAAAGCAGTAATTTTTATTCAGCAATATTTGTGCGTGCATGCACGGGTGCACACAGGCACTGAACACGCTGTGGCCTTACAGATAACAACTGGAGAAGGAAGAATGGGGAGAGAATTGTTAATCTGCGTAAGAACATATGCTGCAAAGCACCTGGAGGGGGAAAGCTGCCCCTTCCTACACTTGTGATTCAGAAGGTATTAAGAATGTCACTTCAACAACTAGACTTTATCATTAATACATTTCACGATTATTTACAGTGGTGACAAAGCGCTGATGTGTGGAGCTCATGGGCTACTCTTCAAACAGCTGTTAAGGACGTGACTCACTGCTTGGCTATAATGATCTTACTCTCATATACAGACTTACCAATTTTCCCATTGATTAAAACAGAGAATGCTTACTCTTTTCAATTCTGAACAAATAGGGACTTGAGTTTTCTTTACTAATCTTAATTTTGAGAAAAGCCTAGAGGTAATGTAGTGCTTTAAAAAAAAAGTTTGGGATTTGTCTAATTAGCAAACAATTCAGAATGATCTCAGCTTCGTGACTACGTGGGCTGCCACACTTCTAGTTATGGTAAAGCACGGTAAACAGCGTCGTTCTGTCTTACAGAAAATACAATGTGCTGTGAAATTCAAGTGTCATTCCGAAGATGTGCTCCTAGCCTTGAACCTAAACAGACCAACAAAGCTTAAAACTCAGCTAGGCGCTTCATGTTCAAACCAGCAGCAATCAAATCCGTTTGCATCAATATTCAAATGGGAAACTACTGACTGAAAACACAGAAGCAACAGAAACAGCTGGATGGGTAAAGCTATGTAGCAGCACGTAAAGTTACAGTGGGACAGACAGCGTAGATTTTTATCCTGTTTTGATTCCTCTAGATCAACGTGCGATCATTACTTCTGCATACTACAGCTTAAAAATGGCAGTGCAAAGCTGCCAACCCCCGAAGGAGAAAAGGGGTAGAACGGCTGCAAATCACTGCTGTGCCCTTCCAGTCTTTAACAGGCTGCAAAGGTTTGGTAATGCAGCCTGGCAGGCCCAAATCACAGCAGTCTCTGTGCTGCTGTACAGACCACTGTGCTGCTCAGAACCCTTGTAGTTCTCATACAGCTGTCCTGCAGGTGACACACTCTTTATCTTATTATCTAATCACTGGGCTTTGCCATTCAGCAGCCTCTGAGACGTCAGAAATTCCTTGAACAGAGGAACCTTCCAAAAGGGACACTAACTATTACCACCTCTTTACACAGGTGACTTCCCAAATTCACATATTGCCATGTATAAGTATGTATGCTATGGCTATCAAGGAAGTGGCAATATATCGATGCTATTGTCAAGTGAAAAAAGTGTCTGTAATAAAGTTGCCTATGTTTTAGTAAAAATCGAAGCACACCAGGAAATAAGCAGCCAAACCGCATGCAGGACTGCCTAAAAATGATCAACATGCAGATGAATTTGAAAAGAAACTGCAACCAAGACAACGGCCTGTTGCAACTGAGGTCTTTCACATGTTTGGCTAATGCTTATTAAAAAAAAAAAAAAAAGCTTATCATTAGGAATATAAAATATAAGCAATGTTCTTGTCAGATTAAAAAAAAAACCAAAACACCACTCAAAAATATTTTAAGGGTGACCAAACACTGTCATCTCCTTTTCAAAGGGAGAAGGAGGAACAAAAAAAGGACAAAGCTGGATGTTTGCAACTGAAGTCTCAGGATAGGTCTTCAAAGTGGTTGTTTAGTGTTTTATCAGCAGTGACTTGCAGAGCTGCAGTAAAGAACACTAACAGTTATGTTTAGTGCTCCTTTTTCCCAGGCACACTTGCGATTTGTTTCTGCATGGATACAAGGTGGGAGGTTCAGCTGCAGGTCCGCCACAAAGCTGTCCAGAGGACTCCAGTGCGGAAGAAACACGCACACAAACAGGGGACTGCCGTAGTGCGATTAGAAATAGTAGCAAATTAAAGCATTTCAATTAACACTTGATGAAACAAAGGCATGATGTGGAAATTAAAGCAAACTTATTAGTTAAATGTAACAGCCTTTATCCTGAACAAATTTACAGATGTTAAGGGAAATATGAAGCTGCCATTATGTGGCAAGTAAAGTAACCCTAAACTATTGTAATTTTTACAAAAAATGCCAGATTGGTTAAATGTATGTTTTTACCACTGTATTTCACACCAATGGAAACTAGTTTGAATCGCAATGCAGGTGCATTGTACGAGTATACACTAAAAGAAAAACGCTGACCTGTGAATGAGGCTCCTGATTACGGGCTGAACATCAAAAGCAAACGTTACAACTCAGAGATGCTTGTTTATGTTTATCTACAGACCTAAGCAAACACATTTGACAACGTATTTAATTCTGGTTTGAACACAGTTTAGCGATGAAATGCATTCTCATAATCGGAAAAAAATTTTCAGCATGCAATAATCGGGACGCAGCAATCAAGTCCGAAGCAGATCAAAGAACACATACACAGCTACTACAGAAACTTCTTGCAAGTGGCTAAGGACAAATTGCTTAATGAAAGATGCGCTGTTGAACAGAGAGCAGATACAGAAACAACTGCACGACAGCTTCCTGCTCCATCACACAGCACACAACTTATTTAAGCCATCTGTAATTTTTAAGAATGTAGCGGCATTATCTGAATCACTGTTTTTAAAAATAAAAAAGGTGTAAAAAAGTTTGGATAACACTTACCTCAAACATTCTGGCAGCTGTACATCGAACAAGAGCAGAAGTATGGACAACTCCATACCATAAGACAGTTAACAGCAACTCATGATAAGCTGGGTTTGCACTAAAAAAAAAAAAACAGCCGGGCAATCAAAAAAAGGAAAAAAACCCAGAAAACTCCCAAACGTTGAATATGTTCCTTGCCTACAAAACGTAGTCTCAAGAATCCATTGCTCGACAGATCTTGAACTCCAACATTTATCCTTTCTGAAGGATACACAACATTTATCTCATTCTGAAAGACAAGCAACATGCTGCTGTCTAGAAAATATGTTGCATTTTGAAGTTCATTTTGTAAAAAATCTTTAAGAATATAATTTTTGATGAATTATGACACCGAACTGAATGCAAACATATCGAGAACACAACATAATAGTATGGAAAATACAAAATTAACTTCCATTTCATCCTCAGTGACTGATTTTTTTGAGGCTTTTTGTTCGGTTTTTGATGTTTCATTTTTACACTTCAGAATTTTTCTACCCCTGCATTTTTAATCTATAGATTAAAAGTTGAAATTTTGTGAAACACTATGGAGAAAAAGCAAGTATACCCTTTATCCACCTGAAGCATCACAGTTATTAAAATTACAGCCAGACTAGTAGCTTTTCATAAAAGCTTCTATTGTATCTAGATCTAGTCAACTCCAAGGTATATTCTTTACCCCAGTTCCACAAAGGAAGCTTTCAGGCTATCGAGAGGAGCGTGGGATAGTGAAAGCATGGTCATTACATCTTCTAAGAATCCAACTAACAGCTTGCGGTCTTCCTCCTGAAAGAAGAGCGGACAATACTGAATGTAGGAGAAGTATTTGCCATGGTTGTGACGCCCTACAGCTACAGAAGAGACAAACTATGAACGAGAACAAACTAGACTTAACCTTTAACAATCTTCTTATGGACTTCAGAAACGTAGTTCAAGAACAAGAGCCTCTCAAAGCAAACACAAGACGACACTGTATTTCTGTATTTCACCAACTAAACACATACTCATGCATAAATTACGCAAATTGATTTACTAAGGAAACTTTTAAGAAGTGTACTTAAGCACTTTCATGGCTCCTGACACTTTGTGATGGCTCACAGTCCACTAAACATTTGTGAGATGATGAAGCATTTATCTTTTCCTGAAAGCTACATATATGGCAGTCCCTAACTGCTGGTTACTGGAGGATTAGGTAGTATTGTTTATGGGGTGTTTATTTTAGTACTAGGTAACACTAAAATTTTAAGACTCCAGCTATGCCCAAAATGACGATTTACCTGCTTATCTGCTTCAGTAAATTTTGCAAAATTATGTTTGCGGGGGCCACAGTTAAATGGCCAAGAACCCATTTATGGATTAATGCTAATATTTTTGATAGAGGCACATGGCAGCTGTCTGAGAGTTAGCAGTAGTGAAGATGTCAGATTCATTTTAACATTTACTGAATTCGTGTTTTAACACTGATGACTATCATCTAAATGTAGTAGACAACTTGACTAGAAAATTTGCCTTTAGATGTGTTTAAATCTGCCCACCTATCTACCTATCTTCAAAGCACACGAGCACTTGAAATTTTCAAAGAAAACAGTAAGGGTTTTTTGGCAGAATAAATTTTACATATTATTACATATTTAACAAAGCAACAGAAAAACAAACCTACCTGAATATAACATGTAAGGACCCCCGTTGCATAGATGGGAACTGTGGCTTTTGTTAGCACTCCGTTACCTGCTGTGGAATCTAATAAAACACAGTGAAGAATTCAGGTTTTACATATACATATATGTGTGTGTATGTGTCTAATATATATACTATATAATTTATACATACGTAAAAAGTAGACTTGTAAGTGTGTATTATAAGTACTATATGCATTTACCTTTTTATATATATACATACATATGCATATATACAGGCACACATGTGCTAAAATAACGCTCGGGTGGTATTTGGATTTGAGATTTTATTTGTACTTCACACACACCTCCCCCACAACTTCAGAGTGTGTTCCATTCAGACTGAGATTAGATTTTCAATGTTTCAGAGAAATGACGAATTTGAGAGCCGCAGTCTGAAAATGTTATTTGAACAAGAGATTGATAGGTTGTTTCCCCGTTGTGGTTAAGATCAGTTTTTATTCATTTGAGTAAAAAGCTACTTACCTATGTTTTCCTCAGACAGTCTTAAGATTTCCTGGAACTGTGGTTTTACCTACACAAAGGATGATGAATCCCATGTAAGAAAACCTGTTACCAGTGTCAATTAATTTAGGAAAAAAAAATAAGAATAAACAAAAAAAACCCAGAAAAAGAACATTTTGACGGTACAGAAAGAAAAAAACCTTTAAAAAGCACAGCCAGCTTTTACGAAAATTGGAAGTATGACATAAGAGTAAAAATGTGTATTGAGTACCCACAGAA
>Ga0181612_160061_pt1 | contig 11947 bp, 9 predicted proteins | sample HoacroProtozoa21_FD_119630 | JGI IMG/M metagenome (GOLD analysis project Ga0181612, IMG submission 119630) | Hoatzin crop microbial communities from Cojedes, Venezuel. Combined Assembly of Gp0051906, Gp0051904, Gp0051908
CCCACAGCTTGTAACTGTCCAGGTGGCATAGCAGGTCATTAACTGCTTCCTCCTGCATTATGGGAGGTTTATTCTGCCCTCCTTCCCTGTCTTCCAGCAGTGGGGGCTGAGTATCCTGGGAATAACCAGTCTGATTATTAAAAACTGAGGCAAAGAAGGCGTTAAGTACCTCGGCCTTTTCCTCATCCTTGTTGGCAATATTCCCGCTCGCATCCAATAAGGGATGGAGACTTTCCTTGGCCCTCTTTTTGTTGTTGAAGTATTTGTAAAAACATTTTTTGTTGTCTCTTACAACAGTGGCCAGCCTGAGTTATAGCTGGGCTTTTGCATTTCTAATATCCTCTCTGCACGACCTAATGAGAGCCCTGTACTCCTCTTGAGTCGCTTGCCCTTTCTTCCATAGGTGGTAGACCCTCCTTTTTTTCCTGAGTCCCAGCAAAAGCTCCCTGTTCAGCCAGGCTGGTCATCTTCCCCACCAGTTCATCTTGTGGCACATGTGGAAAGTCTGCTCCTGTGTCTTTAAGACTTTCTCCTTGAAGAATGTCCAGCCTTCCTGGACCCTTTTGCCCATCAGGACTCTCTCCCAAGCGTCCTAAACAGGCTAAAGTCTGCCCTCTGCAAGTCCATGGTAGTGGTTTTGCTGACACCTCCCCCCTCCTTACTTTACCAAGAATGGAAACGGTACTCAAATTCAAGAGAAAATATCTTGAATTGTGAGTTTTATCAAGGGTTTCAAGTGAGGCAGGAAAGAATTGGACATACTGAGTGGATAAAGACTCAAGAAATCATTTCCAGTCAATTCTATTTGTAATAGGAGTAAAACTTCCTCTCCCTTTGAATAAAGCTGGATAGAGCATTAAAAGTGGTGGCAAGGGAAATGCACATTCAGCAGTGCTACCAGGCTGCTACTGAAGCAGCTTTATTTTAAATTCCCTAAACCAGCAGAAAGGTGACTATGGTTTCAAAGATATTCAGTAAAGAAGTACTGAGGCACAAGTTTGATAAGAACCACAGAAAAAAGCATCAGAGAATTTAAAATAAAATGAATGGTAAATTTATGCATAAATACACTGAAGAAAATTATTTTCCTCTGTGGATGTATTTATTGAATATGATCTTCAGTTCTTTATATTACCTTTTTGAGGTTTTTTTTTTCAGTGACTGTCTAAAGTAATAGAAGCTTTCAGTCTCTGAAACCATGAAAAAAATCAAGCATTAAAACTTAATGCACTGAATACAAATCTTTCTCACTAAAGGAGTGAGGCAAAAAAAACCACTTTAATTATTCACAGATTTAATATATTGAACATTCAGGACTCCATCTTCATGTAATTAAAATGCAGGAGGACTTAGAGTGGAGCTCATTTAGAAAAACCCCTACAGAGGGCATGAAGAAGGAGGCTGGCTGGAAGAGAAAAGCAAGATATTTTAAGGAGAAAGTCAAACACTTGTTGACTCAGAGGTCCACAAATACCCTCAAAGAGCCTTGATTAAGGAGGCATAAGATATCAACACATTTTTATAAAGTGTATTTTATCTTAGTGCTTTGTATATAAGCTCCCTGACACATCACCAGCACTCTGAGGTTAGTCTTCAGTAACGTGCTTTTTGTACAAACCACTTCTGTCAAGCTCTCTGCATTGTGTTTAACCTTGAACCATGCATAAGAAAGCCGTGTATCCAGCATAGTGCCTCGAGCAGCTCGGTCTCAGATGAACCTGGATTTCAAATTCAGTTTACCGAGGACTAAAAGTTTCATTTTGTGGTCCTCTGACTCTCATCAGTTGAAATCAATACTTAGATAAATGAGAAATTATTTTCCTGCAGGACTATTTTCCTGAGACTAGAATGGTTAAAGTTTCTTCACCTAAAAAAACCCCATTAAGTGCCTTATGAGCCAGTGGCAGATTTAGCGGGCACATTTGCCTCAGTGTCATATCACATGGCTGTGACATCTGAAAGAACAATGTTAACCAAAACGGTTAGTGAGCAAAAAGGTTAGTGGTGACAGTACTACATATTCCACTATAGCTTTTCTCTACACTCTGCTTGTTTTTTCAAGAAAGCATTTAAATAGGCTAGTGCTCAGTATGGAAAGAAAGGACAGCCTTGTGATTAAGACATTTTATTTGCTTTTCAATTTGAGTCCTGTTCCTGCCTTTTTCTTGCATCCTACTGCCTCACTTTATTTGCCTGTTATTCATTTTTCTCTTCTATAAAGCAGAGAGAGTCAAACCTTGTTTTTTCCTATTTAGGCTGGGTGTTTTCAAAGCAGAAGTATGAATTGGAGGCTGATAGGGACCTTTTCTTCTGAAAAGTGCTACAGAATCTCAACTGCTGAAAAGTGAAGTTTTCCTGTTCAGCCGTTCCCTAGCTCCACAGCTTTTGGGACTAATTATTATTTCTTTTGTTAATCACATTTTAAAATTTTGTCATTCAAGGATTTGAAGTAAACTACACACCAGCTTTAGTTTTAAGTGTCATGCTCTGTATTTGCTGCACAAGGCCAGCAGAGAAAACACTTGAGAAAAACCTCAATGGATTTACTCAGGTTCAGGAGAAGCAGGAGATCTTGGCAGCAGGCTGAAGATAGCTGGATAAGACGCAGTGCGGCAAGAGAAAATGCTTTGAGCTGTTGAAGAAAGTTGTTAGCATTAGGGCTGGAAAAGACAGGACAGTAGTGACATTCTGAAGGACCTCCCACCACAGGAATGACTTACTACTTCAGAAATTAGCCCCAAGGCATTCCTGAGAGGCAGGAATTTGCCTGTAACACCACCATGGAGCTGCTGAGGGAGGATACTACATCCACTCTCGCACAGCAGAGGTGAGTTCACAGATTCCTCAGAGCCCAGGTAGTTTACGAGTTATCATTCACCAGCAGAGCAGGTCTAATCTGTGATGCTGAAAAGGTCTCCTGTGAGCCTAAGAAGAGTGTCAGCTATTTGTAGCTTATATTAATTTCTGTTGCAGGCAACACCCACCTAAAACCGAGTAATGGCATGCTTTCCCCACTCAGAATCATGTGTGATCCCAGGGCAGACCTGGGGATGACGGTCGCTAGGCTTACCCCATCCAGGGATGGTGGTCGCTAAGCTGGGGTCCTAGAGGAAGCATGCCTGGACTGGTGCAAGGCTGTGATCAGTTAGTTAAATTTGCCTTCCAGAAAGCTGGCATCTGTGTATCGATGCTCTTCTGGATTTCTTTTGCAGCAGTCAGCACTTCACACTAAGGTATTCACTACAGTCTGCTTTTCCTGGACAAAGTAGCAAAAAAAGTTACAAAGGAAAACTGTGTCACCACCCCTGGTCTGCTTGCTCTCTTGGAGCATCACATGGACATATCGACTTTCTACGGTTTTGTCAGTATCTGCACCTGACCCGTAAGTTGAAATGGTAAGAAGACATTGACTCCATTACCAGTCTAAGCGTGCAGTACAGATTTCTTATCAGCACTGTCATGCAAACAGCACACAGCTCTCCTTTTGCTTCTCCTACAGCAGCACTGGCTCTGGAGGGACTGAGTTCACAGAAGATAATCAGATGGATTGCACAAATAGGCAAAACTGAAGTGATGCTGCTTGCTCAAGGGCTTGTAGTCACCTGGGCATAAAACCTGCCTAGTTTAACAAATGCAAATTAGCACGCCTTGCAGCACCATGTCTTTGAGGGTATGTGCCCAAACACAGTGTGTATTTTTCTATCTACGCTGGCTTCTTGTACCACAAAAGCTCACCCCGCCTGATGCTCACACCACCTAACAAGCACTGTGCAGAGATCTCCAACCCCACCCCAGCCAGGCAGTTCCCATGGTGCTGCACCGCTCTGTGCGGGCACATTGGACCTTGAGGCAAGAGACCTGGCAATGGCGAGGCAGGCTGGTGTCGCTCAGCCCGGCAGTGCAGTATGGCTATGCTGCTGCTGACGCCAGCCGGCTCCGCGCCGAAGCAGTTCAAGTGCCTCTGCACTGCGTTTGCCAGCACTCCGCTTTTCAAGGTTACCTCATTTGGTATTTGAAGAAGTATTTGCAGTTACTTTGTCTTCTGTTACTGTGATGTTCAGTGTGGTATAAAAACCTGTTCAAAAGAGGACCCAAAAACATTGCTTTTCGGCCAAGAGCAGTTTTAAGCATGCAATTCCTGTGAAATGTCTGCAGTGGTTATGTAAAGGCTACGTTCCTTTCTAAAGTTCTTCACACTTCTGTACAAAAAAGCGTTTTTGCCAGCAACTTCTGTTGCCAACTCTACCGCAGGCGGGAACACGACCTTTACAAAAGATAAACACAAGTGGAGCAAGAACTGCCAAGCAGTCCGGTGCTAATACCTCTCTGCGAAAAACAAACTGTAATGCTAATTTACGGTGCTGAATATCAAAAGGAGATGTATCCACACTTAATACTACTCACATGCAGCAATTACTTTCAGATCTTAAAATGGAGCTTTCCCTTCAGCCAAGCTGCTACCTCCCTTCCCTCGCTGTGAGGAAGCTTTGCTGAGGACAGACGAGCTTGTCTTGCAGAAAAGGAGTGCTTTTAGCAAGTGAAGGCTGAGTTTAAATCTCACACCCTCGCACACAGGGACTAATATTTCACTTCAGAGGTGGCCTCGCAACTGGAGTGAGGGCACTGGAAATGTGCCATCAGCGTTAACAGCGTTACTGTGTTTGTCCAGCTTCTTCACACTTGACTATGCTTTAAAGGTGCACAAGTCGGTGGAAGCCATCTTTGCTGCAAACGGTAGGAGCCATCAGTGTATCGGCTTTGGTATAAACAGTCTGGTTTCCTCTGGGTCTGTGGCAGCTAAAAGATCTTTTCTCTATTACCAGCTGCTTAAGAGTCTAATATTTCTCCTTTCTAACACAGAAGTGGACACCGACTTCAGAGGGGAGCATGATGAATTTCACTATCTCTCTGGTTAGTACATTTGTCTTACACTTCCAACCTTCACACCACAGTATGAACAGAGGCTTTAAATCAATTAGTGAATGTTTGTAAAGTTCCTTACAATTTAAAAAGCTAAGTGCAAGCTATTATTACCTTCTTGTTATAATTTTGCTATCATTAATCATTCTTCTTTTTAGGGGGAGGACAGCTGACAACCTCCTTCGAATTTGATTCATTTGGATTAATCAGAACTAGTATGCAAACGTTTCCCAGGGTGAATACGTTAAATACTGCCAAAACCCAATTGCTACATTATGCATATTATTACTCCTTTTTGATGCAGTTAGTTAATGGCACTATGGGGTCTTCTTGGTTATTTCTCTTGGACGAAGACGTGGACTGTAGAGTCAAGTGCCCTAGAAGCAGTATGTGCAGTCCACAGTTTTCCTGCACAAGGCCAGTCCAACAGAAGGTGGCTATTTCTTCACTCACAGCTACAAACCGCTTTCATACAAGGCTCAGCACAAAAAACTCTTGGTGCACTTTTCCTGTGCAGTGCTGCCCATGCTGTTTCACAGCAGGCCCAGTGTTTCTTGATGTCTTTCCCCACTTTCTGCTATTCCTCTTTTCCTCCTCCTTATCAAGATGCCAGGCTATTACGAGCCACTGTCCTCTATCTGCATTTTTGTTGGTTTAAGAGTTTCATTTGCATAAATCTAGCTTTCACACTTCATTCTTTTTTTCCCTGGAATTTTGTACTATAGGGGAAAGAGTCATGCAGATCCACATCAAAGCTCCAGGAAGCCTCATCGTAGGTGAGTGTTTATAGTGTGGTCTGAGGATGAATTTTCAAAGAAATTTGTATTCAGAAAAATTGAGGAGGCATGGCACAAGAGCTGGCCAGGATGTAATAACCGTTCACTGTAATTATCTTAATGCCTATGCTCAATTTTCCTAGATGACTGACTCTGAAAAGACTTCCATGAAAGAAATGAAACTGCCTTTTCTGGCAAAGCAGGACACAAACAGGAGCTGAGGGAAAGGTAGGAGTGAGTATTTGGTGTGGGAGAAAAATGGATGTTCTTGCCCTTTTGCAGACTGCATCCAAAAGCCTCCTGTCACCCTGCCAGCTTGTCTGTCATCTGTCACATTTCCAATTTGCCTGTCAGCAAGACAGAAGGAAATTGCTTTGGGTGGAAGTTATTGACTGTGTCTTGAGAAATCTGAATTCAACCCGCAGCTCTGTCCCAGGGTCTCAAGATGATACTGTGATAATCTAGAGACCGCTTCTGTAAAGGCATCCTAGGCTGCCCTCTGCCTGCCCACTCACTGAAGGGAAAGAAAACTTCACCAGCCCTTTTGCTGGTGCTTTTGTCTGCTGTCACTTCAGAGGACGTCGGTACATGCTGTGCTTACAAGTCCTAACAAATGCATCTGAGTCCAGTCTCCATGGGGGACTTGAGATGTTTTTGTACTGCAAATAACTATTTCACAAACTTATGGAAAGTACATATTTTCCCTCCATTTCACATGTGGACTGCAGACAGGGAATCTTTAATTTGTCAGCTTTGGCAGCGTGGTCTGATGATGCCCAAAATCTTTGATGTGTGCTGCACGTGACCCAACACCCGCAGAGGAAGCACACTCCAACTCTGTGGCAGGACAGCTTTTGTCCTGGGGTGTAGTTGGCCCCAAAGGTGTAAACAGAGATTTAAACCAAAAAGAAAACAAAACATATGAAAGCATTAGTTGAGTCTTAAAAAAAACTACAGTAGGGCTCTGCAAATGCTCACGAAGTTCACAGTCCTGAAGCTAAAGCCATGTGGGCCAAGCATGCAGGAGCTCTGTGAGCCAGGACACTTGTCCGTGCAAGGTTGAGCTAAGATGGTGGCAAGCATGAATTTAAATGTTAACTTCAGCCTTTGCAGCACTCAGAACAAAACCTGACATCCACACATAGTTGACTGTGACTGGCAAGAGGCAGGTTTCTTTCTCCATCCACTTTTTCAAAATTAGAAGAAAGTCCTGTTGTTGAACAAGCAGGACAGAGGCACACCAGCATCAGTCTGCCTTGCGCTACATTTGACTTGGTGCTACTAAACAGCATGCAGGATATACTTGTGTCAATGCATGTCGTTCCTGAGCATCTTCCCTTCACACCTCCCACCTCCACTTCTTCATACTCAAAATAATAACTTTCTGATTCACTGTTATTATATCCCAATCTCCTGAAATCATATTGGCAGACCAGACTGATCTGTCTGTATATTTTCCTTAGGCTCTGAAAACTTTGTTTCATAACACATGAAAGAAAATATTGAAGAGCTCTGGAAACCCCTTTCTTTTTTTTTTTTTTCGCTTTCAGTTATGACATTCTCATTCCAGTGGCTTTCCTGACTGCAGATGGTGCTTACTGAATGTGCAGAAGCATGATATGTAATTTTAAAGTAAAATAGCATCTTTAAAGATCTACCTTCTGTTGATTTAGACAGAAGAGGCAACTTTGAGACCTCCCAGCTCCTTGGTGTAAATTGTTAACGGTATCCGAGTGACAAGGTATTGCCATGCAAATCGCTGGATTCCAGGCCTGGTGAAAGCTGAGGCTATGGAGGTGGAGAAGACTCCGCCAGGAGGGGAAAGGAGCATTTTAACATCTTCTTCTTTGTCTTTTGTGAACTGCCTGGGCTCTTGCTGGAGACAGCTGATGCAGCCCACCTTTGATATAAGCACTGACCATGGTTCCAGTCTAATTACAGTGTGGTAGGTTGTGTCTATATATTTTTATAGCACTTGCCAGAATGGTATCAAAATATTTCATGGGCAAATTAGGTCTGTAATGATTCCTGGTGGACATCAAGACCTTTTGATGCTTTGCTAGAGAAACAAGCATTAATTGGATCAATTGTTCTTTCTTTTCCTTTTTGCTGTATTAACCTACAGCAATACTTCTGCCTTAGTAAAGAGGATGGTTATGCAAAGTGCTTTGAAAAGAAAGCTAAACCAGAGCCTGGTAATATCCTCTGAAAGTTTAGTTTGTAGTTCTGTAATTCAGACTCCTTGTGCTGGGCTCTGGGAACTGTCCTGGTAAAGCCATGAATGATGCTGAGACCAGTAATATCCCTTTACCCAGAGCAGTGACCAACAGTCTTGGAAACTGGAACTAAAATTTTGAAATGACTGAGAAAATGGATGAAAAAAATTGAGCCCAAGGATAATGTAGTAATAGCAGACCATGCCCCCAAGAAGGTAAACTGCTGCGTTCTCCATTATAGTGCAATAATCACCTATGGTTGAAGTTGTTGCCTGTGTATGTAGTAATCTTACTATGTACCATCTTATTTTCTTAGTATGAAAGGAATTTTGGCATTGAAGGCCATTGAACAAAAGCCTTGTTGGGGTACACAGTGGAAAGAGAGATTTACACTTGATGTGGACAGTGTTTGTTTTTTTTCTAGTTAGTGGATAGGGCAGTAAGCTTTGTGACATTAATTTGTTAGAGCTGGCACATGTTTTGACTAAGTGGAAAGAAAAGTTGCTTTAATTCTTATAATGGGTAAGACATTTAATGAGACAAGTTGTTTTCATTTGAAAATATTTGATATATGTGTAAGATATGCTATTATGAGGTAAATGCAAATGAAATTAAACCAAAACAACACAGGACACTAAGTTTATTGCTGGGTGATATATATCACCTCTAGCTAATTAATAAACATGTAAATTAGGCAGGCTGAGGATAAAGAATGTGCCAAAGCATCACTTTTTGGAATGATTCCTCAAGACTATGTCATCATGATTACCATTTGTTTCTACCACACTGAGGGTGTAAGTATGAAGAAGCTTCTCCGGTTTGGTAAAGCTATCTTGGATTTTAGCAGTAAATATGGTTATTCCAGATTTTGTTTGACTGTTTAAAGAAGCAAATCTCATACAATTTACAAACTTCATAAATTATAAACTTCACTAAACAACAGGATTAATACATCAGAACCTGAAAGAAGATCACGCAAACGTGGGAGAAAAAATGTTGGAGGGAAGTATTGTTCATGTCTGACTCGTAAGTTAAATGCAGAGTTCATCATCTTGAGAAGGAAGCAGCAAGTAGAGCTTTCTTCCTGCGGGAGAAAAAGACAGTTCCTCAAAGTATTGCTCCCTGCTTATCATGTTTATCTCAGTCCTGCTTGGACTGAGGGAGATGGCTACATCTCAGTGCCAGTCTCTTCTCAGAATGAGAACAACTTCGAATGGTAACATCCTAAAAAGAAAACAGCGGTACCCGATGGTAACAGCAACTGTCACCAGTAGCAGAACTGACGGTGTCTCCTCTGCCATTCAGGTCATCTTATATGGACATTAAGGTGCAAGGGTTGAAGGTGGGGAGTTTGGGCCCTGGGTGGGCAGGCTCCCTGAGTAGCTTTTCCTGCATATGAGACCCCAACTCATCTTGCTCAAGCCCACCACAACTAACCATGCCACATGTAAGGGCTCAGCAGTGGGGTTTTTTTACCAGGGAACTCTTTATGATGGACTTGCTCAAGGAAAATCCAGGTTGGGCCACATGTTTATGGACCCCAGTTAGTTCAGTTCTGCTCTTTGTCTTGCCCTGCCTCAGCACTGACCTGCTGTCACTGGTGTGGTAAACGGTCTGTGCATGGAAACACAATTTCGCTTGGGCTTACAGGAGCTCCAGACCAGGCTGCTCTTGCTGCTGATCAACGCCTGCTCAATAGCTGAAAAAGTATTCCAGCAGTTGGAGAACCTTGATGCATGAGAAAACAGAGCAAGGCACACATTTCACTGGCTTTCCCAGCTCTGGATGGATCTTGCTTGACCCCCTGTTTAATCAGACTGCACAGAGGAGATACCGAAATCTGGAGTCTGTACTCTCTGGACTTCCCTTTTCACCTTGCTTCCTATGACCTGAGAGTCCTGGTCCCACCTACTTCCAGCAGAGGCTAAATATGGTTATTGATGGGATTACTGGATAAAAATAGTAGCAACTCCAAAACTCAGCAGTGTGAGAAGAGGTTGAGAAAGGACTATCTGTACCTGTGAGCATAAATAGAAACAAGAAAGCCTGAGACACTCCACTTAGAGCACTGAAAATGTGCTACCTTTCTTCACATACCCTATCAACTCCAGCCAGCTCAGAAGGAATGACTAGACTCATACTCATCCTGCAGGTGCTTAAACTTAATTCTGAGGAAAGTGTGTGCACGCAGGCTGCCCGTGCTCTGTGCTGAGGGGCTGCGGCGTTGCGGGCTGCTGTGCTCACCCCAGGCACAGGTGGGGACAGGGCTGGGCACATCGGCCTTCCTCCATGTGTGGAAACCTCTTGGCAACAGTTGTGCAAGGCATGCACCTCCCCTAAGTGCCTCATAAATTCACCCTAAAAATGGGTTATGATTTAGCTCCCTTTCAGTCATTGAAAGTGATTTTTGTCTCAGTTAAGGCATGTTCAGAGAGTCTGGAATAGGCTGGAACAGGTAACCCCTTTCCTAGCCTGTCTTAGTTCTAACTAAGCAAGACAGGCTAGCAGAGGGACTACCTATGGGCAGGGCTATCTGCTCGCAGTGGAGCAAGAGGTACAGAGTGATTCCATTTGATCTGTGAGACATCTGGAGCTGTGCATGGATTGGTGACCTTGTGGCTTGTTGGACATTAATCAGGCAGCGGATGCCAGGATCAATGGCAAGGACTTCCTGCACTGCTAATAGCACTCTCCATCTTTTTTTTTTTTTTTATTTTCTGTCTCCTAAAATTAACGTTTGCAGTAGATCTGAAGGAACCCCTCTCTTCCATTCCTCTCCTACAAGAAAGTGTGCAATTGTTTCCCTGGGTTTAGACATCTACAAACTTCAATGACTTTGCAATTAGGCTTTTACAAAGCTTGCTCGTTCGTAAGAGCAAAGCACCGTGAAACTGCCAGGGCTTGGTGGCCCTCTCCTGGCCATCCTTTCGCCGTGCACTTGTCCTCGGAGGCGGCGGCCACGGCAGCTCAGAACGCCAGAACTTCCTGCCAAATAAAGCATATATATAAATATATATATACGTATATTTACTTTGGATTCAACAGGATGCCTTCATCTTTTATATACTGGCATTTTGTCAAGCGGTATGCTACGTACAACCTGCAACACGAGGCACTGGTCATCAGAAATAAAGGTATCTAAGTACATTGACCACTACAGGTAGGATCCATCTCACCTAACTTTGGTCCCTCAGGTCTTTTGATACCTGTTCTACGTTAGCATCCTTTTTAGTCATTCACTTTGCCTCTTTCAGGTCGAGATGAGATGATTTTTAAGGGTGCCTATAGCTCTCCACCTCAGAGGCACGTGACCAGTGCCATCCACCAGAATACAGTCAGTCAGCTTTCCTCTTTCCCTGTGAGAGCCTGGTTGTCCTCTTTCACTAGGGTGGAAAAGAGCTATTCCAGTGATGTCCATCACACTGCCTTAGTGTGAAAAATGGTGTAGATAAAAGCAGAACTGGGCCCCAAATCTCTTTAAGGATAAAGGGGATTGATGGATGAAGGGGATTTTTTCCACCGCTGGAATCCTTCCTCTTCCTTCCTCTGTCCCCTTTCTCTTCCTCCCTTCGTTCCACCACCTCTCTGAGTGGGAAACCACTCAAGGCTTGTGAGCCTCATCTTTCATCTGGCAACACAGCAAGTTCTCCCTGCCTTCATTTTAAATATTTAAGACTGAAATATCTGAAATACAGGACACTGACAACATGACTTTCATAAACACTGATAAGTCACTTAGCAGGAAAAAGAAATTAAAATACCCGTTCATGATGGAACAGCTTATCCTGGAGGTCATCATCAAGCAAGTAGAGGAAAAGAAGGTTATCAGGAGTAGTCAACATGGATTCACCAAGGGGAAATCATGCCTGACCAATTCGATAGCTTTCTACGATGACATGACTGGCTGGATAGATGAAGGGAGAGCCGCAGCTGTTGTCTACCTCGACTTCAGCAAGGCTTTCAACACTGTCTCCAATAACATCCTCCTAGGGAAGCTCAGGAAGTGTGGGCTGGATGAGTGGTCAGTGAGGTGGG
>Ga0181612_172293_pt1 | contig 11947 bp, 8 predicted proteins | sample HoacroProtozoa21_FD_119630 | JGI IMG/M metagenome (GOLD analysis project Ga0181612, IMG submission 119630) | Hoatzin crop microbial communities from Cojedes, Venezuel. Combined Assembly of Gp0051906, Gp0051904, Gp0051908
GCCTAGTCTGCGGTCAGCGTGGGCTTCCCATTCCCGGGTGCTGTTGTCTCTGCGTGCGGCCGCGTGGCTGCTGCTTATCCCATGTCCTCCTGCCTGAAGAGGAGTGACAGGTTCCTGCAGTGACTGCCTGGGTAACAGGCTAGGTTACAGGCAGGAGTCCAGCTGAGAGCTGAGCTTGTCCCCTCTCTTCCTTCTTAACCCCTTCCCAGTCTGACTGGCTTTTTCTACCACCAACCAGGGAAAAAAAACCAGCGCTGCAAATATCACAGCTGCCTGAAGCGCTGTGCGTGCTGAAGCTCTTGGGAATCTGATTTTAGAACTTTGGAAGAGGGTAGCAGGAGAAAACAGGAAGCTGTATCACTAAGAACAAGTACAATCTTGCAAAGAGGAAAAGTGAAGCTGCTAAAGGCTGGCTCCACTGAAGCTCTGGCTACTGCTGGTTCTACAGTAAATCAAAGGGACCTGGGGTATGTACTTCCTGGATTTACAATGTATTTGAGATTTTTATAGTGTTAATTCTTTCAGCATATAGAATATAATACAAGTGAGCTGCACAAAGTAATCATGTTTTTTATAATAGCATTCATTTTTTAAGGCCTTACAGGAGCTGTGTACTTTTGGGCTGTGAGGTACCTCCCTGAATACAAAGAATGGGGGAGATGGGTCAAGCGTGAATTCAGTCTGAGTTGCCCAACAGTCTGAAGCAACATCTGCCCCCTTGCTTCAGCTTTTTCAAAGCATTAACTTCTGAAGCCACCTCCTCCAACAGACCTAGGCAGCTCCATCCAGCCCTCGGTGCAGAAGGACAGGTGGAAGGGAAGGGAGGTGGTGTTCCTCTCCAAGGAGCTGGCAGCAGCAGGGGGAAAGAGGGCCCCGCTCCCAGAAAACACGGAAGCACTTCAGGTGCTGCTGCTTTCCCAGGCACCTACTGACTACACAATGAATTCAGAAGTGGTTTTTTCAAGACCATCCAAGTTTTGTCATGTTATGGACTTCACTGAGCCAGCAAAACTTGTACAAGTAAAGAGAACTTGCTGTAAGACACCTAGAATATCAAGAAAGATTCTTTATTTGGTGCTAGATACAAGCATTAAATGAAATAGTGTAGGCCAACAGACTCATTAAAAGGCAAGACAGAGGCTTTAATAAGACATCAACATCTTTTAAAGGTCTGACCAGCTAAAGCTCCACATCCAATAAATCCTAGGATCCAGGATTATTTAATGTAAAACTCCAAGCCATCTTGCTTTGGTAAAGTAAGAATTTTACACAAAAAACAAACATAATTTAACCTATTTATCACTTACAGTTTAGTTGAGCTCATTTGGTTTGCTCCATGAACTATAACGCTGAAGCTTGACATCTCCTCCAGGGCTGCTACTGGCATGGTGTTTCTTTCCAGAGCTAAAACACCCTCAGTGGGGAAGCAGCGAGCTACATAGCTGGCACTGGTGAGAGCTCGTGCTTCCGACAGTATTTCCCTCGGGAGTTGCCATTTGAGAAAGTTTCTTTTTTGAAATGTCAGCAAGATAGATAGATATACAGCATAAAAGGTTGCAATACTACAAAACATGCACATTAACCAGGTTAATGTGTATACAGGAAGAGTAGACATTAAAAAAACACGGTAAAAACACACCAAAACTCGTTACGACAACGCTATTCTGTCCTCCCAGATAGGAAGGCGGCAGCTTCAGCCAGCTGGTTATAGAAAGACCAGAAGTGTGCTTCCTGCTGCTTATCCACAGACACTGTACCAGAACGACCGCAGACCCAGGTACAGCAGAGACCAGTCTTGCATGCGGAGGGAGAAGGGCAGGAGGCAGCATAAGGAAACCCCTGCCAAGCCCCTGCAGCTCCTGTTCAAAAGCAACAGGACTAACCCAACAGCCCCCTGCTGCCTTCAGCTGCTGCTGCAGTAACGGAAAGCAGTTGTGATCCACAGCCAACACCACCTCAACCACAGTCACCATGACATGAGAGAGACCTTCAGGTTTCCTCAAGCTGTGTCCCAGCTGCTCAGCGTGCACTCCTATCAGTATGCCCAGAAACCCAGTTAGAGTGCGGTAAGGGGGTAACAGGCTCCCCAAGAGTTCACCTTTCCCCAGCGTTCCAGAACGGAGTTTCAGAACCAACACCCTCCCCAGCTCTGGCAGAAATACAACGCATCCCAGTTAATAACGTGCCATTTGGACTGGTGGAGGGGACAACTGCATCCAACACTGACTTCAGAGGACCTGCTTTTCGTAATTACTTCCGTTTCTGAGTATTGGAAGCCAAAATAAATTCAGTGAGGACTAAGACAGGTAAGTTTCTTTGGAGTTCTTTGATGTTCTTGTAAATGCACAGCTAAGCTGCCTCAAAAATACTTTACACTCTTACCAGGAAGAGAACACTCCTTGGGAACAACTGTTCTCAGCTACCTAACAAATCCAATCCCAACTATAAAAAGATACCTAGGAGAGAGAGACAACATCAAGGCCTTTGGACTCCACAGCCTTTTTAAAACTAAACCTAGCCTTTTCAAGTACAAGGCAAACTTAATTCCCTTTAATTCAGAGAGACCCAAGGTGTGTAGTTCTCAGATAAGCCTCCATTTGAACCAAAAATGCCAGGACAAAGGGAATAGTTTTAAAGACAGTTCCAATTCCATGGAATATGGTACACCTCTGTGTAGCATTCCTGGCTTCGCTCTCGTGCTCTAACTGCCCTCTAAATTACAGCATCAGTTTTCTGGTTTAGTTTTTAAACATACATTTGACAATAACCGTTGACAATAACCGTTAAATAGAAAAGACTCGCATATAGAAAATAATAAGGCATGTTTGACCTTGGACTTTCAGTACTGGGCTCTGATGATATTTTGTGTTAGTCTGCACTTCCAAGGAGACTTCCCATTTCCAGTTACACAAGTAACTAAAAACGTCACTAGTGATTTCTGTCAGGGCAAGTGGAATTGTGCCCCTGAACTGGATGAATTCAGCTCCCTCCAGAAACACCAGCTTAGCTCTGCAGCTCCTTCTCTGGCAAACCCAAAGGCACAGCGCTCTCGCCTGAGCAGCTGTCACGGCACTGGAAAAGTGATATGCAAGACTGGCGGTTCGGTCCTCCCTCCCGCACCCTCTGCAAGCCTCTTCTGTCTCCAGCTGAGGAATGAGGACAGGATTCCTCATCTCTTTATTGTGGGGAAGAGGGATGGGACAAAAGAGGGCAGGAAAGAAACTCTGAACTGTGTGTTTTAACATAAGGAAAAAAAATAAATCTCAGCACCAAGGCTGAAATTCCCCTTGAGTTTCACAGGAAGAAAGCACTACAGCAGTAGCAGGCTGGGCTCTTTCCTTCCATCACACAAGTCTCCCGGGGGCAATGCGGACAGCATTACATACAGTGCATCACATGAAGTTCAAAAGGTAGAGCCCCAGCAAAACAGACTGTAAGTTCCTACTTTTAAAGTCTAATTTTAAAATTCAAGTTCTTTACTTTATGAATGTTTGAGAAAAAGAAATTAGTATGTTAAGTCTCACACATGCAGGATACTTTGGAACCCGCCATTTGGGTTCGGTTTGTACCTCGCCAGCTACGCTTCCACAGAGACCGTATTTCCGCGGCTGATTGCGCTGTCTGTGGCAAGAGGCTGGGAGAACTCCCGCTGCGAGTATTCTCCGTAAGCCCGTGCCCCACCTTAGAGTTGCAACACCCACAGAAGATGCGCAGTTCTGTTCACATATACGTTCCACCTTCATTGTGCCAGTGCTATACAGTACATCAGGACCAAGAAAAACATCCAAGTCAGTCAACAGCCACTTTTTGAGACTTCAAAGTATTTTTTCTAAACTTTGGAAGTTTGGTAAGAGAGCTTCAGAAGTTACTTAAGAACTGTGGTAAAATAGGATATGTGAACATCAATAAAAATTACTTTTCCAACTTGACCTAAGTATGGGTCCTAACCACACGTTGAGAACCAGTCCCGTGAACAGCTTGTTAGAACATCACAAACCAAGTAGGAAAAAAATAAGACAACCAGCCCTGACAGCGCCAGTGGTTTTATAATTCGTGTCATAAATATAAACTATTGTGCAACAAACAAACATGACAAAGCCTACCTCAGTTAAATTTGTTTATATGATAAAAAAATAAAATATTAAACTGCTTGTAGTGCAACATTCGATCAGCATATGTAAGTATACCGTGCTTTGTAAATTTACCGTTACATTATTTACAGTATATAGCAATGCTTTTAAACAAGAGGTGAAAGGACAAAAACAGCTAAAGGAAAATGTTTACGTACAGGTTTGAGTCTTAATATTGTCCACCGGGTTACCAAGTTTGCTTTGCAGCTTTGTGTGCCGTGTGAACGTTCCTGCCCCACACCACACCCTTCTGTCAGCAGTGGTCTGCTCTGTTTGCAGAGGGCGGGAAGATGTTTTTAAAAACTGCATAGCCTTCACGCTTTGTCTGTTTCTTCAAACACCGTTTGCAAGGACAGCTGTAAAATACACAAGAACTCCATCAATTTTCTACATTTGATCAATCTCTCAGCTCCTGAGATAAGATCAATAACTACTCACTCCTGCAGAGCCATACCAAAGCTGAGCTCAATTAATGCCCCTTTCCAGCAGCCTCTCAGTTGAAGGATGATTTTATGGGAGGAAAATAAGGGAGGAAAGCAGTTCAAGGATTCCTATCCGTTATTTGAAATTCTAAGCTTTAATTGGGAGCTAAGCTCCCAGAATACGGAACAAAATACGAGAATGCAGACTTGTGTGCTGCCTTACTGAACGTTCTGTAAGGCCTCTGCTGGTCTGCACAGCCCAAGCCGATACAAAATGAACACAGCAAAAATGACGCAGGAACTATGCCTGCAGTACTTGTTTAATTTGGTATCACTGTCCTCCTGTGAGAGAAATAAGGATTAATTATATCAGAATAATTAACCACACAGCAATTCCTTAATGAGCCTCGCTGAGCGAGGGAGAAAGGACTGTCCCGACAGCCACTTAGGTACTGCTAGGAGGGAAGCAGAATCCATGCATACTGAGAGGTGCCTTAAGGACAATGGTTTACAAGAAAGACCAACCACGGAGCTGTTCCCAGGAGCGGGCTGTGCGACTTTTAGGTCGCTTCCCCCTCGAAGGATATTTCTGGAAGACTTGCAGAAGACTGCACACCCGTTCCATAGGCCGCACCAGTCCTGGAGGAGGTGTGTTAGCCGACAACACTGCTTAAGCAGCAAATACTACTGCTCTTACTGACATTTCTGCTCATAGCAGACAGGAATCAGAACCCCTTTGGACCGGTTTTAGGCAGGGGGGGGGGGGAAAAAGCCAGTGCAAGTTTGACATCCAGTATTACCTTTAATTTTCAAGTCTCAGTTTTTAAACTTTGTATTTCAGAAAAGCCTGTATAATAGCTTTGGGCAAGATACTGCACTACACGTTTTGTGCGTTCTCATTTCTAGTAACAGTTGTCCATGAGACAACAGAAATGATTCACCTTCTTTACAGCGCATTAGGTAACTATTAGGGCTATAATGTGTTTCAAGAACACAGAATTTTAAAATGTTTTCCACAGCATTACTCTGAGTAAGCAAAGATCTATAAATACTTCAGTAAGAGCACTAGTCTTGCTTTAGTGGGCAGACGTTAGAAGAAAAATCAAAAGTATATTAAAAAAACCCATTCAATTTTGCATTATTTCACTACACTCTATACTACTTTACAGGCTAACTGCGAAAAAGCTAAGCACTCGATACAGCACATTTACAAAATACGGTAATTTACCCCACACCCTGAGACTTTTCTAACCTTACCTTCCGTATCTGAAGTGAGTATTTGGGATTTTGTGTTTTGTTTCTTTAACACCCACATTCTTGAGCACTTTGTGCTTGTGCTCTACGTGGTGACCTCAGCTGTCTCAAGGCAGCATCTCCATACTGAATACCTGAGCCCATTCTTTCTGGATCCAGTTCTCCTGATGAGAAACAAAATGGTCACAAGAAGATGGATCAGTTGCAAATAATACATTCCAATTTAACTGACGACACTAGATAAAAATGCATAATGATATTCTGCTCTAGTTATGGAGAGATCTATTGCAATTCTGTTTACTTTTAGGCAATTCCAAACCTGTATCATCTTATCCTGTAATTCCAACCGTGTCCTTAGTCATCATGACAAAGCAGTTTGTCTCCAAGTCGCGCTGCCACGAGAAATGTACTGGCACTAGCTACTTCTAACAAAGGAAGCGTCCAAAACATTTTCTGCAAACGCTTTTAAAAACCACCTGCTTTCAGAGACTGATATTCAGAGAAAGCACAGCAGACACCAAGCCAAGCAAAAATGGATCAATCTGACAGCAGGATTCCCTAAAGCACTGCCCCCAGGGGAAATGATCTCAAGCTTTCCTACTTCTGGGATCCGTTTCTGCCTGCTCCGTGCCCTGTGCCTTCAGAAGTGTTCTTAAGGCTGCATGGTGAACTGGCCAAGATTAGAAACATTTAGTTTTAAAAAAAGAAAAAAAAGAAAAGAGAATCTCCCTGAATAATTCAGATCACTTATTCAGGTTCCTCACACACGTGAGCCCATTGTAAGTTAGCAGGTGACACCACATTGAGGGCACCAGCTGCTAGCTTGAGGGTAGGGCTGCCATTCAGAAGAGACCTTGGCTGAACTAGAGGAACAGGCCAGCAGAAACCTCACGATATTCAGCAACTACACGCTCCGAGCCGTGCACCTGTGGTGGTGCAAGCCCACGCACTGGTACAGGCTGAGGACTAACTACATAGACAGCAGCAATTGGTTTGCACTGGGACACCCTGCCCAGAGCAGATGCAGACTCTCCATTCCTGGAGCATCTCAAAATGTGCCTCAACAATCCCCGGGCAATTTGTTCTCACTTTGAACCTCAACTTGCTTTAAACAGGCGGCTGGGCTCTATAGGTTCATTCCACTCTCAGTTTTTCCCTGATTCACTGCATATGTGCTGGCACAAAGAAAACAGAAGCAGCTCACAGAAAACAAGGCTTAGTTCTGTTGTGGTAATGCCTCTAAATCAGTCATGGAACTACAGCATCATGAGAAACTAGATATACTTTGGGGCTGGGGTTTTTTTTGTTTGCTTAAAATGAAAGCTGCTGTTTGGCATTGATTTGACGTAGTAATCAGGAAATTCCTATGAAAATACCTATGAAACATTCTTTTCATAAAATTGTGTTTGGCATTCAAAATGTGTAATTAGAGTCTGAGACAGACTTTTCTCTATGGCCAACACCTAAAACTTTGAAGATGTCAAACTAGAAGAAAAGACAGAAAAACCGGAATGCAAATTAGCTGTAATGACACCTAACACTTTGGAGCCTGCCTCTGACAGAAACCCGCCTGCTTGTGCTGAGAAGCTTCTCATGTATTTCTAGTCTACAAAAGCAAATACGGTTGCAACCAAAAGGCAGGAAGACTACTTCAGAGAAACACAGTTGCTAGGAAACACCCCTGAAATTTTCAGTATTACTGTTCAAATTATCTTGACCACACTTCCTGCTACATATGAGAAGCAGAATTAAAAGTTATGTCTGCCCTGATACTAAAAACCTATCAGTCTGCACTGCTAAAAACATCTCATGTCAGGCTTGATGTTTGTAGGGATACAGCAAGGCACAGACTGCACAGCCTACACTCAGAGCTGACTATTAATGTAAACGCTGTGCAAACCCATCCACAAATCACTGCACCACCCCTTCTGGATACACAGATCTGACCGAGATATCCATTCTTATCAACGGATATGGGAAGCAGCTGTAAACCACATGGGTTATTTTACCACAATGAGATTTTGGTTTATTGGGTTAATTCGACTAGAGAACTTTGAATGGCGATATTTCCACGTGTACTTTCATTTTTCAGGGGGGAAAAAAACAAAACCCCAAACAAACCCAAACCATTCAGAGAATATAAAACTTGATTTACCTGATTCAATTTTATTGAGTATTTTTCTTGCACACTGTACAAAGGCCTCTTCAACATTTTCCCCTGTTAGTGCACTTGTTTCCAAGAACATCAGCTCTGCATTGGACACCCAAAAAACAATCTCAAAACAAGTCTGGAATATCCAATACAGTAATTCAAAGCATGAAAACTTGGAAGAATAAAAACTTTCTTAAACTTAAGGAGAAATAGTATGGTCCAGAAAAGTTAGCTTTTGACAGCAAAACTCCTAAAACCAGAAAAAACATCCTCTGAAATTTATATATTAACCCTATAAAGCTGGAATCCAAAGATAATAACCTCGGCTGTATGTGCAAAATAGTGCATGAAACCAAAGAACTTCATATAGTTTCCCACTAATAGAAAGTTGTATGCAAAAAGACAGCCATGGGCCACAGCTGACAGAAAAGGCTATTTGTAATTGATTTATAAAAGCAAAACAGGATTTTCACTGATGGCAGGACTGCAGCACAGAAGCTCAGACTGAGACTGGCTTTAGCTGCCACAGAAACGTGTCCTCAAGGACTGGAAATTATGAATAATACAGACCAGGTAACAGTCCTTTGGATCCACACCATGCACTGAACTCTTTCTCCCACGAGTAAAACTCCTTGCTTCCAACTGCAGCACACCCCATCCAACCTTGTCAATAACCTATAGAATCTATAAGGTGCTGAAAACTAGGAAATAGTGCTCTCCATTTTCTCCTCTGCCCTTTGGAGGCAAGGTAATACCTGAAGTTGTGTTACATTCCCTAGGGAACTTATCTCCACATTGAAGATATTCTTTAAATAGGAGCTGTGACTGGAAGCATCACTGGTAATGAGACTTCAATAGTACATCTAGTTCTCGCTGCAGGCACTGTCCTCTCTTTATGCCTCATGTACTGACAGAACCCTCTTTTCTGTAGATATTTGACAAGGTACAGCGGGCAAAGTACTCCCTAACTGCATACACACACAAAAATTTAAAGTATTAAGCATCTTTGAATGCTACATGAAGATTCTGTACTACTTACCATTTTCTTGTGCAAACCTGGATGCTTCTAAAAACGTCACTTCACGATCTGCATCAAGATCTTTTTTGTTTCCACACAGTATTATCACAATATTTTGACTTGCTAACATTCTTGCATCCGTCAGCCAATTAGTAAGTGCATTGTAGGTTTCCCGGCTATGTAGAAAATGACATGCTTTATTAAAACTCGCTCATTTCTAGTGAACAAAGCACTGAACTAAAACTCAGAAGGCAAATCTACATTTATGGCAAACCACAAACTGGTGCTAGTCAGACAAGCCACCTACACATCTCAATATGCCAGCTATGAACTGGGAAGAGTGTCAAGTCCCTTCACGAAAGTATTTACAGGCTTAAAGTTTTTCAAAAGCAAAATTAAATCAACCGCAACATATAAATAAATATACACAATTATAAAATACCCTGTTCATGTGAAAAGCTAAAATTTTAAGCACTAATCAAGTTTCAGCCTTTTGCACATGAAATTCTGGGATAACAGAATGAGCTTAAGGTGGAGTTCAAGTGATAGATAAATTTCAGGTGGGACTACAGGAATTTACTCCACCTGTGGCGAATTGTGTGCCTGAACTTCCACATTTGTGTTCAGAGCTGTAATACTGCCGGCAGTTACTCTGCACACACCATTAGTCATAGCAGTGGTGGTGAGAGATAAAGCCTTCGAAGCACCAAGACTGGGTGAGTCCAGCCGAGCTTAAGCACAAAACACAGATTTCAAAGTCCGCTCAGAGGAGAACAGTCCACTCGCAGGACAGAAAGCAACAGAAGCAGCGAATCATCATTAACCAACCCACAACTTCTCCGACAAGTATCAGTCAATGACGGCCAAGAAAAAATGTGGAAATGGGTAATGGGAAGGTATTCTATTGGCTGCCTGTAAATATTAAAATATTAAAAGATGCAGAGATGAACAGCATTTTGGGCTACGGTTAAGGAATGTGTCGGTACAACCAGCTTCTTGAGAGGATGACCTGCTACTACACCAGCATACTAATAAGTAGTTTCCACAAATAGGGGTGTACTACCTTGGTTAAAAGTGGGTAAAGTCTGCTCTGAATTTCTGTTGCAAGGCTTCCCTAGCCAGTGATTGCACGTAGACCACCACAATTAGCACAGCTACCGATGGGCCAATTCCCATGTATTTGTCTAATCATTTGAGACCATTTACATTTATGACATTCACAATATCTCATGTAAGCAAGTTCTAGAACTTAGATATGCACTAAAACAGAAGCACTTTTTATGCTTTTTTTTTTTCCTGCCCGCTCTCCTTCAGAGAATTAGCTACTTGGGGGGGGAGTGGTTAGGCATTAATTGCATCTGGTAGTCTGTAAGCAAAAGACTTGCTAGCCTTCTTACCTGGTTATATCATAGACAAGCAAAGCACCTGCAGCTCCTCTATAGTAACTCCTTGTTACAGACCTGAAATAGAATTACAGATGTACATTTCTGTAATACCTTCGTCGTTTCAAATCTGGGTTAATATAATGCGATCTATATTACGAAACAATTCTCATTTATGTATTTAAAATAAAATGTGGGGTTTAGACAACACTACCAGCTGTGCAGCAGCCGACTATTTACAGCTAGACTTTTGATGAAGCACTTTCACTAAACATAGCTGTACAGGGATTCTCAAAGTCCACTATGGCCTGTGGGCTGCTGAAGCTACACATATCTTCATACTATATGGCCTGATATAGAACTGGGAGCTGATGGTGATTATCTGTGGCATGAAAACAGTATAATTAACTTATGTTTGAACTCTCAGCAGTGAGGAGAGAATGACCAAAGTAGCTGTAACTGAACAATTTAAGACTCCTTAAGTCGCAGAAGGAGGAGGCAAGGCAAGCAAAGCAAAGCATCCTTCACAAGGGAGAGGAAGAAGAAAAAAAAACCCTAAGCATGCAAAGGCGTGATCAGCCTTAAAAACAAAAGAATTAGATAAACTATAAAAAGCAACAGGAGAAAAAGCACCTGCAAGTCTGTGAACACTTTGACCTTGAACAAGCAGAATTTGTACAAGCCCCTGGAAGTTCAGAGCCTCCAAGCTCCTCAGAATATTTGGCCAACACATTGAAGAGATCTCATTAATGGAGACTCCTACATAGTGCTGCTCAGTTTTACCTAGTCACGGGTGTATCCAAAGAACTGCTTTACTAGAGGACATTTACCTGGTTTGCTGCCCATTACTCAGACTTCTACCACCGTACTCACCTTTATTAACCACTGCCCCCACGCCCCACCCAAACCAAAGAAACCTCCCACATCCCCCCAAAATATAAAAAACTGATGTCCTATTTGATGGTGAATGTACTCAGGAATACATTAGATCTTTACTGAGTCTGATCTACGCCTCAGATGTACAATACTACTTCTTTGCATTAAAAGTACATTGATGGTTCTAAGCTGACACATACACTGCTTTTTCTTTAACAAAGTCTGAGATGTCTTAAGTTTTTAGAAGTGTATTTAACCAACTGAACTTGACAACTGACTTTTTTTCCCCCTAATAAAATAATTTTAAACTAGGAAATTGTTCTCATGCAGATATTGAACAGCTTACAACTTCCTGGCATTTATTCCTTCCAACCAATAGAAGGCCTTCTAGACACAGAGTTAAGTACACACAGCTAGTTAAAAAACTATTCTGAGTTTGTTTGGTGAACAAACTTTTAGTCACATATTCTACTCACGTACCTTAATTATCACAGGAAATACCCAATGAAAGAAAGGGCAGAACCTCGGATCCTGCCAGACAGCATTGCTTAACTGACATCAGCGGATCTACGTCGCTGTGTTCAAGTTGGAGGATCTGGCCTAGTTTACATGAACGCAAACAACTCCACTGACCAAGAAACTATGCCTATTTGTAAGCAGGGATAAATAACACCCAACACTCACAGCAACAATTTAATAACAAACACTTAATA
>Ga0181612_124185_pt1 | contig 11946 bp, 8 predicted proteins | sample HoacroProtozoa21_FD_119630 | JGI IMG/M metagenome (GOLD analysis project Ga0181612, IMG submission 119630) | Hoatzin crop microbial communities from Cojedes, Venezuel. Combined Assembly of Gp0051906, Gp0051904, Gp0051908
CCTATCCCCCCCCCCCAGGGGGTCGGGAGGCGGGCAGGCTGAGCCGCCCGTCCCTACGGCCCCCACCCAGCGCAGCCCTCCCGGGGATGGGGAGCCGGGCCGAGAGCCTGCTCTTGCACGGCTGGCGTTGTTCTCCGACAGAAGCAAGGACCTTTATAACCGGGTTTAATCCCTCGCAGGTTAAACAAAACAAATGACTGCACAAGTGGGCAATTACAGAGCATTCCACAGCCAGCACTCCGAGAGCCTCCCCATTGATTAATTAGGTTCAAAGGGCCAAGGTTAACCTCACAGTCCCCTGAGAAAGAGACTGCTTAGCCCCTTTAAAATAGGAAAGAAATGTAAAAAAATTTTCATCATTCTTATTTAACACTTGAGTGTCAGTTAAACAGCTGCTAAAGCAATGAAACAATTACTTGGGACTGACCTACATTCAGCTGTATAGCTTTATTACATGCAGGAGAAACTTAATTAAGCTTCTGTCACTTAATAAAAGCAAATAAAATCCTCCATTTTACGACAAGGAGCTGCACTGCTACAGCCACGCAAAGCTTTTGAATTTGGCAGCGGGGTTTCCCAGGAGAGCGTGGCTCCCACTATCACATTCCTCCTTGTTGCATTTCAAGCATAAGAACATGCAGGATATTTTTATGCAATAATGCTCCTTGAGGATGGGCTGGCTTCCTCTGCTAGCCATCACCAAGGTGGAGAGAACCGTAGCCTCTGATACTTGCCATTACCTCACGGGACCTACTGTACCCGTGCGACGTGGTCTACTCCCAACCACATCACGGTCATGAGTACTTCAGCCTTGCCAGGAGGAAGGCATCAACTAGTCACTGCATCAAGCAAAAAAGCAGCCCATTCCTGGGGAAAAAAACCCACAACATACCCCTGGCTGGCTGCATAGCTGCTCGTCCCCAGGGGCATGATCCACACCCCAGTGAATTCAGTGGGTGAACAGTCATTTACAGGCACCGCTGACCATTAACAGGGTCCGAGCTGGGTAGTAGGAAAGTACAATCAAGGATATTCCCATATTAAGAAAATATACAAGGAGTTTTCATCAGTTCACGTCACCAAAGAGACTCCACAAACCATTCACCCAAAGCCTCCCTTGGATATCAAGAATTTAAAACACTGTTAATAAAAAGGACCCCCCCACACGTGACCCACGCTCAGCTACACTCATTCATTGTAACTGCACCCAAGCTCTCTGCAGGATTCTCAGCCACATGCTACCTCCTCACCACCCTCCGTCCTGAAACTCTCCTCCTGCCCTCCTCTTCTCCTGCCCTCACACAACCAGCATCCCTGCTCTGACTTACCAAAAGATCCAACTTTGGGGAGAAAAATCTGTTCCCAGTCTTGTACTAGTAAGTAATGAAAGCAAGTGCTTAAACTGCAAACAGACGCACAAACACACTTACCAGTTGCCCAGACCTTCCAGACTTTCATTGAACTGACCACGGATGCTCAGACAAACCCTGGAACCTTCGGTGAGGTCATGGGAACATTTCTTCTCTGTGAGGGAGAAAAGAAGTGCCCCTTGCCGAGCAGAAGCCATGACCGGGCAGCTCTTCAGCACTGGCACCAGGGCCAGAAAATGACTTCCGAACCCACGCTGGCTACTGCCATGTTTCCCAGCGAATGGGTAACTTGTCAGCTGGCTTTGGGTCCTACTGAACTCTGTGTGGGATGCTTGAGACCAAGAAGTTGCTACTGGACTTTCTGCCATGTCCAACTCCATGTGTGACCTGCTTACATTTATAAAGCTCCCTATTCTCTCAAGGAGACGAAGACATGGGTGCAGAGGTGACAGCCACACTCCCCTGGGGCCACCAAGGAATGGTCCCCCCAGCCTTGCCCTTGTATCAGCTCAACAACTCACAGAAATTGTCAATAACGCCGTGACACCTCCCAGTCTTAAAAATCACAAGAAGCTCTAAGTACTGCACCCCACTCTTTCTGAGTAACTGAGGAAGCATTTTGCTGGGGGCTGAAAATCGCATCCTAGCTTTCTAGTGTGTATGTTGGACTGCTAGAATGAAGCATCAGGCAGGCTCTGCTGCTCTCTGGCTTGGTGAATATTTGACCAATTAACACATAGGCAAGAAGAGCAATGGAAAAAACGATACATTCAGTTCCATCTAATGCCATTAAAATTGCGGTGACTTAAAATCCTGCAATATTTTGGCAGTCCATTTTGCAGCCTGACTGTAATGAGGAGCAGTGGTGAATGGTATCTCAGATGCTGGAAAGTAAGCAGTCAGGGGTGAGGCCATCTTGACTCAGCTTTCAGGTTAAAGAAACTCTCCATATACTCACTACTGCTAACCCTGAAGGTAGTAAAAATAATAGGTGACTGACAGCATTTTATTTTCTTTGTTAGTGTAAGCAAGACTAGCTTGTTAAGTCACAGGTGGCATCCAAATTCTTCCTTCTTTTTCTCAGTGCATCTACGGAAAGTAATTTCTTTCTCAAATGTTGAGAAGACGAGGCTTTTCGTTGTGTCATCAGTGCCTTTAACAGGATTCATCTCACTCTAGGCTTTTTGAAGTGTTGTGTATAAATAGGCAGTGCTCCTCAGTATACTGAATTCGCCAGCACAGGCATATGGACAGCGCTGAGAAATAGTTTAGTGTGAACAGATTGACAGGCAAACCCTAGAATATTGACCAACTAGGAAATTCCGTCATTCCCAACCAGACTCATCCTATCTGTCATTCCCTGCAACTGCACAGCCTGGGAAAGAGATGCCTTAGTTTTCCAGCTAATGGCTACCTACTGGCTAGTGCCAGGGGCTCAGGCTTAATCCTGCAGCCTCTCCCTTTACAAATACTCTGACAACTCTCTCCAAAAAACAGCAAGCCTCATCTCACTTACTCCAACACGACTGAGTAAATAAATAATGCTATTTATGCACTGCACACCATTTGTCAACCCATTTGTCATTTCTGATCTTTCATTGCTCATGCAGTAAAACTATGTGGGATTTTATGCAAACCTCCCTTGCAGGTGTGATGAATGCTTTATTTATACAGCAGCATTTCATCTCGCAGAACTGTTACTATGCAGATACAGGCCTTTAAGTCCCTGTGTGGTGTAAGTAGAAGGTGTAAAGAGAGATGAAAACTAGAGGCAACGCCATAATTAAAGCCAAGGGGGGAATCACGGATGGCTCAGTGAAAACTGGGGAATGTGTGCCAGAGAAAACATATCACTTCAGAAGAAGTATTCACTCCCCATCACCAGGCACACAAACTCATTCTCAAAGACCTTCTTAAAGGTCAGTGTGACACTGTCAATCTTCACTCAGCGTATCAGAGCATCCATGACATCAGCAACCGCTGTATCTAGCGAGCACATCGATTCCAGGCAAATCATAGAATCATTTGGGTTGGAAGGGACCTTTAAAGGTCATGAAGTCCAACCCCCCTGCAATGAGCAGGGACATCTTCAACTAGATTAAATGGTCTCCCACTGACTTCCCTTGATCTGAACTTTGGTCCACGACTGAAGAAAATGGAAGTAGACACTGCTACAAAAAACTATGGTGAGCGAGCCATGACTAAATTCCCTCAGGCAGTGTCTTCTACTGGCCAGAAGACCAGACAGGGAGTGGCGAAGGGCCTCTACTGTGATTCCTGCTGCAAGGCAGAGCGACCTTGGGGGGCAGCATCTCTGCTCTTCTTCAAAACGGGAAGCATGACACTGACCTCTCTGCAAAGTCTTCACAGAGCCACAGAAGGAAAAAAAAAAAATATTACTTTTATTACTATTTACCAACATGTGAAATCTGCTGCCCAAACCTGCTGAGGCTTACTAGGTCTCCTCTGGAGGTAAAGCACTGTGGCGATGTAGGGCATCAGAACTTGTCCCTGGTTTCTGCTTTGCATTGCAGTCACCACAGTAAGGCTTGAGTTTCATTCACTCATGCCATGGAGCTCACCAAATGCTTCTCTGGCTTACAGGAGATTGACAGCCATTTGATTCAAGCCAATCAGCAGTGAAAACAGTAAAGGATCATCTCCGAATCAATCCCTCTGTTTCTTGGAAGGAATGTCCTTGGCAGTTTTTACCATGAGGGCAAAATCTCATCAGCTCCAGCATAATCTTCCTGGCTGCTTCAGATAACTCTCCAAGAGCTACCATCAATTCTCATATTTTTGAGGGTGTGGGGTAAAGAAAAGGTGAGACAAACAGCTGCGGACCAATTTCAGATACCTTGATTTCAAACCTCTCCTTCCTCCACTTTCTTTTTAGATTTCAAGGGTGGGAGTGGGATTCATAAAGAACTGTGTAAACAGACATTAGACTCATGTTTATTGCTTAAGCAATAAAAGATTAGAATTGACAAATGGAGAGGTTTTTGGAGACACAGATGCTACAATCATTTTAATATAATTTGGATTTCCAAATCAGTAATTACTCTATCACATATTTATAATTTTGTAGATGCTACTAGAAATGCTGATGTCTTTTTCCATGCATAGTAATGAGCAACAACAAGGGCTGTTAATATAAAGCCTGTAATGTTTGTATTCATATGTAAATAGGTTATGTAAACGTTTTAGACATTTCTCACTAAAATGCTGAGTTCTAATCTAAGTGGCTCCATTCCTAAACTAGAAAATCGCACTCTGCATAGAAATTGTTTACTAGTCTGTCAGCAAAGCCGCCAAAGCAGCGAGCAAAATTTATAGAGGGATTTACATCTCTCCATTAGATGCGATATGGGAGTAATTGGCAACCTGTAAATGCCCAGACTCGTATTTAGAAACTTGCTTGCTTGCACGTGGTAGCACACACATTCAGCACACATGACCCTTCTGCACACATGTATGTAGCAGCACAAGCACCTTTTTGGGAGACTGAGGAATGAAGTAGTGTTTGATTTAATTAAACTAATTTAGTTAAACTGATATAAAGCCCTGGTTAAGAGTGACAGAATCAGTTTAATTCCTGCCTGCTCCTAAGACTTATGATAAAACTGAATAAGGCACATTAAAACACCAACATGTGTCTCCAAGCAGAAGTAAATCACACCAATTTAAAACCATAACTTTAGTTAACTCAAAACAATGTTAGGGATGGAAGAGGAAAAAAAAAAAAGGTGGGCTAAAATGCCCCAGGGCCACCCTTTTCACCTCAGGATGTTACCATTTTTCTCCCCTCCCCTTCCACTCAAGTGCCGGCTTCATGTGTCTCATCTGGTGCACAGAGAGCTCGGTGGAGTGGCCCTTGGGGCTTATGCAGGCCTTTTGTAACTCAGCTGCAGCACAAATACACCACCATGGTACTGTCCTTTACAGGACCTGATGTGCCTTCCAAAGCAAAACCCTGGGTCTCTTCTCTTTGAACATCATTAGACTAACCTGCATTAACTTCAGTGAGATCTGGTCTCAACTCTGTGATGTAGAGAATCACATGTTGAGACTTTTTCCTTGGCATCTCTAACAAATCACATCCAGCATCATGCCCTTCTCTTCTTCTTGAACGTATATATTTGCAAAGATGACTTAGTTCCAGTAAAGGTTTTGGAAAGACAGCTCAGAGACCCCCATAGCACACGAGTAACTCCCGCTTGTATAGGAGACAATAGATGTCTTCTCTTCATCAGCAAAAATGAAATGAAAATGACAACAAGGAAGCAAACATCCTGCTGTTGCTCCAGCAACTTTCAGCATTTTCCACCACCTAGGAATAGTATTTTCAAGATCTATTGAGTCTTTGTCTTTTGAAGAGGCTGCCAAAAGCTGCCAGGGACAGCTACTGGCATTTTGACCTTGCTCTCTCCTGTCTTCCCTGTTCCTCCTTCCTCCCCACTTCGAAGCACTCCCACACCGCTCCTGGAACAGTATTAACACCTAAAGAGTCGAAGTATATTTACATCTCAGGCAATTGTAGCTTTACACATCCTGCCCTCTTAACCACTGCCTTCAAACAAAGCAAGTAACATCACCCATGCCACAAAAACGACAGGGAGAAAAAAGCCCAACATCCATACCAAAGTAGTTGAATTACTGCCGTTTCCCAGGTGAGCTGCAGTGATGTGGGATGACCTCTGATGAACAAGGCCGTTTCCACTGGAAATAGGAGGGGGAGGAAAAAAAAAAAAAAAGAGGCAGATAGCTCTACAGAAAAAGTGTAATACATTTCTCCAGGCCACAAGTGTAGACTTTATTATGCCCCTGCCAAGAACAGTTACTCACATGAGTAAAATTAAGAGGACTACTGACTAGGTGAGTAACTCCATGCCCCTTTCCAAGGAAAGAAATTCACCCCGGCAAGGCTGTGTTTGTACACTGGAATAGCAGTATCGATTTTGGCAGTTATTTCAGTCCCTCAGAGCAGGAACACTGCAGTGAATCAAACCCGCTGTGGTTTTGCCCCTGCGATTACCTTTGTGCTAAGGAGTACTAGGATGCTCAGTGCTAAAAAACTGGGTCTTAGGCTGCTTCAGGTTTTTATTCCCTTTTAAAGGGGACACTCATGGATGTGATAAATGGTCAGCACTTTCTTGGGATGAGGTAAGTGTTAAAACCTGGTTGCATCTGAAAAAAAAAAAAAAAAGAAAAAAACCATGGGAGTGAAAGTTATTTTGCCTGTTCACCTGGAACTTGTTACATCAAGTGAAATAGGAGACAAGCACTCACAGCAAAATGAAGGCTCTTTGCTCCCGTTTGGTGAGCCTTCACCTATAAATTTTAGGAGGAAAAAGTAAATAATGGGCCATATGGCACATTTGCTCAGCAGCACTGGTGGTCTAACATCATTATGTTACTTTATTATAGCTGTATACTTATCAAATTTGATGAGACTTCTCATTACCTAACCATTTCCAACAAGGATGATTATTTTTACTGCATTAGTCCAATGACAGATCCCTACTGGGGGACCAAAGTCCCCCCTGGTTTTGAAACACAAGCCCTGACCTGATGAGCTCACAGTCTAGCCTGTAGACTTGGCAACAGCCTTGATGCTCAAAGTGATGCTCTGAAATCAGGGAAACATCCAGGACCCTTGTGCCATCCGAGAGAGAGAACACCTCATCTGGAGGAGACAGCCTCTGCCCAAGGTCTGCACAGGGAGAAAAGTCAGCAAACCGCTTTAACTGTTTCTCTTAAAAGTATCACAGACGATGATGAATCTACTTTAGTATTTGAGTTTAATAAAAATTACACTTGCTTCATAAAAACCTCCTTTTCGGCATAGCAATACCGAAACGAAACTAACTCAACAACACAGTGAAGTAAATGAGGCTGATAAAAGACGGCTTTTGCTTGCAGAGCTTTCCTCATCCTCTCCGTAAAACCACCTAGCAAAACAAATTATTTGCTAATAGATCTGTGCTCAAATTATGAGTCCTAGCAGCTTGGTACAACTTTTTCCTATGCTGTTAACCAACAGCATTGACAAAACTGTCCAATACAGACCAGCCTGCAGATCGATGTCCAGTGTAACTATTTTGCCAATTAAAAAATTACAACGGTCTTCTGCAAAAGCTATTAAGAAACTCCATTTTCTTCCTCTTTCAGTTATACCTGCTACATTGTCTTGTATAAGAGATACTGCTCCAAAAGATGTTTAGGTCCCTATTGATTCATCCCAAATCCACTTGACTGTGGGTGGGAGAGAAAGCAGGAATAAAAACTGAAGTAGGAAAAGGTTCATAATTTTGAACCATGCTTCAGAGGACTGTGAGGAACATTTGTCTTGACAAGTCATCAGTTTAATCAAAGAATTTTAATCAAAGTGCAGTTCTAGAAACAGGCTAACGTGGACAAATTATAAGAATAATTAAACCACTCAAATAATCTGTAGCTCGTCTGTCATCGGCTCCTAAGTATGCTCGAAGTTTGAGATAGTTTTATCTTACATATGTAGTGAGTCGGATCCGTAGCAGGTCTCAGTCAATAAAGATCCTATGGAGCTACCACTGATCCCTGATGAATGCAGAGCTATTACCTCCAAATGCTGTGCTGCTCCAGTCTCCACATTTCTTCAAACACTCGCAGGCATCCACAGGAACAGTAACAGTTTTGCAACGCAGTTGAATCCAAAGAGTCATCGCAGCCAAATATTTTTGAGGGACTGTATTCCCTTGGAAAATGATGAACTATTGAATCAAAATGTTGTGTGGGAACTTGTAGATTCACATTGTCACTTAGGACAACACTTTCCAGTTTAAAACGTATTTTATGTGTTCTCATTAAAATTGATTATGTTGCTTTGGAAAGCAAAATATTCTGATTCAACAGAAACATTTTTTTCAACGAAAAATCATTTTTCTGGACAATTTACAAGAGCCACGGATCTCCAGTACCTCAGTGGCCAGCCAAAGCCCTTCCTTGGTCCCTAATTCTGGACACTTACAGTATTTCAGAGGACTGGCTGAGCAGATTTGTAGGCATCAAAATGCAAAAGCAAGCACACGAGACGTTGATTGCACTGCAGCGTAGGAGGAACTACAACCCGAGCTTTTTGCAGCAAGCAGGCTCATGAGAATGGAAGAAGATTTCAGGTTGGTCCAACTGCATCATAATGCCTGTTAAGATGAGCACTGTGCAGTTAGCTCTCATAATACCACCCCTGTTTTGAAATGAGGAGTTTTACAGGGTGATTTTCTCCTTCCCAAGAAGTCCCTGAACTCCTCAGCTGCAGAAGTACCAGTGCATGCAGCAGCCACTGGGACAATCATTGTCATTCAGACCTTGTGCTGGTATTGCGACAGCCACTTCTGAGGTCTGCCTTGCTCCTGCTGCTGGCTGTTGGCATCACTGACCTTCATTTGGCTGCTTTTTGAAGGAGGCCCCACTATCAGGACACAGCACTTGAATTCCACAGGGCTGAGAGGAACTGAGTATTTGTCCAAGAGCAGTGAAAGAAAATGGGAACAAAAGAAACTCCTTCCTACACTGCAAAGGGCCTGAACCCATACATGCTCACCAAGCTGAGGGAGAATGGAAAAGTCCAAGCTTGGGGGCATTGCTTATGGTGTGAGAGAGGCCCCTGTAAAGGAAACAGCAGGAAAATCTACGAGGAAGGGAGTAAAGTACAGTCATTGAGCAGGGAGCCCTAGATGATGCTCTTTTACAAATAAAAAAAAAAGAGTTTTGTTCCCCAAAAGGTATTTCCCAACATTCCCAAAGAAGGTTTGGAAAATGGACAAGTGGTCACAGAAAAGGTAAGAAGATGACCAAGGCCATTTTTCCTACACTATTAAAAGCAAGAATTGTACTGGCAGAAGGTTAAGGTCGACATCTCCCAGTAACTCAGGAGACCCAGAGGAGGAGGAAAAAAAAAAAAAAAGAAAAGCAATGAGGTGAATGAGGTGCCCCTTTGGGATGTGGGAGGGCTGCAGCAGTCACAAGAGGACAAGGAAATCCTTATTATTTTGTCCAAAACTGTACTCATAATCAATAGGATGGACATTTTAGCTTATGCCTCCAAACGTCAAGAGTATGAATCTGTGGGGAAACCAAAGCATAACCATAGGCAGACTGCTACTTTTTAAATGCAAGTGCTACAACTGTTAGGTTGCAAATGGTAGTTGTTGAATTTTTGTCTCAAGTTTATCCTTCAGTCATCCTTGCATACTGAAAATGTGCTGCCAGGACCAATTTATTATCTAATACATTGCAATGGCTACTGCTGTTTATTACGAGATGATACAGCAATGTTTACTCAAGCATTCAAGAGCAGCAGTTTCACTTCCCACCTTAGATTGTTTGTTCGGGTACACACTGATACTGAAGCCACCCAGCACCAAGTTAAAATCACACATTAGGAACATAAGTGTCCACCTGTTTTGCCACTATGTTTTATCACCAAGGATCAGATCAATCAAAGCAATGACTTTTTTCTTTTCATCTGCTTTTAAACATATTCTACTGTATGTTGTTTTCACTTGGGGCGGGAGATGGCTATATAATACATTAGACATTTGCTTCTGCAGACTTGGAATGGGATTTAATCAGTACATGAATGAGGCTTAAAGAAACAGAAAGCTTCCTAATGCAAATGCAGCTGTGACTGATAAGAAGGACAATGGACAGAAATCCTTGACTTGATTAACTTAGTGACCTAGAAAGAGGGATGTGTCTCATTCCAGCAGCGCAGGACAGAGAAACACTCATTAACTGTTCCTTTCGGCTGAAAGGAACCACAGCGCTCGCTTCCGCACCCAAAGGAGCCATTCACCAGAAACTTGGACACACTAGGGAAGTCTTTCTTTCAGTTGCTGGCTGTACAAAGTCGAACAGAGGGACAGACTTCACATAAATAAGTGTCTTTCTCTCTCCCTCTCTCGCTTAGGCTTTTCAGATGGTTCAGCTGGTCCTAAACCACATACAGTAAGAAAGATTATTTCAAAAGGACTTAATTCACTTTGATGTGTTGGGTTTTTTTAATGGGATGTCTTTTCTAAGGACACACAAGAACTCTTTAACTATTTCATATCTGCACACGTACTGTGTACATCTGCATGGTGATTGTATGGCAAAGAGAGCAAAACTCAGCAAGGCTAATCTTCGCAATACCTTTAAAAATATTTCAGATATACCTTACACCTACAAAGCCCTGTGGACAGCAGCTAATTAAATCTCTCAACACTGTTCTGATATAGATGGGTTAAGAGCAGTTATCTCTGTTTTGCAGGTGGAAGGAGAGAAACAACATGACATGCTGCAGAATTTATAGAGCGTACAGGCATTTCCTTTTCCAGCTCATGATTCTAAGTGCACACTGCAAAACCCACAGGGCAGCCCGGCTGCATGGACAGAAGGGGTCACAGGCTGCCCTGGCGCAGTCTGGGCACTGAGAGAGAGGACACGAACCCAGAGTCTGTCTCCTGACCCCAAGGACTCGTGCCACAGAGCAAGGATGCCGAACGGCACTGACATTTTTACACAGAAAGGAATGGAGCACAGAGGCTTCATGAAGAATCAATTAGATATTGCAAGAGAAGGCAAAATAAAGGCAGGGACACACACAGAGAGTATCAAATGGAGAGGAGAAAGGCTGGAGCATTTTCTCCCATGGCTAGCTCATGTCCCCACCCCAGCTATCGCAAGGCTGATCAGCACACAAGAGGATGGGAATTCAGAAGTGTAACAGAGCTGGAAAAGAAGCCAGATCTTCCTTATCTTGCCACGGTAGTCCCATTCCTCTAAATAATAGAGGTTTGGAAAATTAATTAACATTCTGAAAGGAAAATCTGACTGTAAGAACAGATTTCTAATTAGCTAGAGACAGTGCCAGAAGGCTGCTTAAGAGTCAAGGCTGATTCTGCTGGCTGGATATGGGGTGTGGGCCCTGACTGAGTAAAAAGCAAATAAACCTGGAGATTGCTTACTACAGTGATTCATGGCTAACAGGGCAAAAGGAGCACATAAACATTGGCTTATGAGATGGTGGGCTTGCAGCATATCTCCAAGAATCCTAACGGCACTTCCTAAGAATTAAGATATACATGTATCTGAATGCCCATACGAGCCTAACCCTTTCTCCTCCTCTCACCTCAAAACAGCAATGTACAAAAATAGCACACAAAGTCATAAGAGCTTACCTGAGCCTCAGCCCTTTTTGAGAGTTAAATATTTCTAATGATCTTCAGAAGCATCACCACTGTGCCCCATCTCAGAGAGGTGGTTGAGATTTCCAAAGCCATTTTAACCTCCCTTCTCCCACCAGCACTACCACTCTCTACCCTCCAAATACTTCACAGAATCACAGAACTGTAGGGGTTGGAAGGGACCTCTGTGGGTCATCTAGTCCAACCCTCTGCCGAAGCAGGGTCACCTACAGCAGGCTGCACAGGACCTTGTCCAGGCGGGTCTTGAATATCTCCAGAGAAGGAGACTCCACAACCTCCCTGGGCAGCCTGTTCCAGTGCTCCGTCACCCTCAAAGGGAAGAAGTTCTTCCTCATGTTCAGATGGAA
>Ga0181612_177330_pt1 | contig 11946 bp, 3 predicted proteins | sample HoacroProtozoa21_FD_119630 | JGI IMG/M metagenome (GOLD analysis project Ga0181612, IMG submission 119630) | Hoatzin crop microbial communities from Cojedes, Venezuel. Combined Assembly of Gp0051906, Gp0051904, Gp0051908
GCACTGGAACAGGCTGCCCAGGGAGGTTGTGGAGTCTCCTTCTCTGGAGATATTCAAGACCCGCCTGGACAAGGTCCTGTGCAGCCTGCTGTAGGTGACCCTGCTTCGGCAGGAGGGTTGGACTAGATGACCCATAGAGGTCCCTTCCAACCCCTAACATTCTGTGATTCTGTGATTTTAACTTCTTGTGTTAACTGCTGGTACTACCTGGTGAGCAGATTAAAACTTGTTTGGATATGCACATATGAAACTCTTACAGCAGGTGCAGCAGTGTAGTCCAGTGCTTTGGGTTGGGACCCGTGACTGAATTTCTGTGATTTAATGAGCTACTGTGGGCTGGTTGACAGCAACAAGCATAACTGCACTGAGGTGTATTTTACACACATTTGACTCAGGTGAGAGTACTCATGCAGGATCTCAGATGACACGCTTTAATTTTTGAAGACTTAGTCACTCTGTGCCTATCTGGAGGTCTGTAATCAGAGTTTCAGGTGCGGTATATGGATATTTTGCCCTGTCTTTGCTTCTATTAGATGTCCCTGAGCTCTAGCAACTAACTGTGTGTGCAGCGGGGTAAAGACCCAAACATGTCACCCTATTATAGCTGACAGGCATAAGCTAATTCTTTTGTGCTTTAGCAGTATGGTTGCCTCCTAGTACGCATGGACTGACCAGGAGTTCAAGCAAGGAGACGTTAACTGATGGTATCTCTGGGTAATATAGCTTGTTTCTGTGGTCTTGTGTCTGAGGGTAACTTCTGTTTATAGACTGAAATACCTGGATTTCATATGGTTTTTTGTAAATTTCCCTGCCCTCCCCCGTGCTAAGCACAAGGTACTTCTGAAAAAGCAGGAAGTCTGACAGTGGTGCTGACACAATCACCTACATAAATATATCTCTCTGTCCTGTAAAATTAATATTCAACTTCATATGAAGTGTATTTTAAAGTGATAGTCTGTGTAATATTTCTGTATTGGTTAAATTTTTTGTAGTCTACTTCTAAAGACATCAAAGACCAATCCAATAAACTTATTAACAGGAATTCAGTTAATTACAGCAGTTGACATTGTTTCACTTTCAAGGCTATCTAAAGAAGGTACCATGGAGTAATCTAGGTGGCTAATTAGCTGACCTATTAGCCAGTCTGCAGTAACATCCCCTCATGTGTCCTAGTGTCTGGACCAACAGTGTCACAGCTGACACCAAGGAAAGATCACTGCTATAAAAGCATGCTATACATCTGATGTGGTGTATCCCCATCCTCGAGAGGCAGAGATTGTTGTTGCTTGGGAGTCTTCCACAGCATCACCAGCTCCTTATTCCACTTGTGTGGTTTTGTCATGTGCATTTTTGTTTTGTCCTACCACTGTAGGTGGTACTGATGACAAGTGCATTTATGTAGATGTTTGCATATTGAGGGTCATGTTTGTGGTGTCTCTTGTTCATTGCAACACCTTTGGAACTTTGTTACAGCTGAGGCTTGTCACAGGAGTTGAAGTCTGATGTGGATCATCAGACAGTTGTGCTGTGGACTTGATGCCATGTTGTATACACAGAGAAAGGCTGTTTGTTTCTTCTTTCCATGAGGCTTTTCTTGTATATGCTGAGTCTTGACTGTGTCTTTTCCAGAGATGACTAGGGGAAAATTCAGGACATCTTTTAACAGAAATAATTTGTCTCCATTTCCTGTTTATGCTTTGACAAGTTATTTTTTCTGATTAGGTACTGACCCCAGGAGGGGCAGTAAAAAATGTGGCAATTCTGTATTTTCTGATGAGATTTAACCATTTATAGCCCACTGTTTCCCTGGCTTCCTAATTTTAGATAAAATGGCTTAGTATGTTGGGGTTGCTCTTTTCCTGGCTTGGTCATTAACTCTGAATAACATTAGCAAACTGGCTGCGCTTTTTTGCTTTGTAGATTTGGGTTCAGAGAAACTTTTATTGCACATCATTTTATGTGTTTTGTGCCTTCTTTTATTCAGAGTTACTGGCTACTGCTCTGCTTCAAAGAACTAAGCAGGGGAAAAGGTTAGCCACAAAACTCTTCTGAAACTTGCATGAGAAATGTCATCCGTAAAAGCAACTGCTCTTACTAGTTCATCACGTGGAGCACAGAGGGTGTAGCACAGTATGGGGTTCCAGTCAGGTCACAACATCTGGAGGACTGGCTAGTTGTTGTAAGGCTGAAGTAAAGCCAAACCGCCATTGGATATGCTAGCTAGAGTTTTGTTGTGGTACAGAGCATCAGCTAATCACTTGACATATGTGAACACAAAAGTGACCGACTGGGCAGTATTTCACAGTGGCTAAACTCGTGGAGGTAGGAACAAGTATTGACTCCAGCCCACCAAATTATAGAAAGAGGGAGCAAGCGTATTACGCTTCCAACTCGGCTTTGGTTTCAGCTCATTACAAGTACGAGTGGTTAGAATGAGCCAAAATACGTGGGTCAGTTGAATTGCAGCCATACCAGATTTAGTGATTGTACTAACTACATGATTTGTAAATTGTTTCTTTCTAATATCCTGCTTATTGTTGCAGTTTTCGCTTTTAGATTTTGATTTAGGATTTGCTACTGTTCCTTTGCTTGGAGGCTTGTTGCCTCTGCTGCTTTTATACTGTTACAGTATTGGATGACAAATTCATCTGCTAAAATGATTTATTACCCCAGCTCACTGGGCAGTAGCAGTGATCACTGAACAGCCAGATTTATCAGTTTATTGCACAGGTATCTTTATGGTCTGTAACAGGTGCTGTGGAATGGGGAGCACTGGAAACATGTTTGTGATTGCAAAAGAAAAAAATCTCAAGGAACAAGGTGCTAGACAAATGAGCAGACAAATGCAGAAGAGGGAAAGCAAAGAAGGGTTTAATTTTCCCGTACTAGAAGACATAAACTAGTGGGATGAACTTAATTGCTAGCTCACAACATGCCTTGTGTTTGATAAATTACTGTTCTGGTGGCTGTGTTTCCACTTGCTGTTCACATTAGCCATCTTTTCCTCTAGTACTGAGGAGGGAAAAAAGAGACTAGTCAGGAGCAATCTCTGTTGAAGGGTCCCGAGGTTTGGAGCTTACTCCTTTCCCTTGGGTTTCCCTGCCCCTCCCTTCTCAGCTCATGTCTTCTATTGGGACAACGGAAGCATCAATAGACTTAGTTTGTACTGGTTTTGATATGGAGAGTGACAAATTGATGCTGATACTTAGTTTTACTTTGCACTCCCAATTACAGTGCAGTACCAATATCCAAAGCACAGATTACTTGGATTGCTTGATAAAGTTATTTCATTATTTTTGCCATCTATTCTGTGACCCCTGATTAAGCATTCCTTTCTTGATCCATGTCCCCCACACTCTCCTGCCAAGGTACCTACTTTTATCTCTTGCAGTTCACTCAGAGGAGTAAGTCTTTATGCCCTTTGTCATTTTGATGGAGTTAAGAGGAGGGTTGTCGGGTATTTTTTGGTTCATGTTTGCCTGTATGCTTTTCGTTTGTGTTCTTTCTCCATTTATTTTCCTCTGGCTCAGGTCTTATTGAACTAAATGCTGGAAAATTGATTTTTTAATTAATATGTGAACAATTTCAAGGACAGAATAATTTTTCCTGCAAAAAGCTTTACATCGTCACAGGCTAATTCATAGTACAAAAAATAAATAAACATTGGAAATATGTTTAGTTGTCTTTGAGAAGCCTGTTTGGGCAAATCTGTTGGAAAACAGATTGATATATCTAATATTGGGGTGGATTTTATTTCTTTTTTTTTAAAGTAGATCCATGTGCTATAGCAAAACAGCACATCATCATCTTCCAAATTAACAAACTGAATAAAAAATAATGTCTTTGTTTCTCCGGGTGGATACTTTACACATGAAATCAGTGGGCTGGTGTTTTAATATTGAGTTTCGCGGGGTACTGAGTATCGACAGCTGGCAATGAGTTCACCCAGAGTCACGTGTTCAACAACTCTGAAAGTAAGATCATTATTTCTTCACTCAGACTTGAACTGATGTCAAACAAAGTGAAACATTTAAAATAAATGATTGCCACTGCAGTAGGTGTGGAAAGATTAAATGGCCTAGATCTGGCCCTGTGTGTTTGTATGTGTGGTACTTGTCTTTGTTGTTGTTGACAAAAAGATACCATGTGGAATCTTCCCTCTTTCCTGCAATAAGTCGTGTTAAATGAGCAACACTTTTCAAAGAGATTTTTACTTTCTGAGCCTAAACCAGACATATTCTCAGACGTACACACTAGCTCTTTAAGAATTAAATTTATAAATAAAATAAAAACCCGTACATGGTTTGTCCAGCCTGCAGGCAACCCAGTTGTCAACTAAAAGCTCTTGGAATCTCATGCAGTGAAAATGGCTTTTGTATAGATTATTTCTAATCTCCTTTTTTAATAAAGGTTAAAGAGAACAAATGATAGCGCTATGTCTTCACAGATATTTTGGTAAGGGCAGCAGTGTTCACACAGTATACTGACTCCTTTTTTTACCCTGTTAAATGCTAAGCACACGCAATTACAAGATAAAGTTTGAGCTACATCTCTTGAAGGCATTATTTCTCAAAACCAGAAAGATAAGATAGCCAAGGACAGTAAAAAAGGAGGGAGTAAAAGAGTTACAAAAGGAAATCAAAGCCTTGTGGAATACAGAAGAAAGGAAACTGGTGTTTCCCATGCTTCTCCCCAGTTAGTCAAGGCAAAATCTGAAAAGAAAAATAATTTGCATTCAGCCCTACACGCTAACAGCAGCCAGCTTATTCATGTCACTTTTTAATCATCATCATGATAGAGTCTTTAATTACATGATCACATACTGGGTTCCCCCCCGGATTCTGCGTTGTTCAGTGCACAGAAAAGTTGTGCACACTGAAAGAAGAGAAATTCAATAGTTAGCTTTTTGCTTTTGCTATTCAGTGTGCAGACTCAAGCCTAATTCACTGCATGCTGTGCAAAGTCTGTTCTCAGAATGACATTATTCATTTTTTCCCCTAGGCTTTTTCTAGCCATTGCCTTCTATGTCCACTGTGCAAACATTGTTTTAGTGTTACAGAGCATTTTTTGAAGTGTTGGGGTTCATCTTCATTATAGTGATGTTCAACTTGGACGCACAGGTAAGAAGATAGGTACAGCCACGTATTTTGGATACCCTGCTTGAGATAATTAGGGCCTGTATTTTCTGGGTGTTTAGCATTGGAGGGTATTTTGTGTGTTCAAAGCCCAGCTTTTTGTGACTTCAGTTGCAGCTGTAATTGCTTGTCACAGCAGCAGAGTAGAACCCAGGGGCTCTGGACTGGGTCCCCCAAAATGAAGAATGAGTGTAATTTATGAGCATTTGTAAAAAGCTTGGTTAGAGTGGCTTGCTTCACATCTTAAAGGAGTCCCATGATAGCAGTAGGGACTGAATCCAGTTCTCCACGCAGGATCCAGCTACTTTGACTGTAAGACTGTCATAGGAAAATAACATCATCATCAAAAGTGTTTCCTCCTATCACATGCAGACAAATAATATCATACTTTTAATAAATTAATCATGTCCTTCCTCAAAACTAGATGAATTACACGATGCCTCTTAGAAAGTTGCTGCATAACCTCAGTATTTTGGTGACTGAAAATGTTTTTTCTAATTTCCAGCCTGAATTTATTTATGGCGAAAAGTATTTGTATTTGTGTTTGTACCAATAGCGTTCTTTAGACTAAGTAGCTCTCTTCCTCTTTGTGTTTACCTCTATGATATATTTACAGAAAGCAATTATATTTCCTCTTAGCCTTTATTTTGCTAAATTTGAAGAAGGTCTACTGCCTTTTATCAGCTCTTAAAAAAAATCTCTTAGTTGCATAGCAGCCCTTTTCTATGTTTATTTCTGTTTCAATTAAATATAGTTGATGCTAAACTCTATACAGAATTTGAGATAAAGTATTACCAGTGCTATCTGCCGTACAACATAAATATTCACCTTTTGCTATGCCCATATCATACTGCTGGCTTATGGTCATCCTATGATTGATAAAGACAACTAAATCTTTATTCTCTTCTTGGATCAGCCCTCAGCTTTCAGAGAAATGTGTTAGTGGTCTTTAAGTGCGTGTTAATGGAGCTTAAGTGAGTGTATGTGTGTGCTCTCTTCCAATTGCTCTGACAAAGAATTCAGAGGTATTAAAAAGCATTCTCACTGTGCATCTTGGCTGGCCGTGGAGCAGGAGTGCACTGCTCGCTAAATGGAAATGCAGGTTCTCTGTGAAGCTGTCTGTGACCCCATAGTTGGACTATACTGTAATGCCCCTTGAATAGGAGACCAAATTAAGAGTAACAAGGAATCTTCGTTTTGGTTTTACATCTGATTGGAGAGTACAATTTTGGTGAAATAGTGGTTGCTGAAGTGATGGAGTGCTGCTAAAGAAAGCATGTCAACAGCAAATTTCTTCAAGTAGTACATTTCTTACACTTATCTTGATGTTAAGGCAAAGCATTTAAGGTCTGCTATGTGGAAATGGGATGAAGACTGCTGTCAGCTGAACGAAGTGAATAACTGAGGTTGTCATCCTGTAGGTGGACTGAAGGGAAATCTACATTTTCAAAGGGATTCATAGATATTTGCTGTTTACAGAACAAGGATGTCAGTGCAGGTTCTGGAGGGGTTGCAGACTCCCTTCCTCATTCCTTCTGTCATCGTCTTAAATCGAAACCCTCCTGCCTTGAGGAAACAGTAAAGATTGAAGTACAGAGAGCATAAGACCTCATGCTCTTCATTGACATGATACATGGTTAATGTTGCCTTGCATTTTTTTATCTCCTGTTACAAATATATCTTGTTTCATACAGTAAGGAAAGGGCACCCCTGGTTGAGGGGAAAAGTGGCTAACAGTAGCTGTAGGTTAGGACCCCCAGGTGTGGATCCTGATCTGCAACAGACCTTTGGGGTAACTTTCAGGTAATCCTTAGCCTCCTTGTGTCTTGGTTCTCACTTTGAGAAATCAGCGTAATAGCATCTCCTTTCAAAACACACACAAATATATTCAAAATTCTGAGATGCTCAGTTATTCTAAATCTAGAAACATAAATGTGTACTTTAGTTAGCCTGATTTTCCCACCTAGCTTGGTGTCCTGTCCATGACAGTGGTGGCCCAGGGCTGATGTTCAGGAAAAGGCATGAGAACAAGGCCAGCACATAACTCTGTTTCCCGAATCCTACACTTCCCCTCTGCTCCACTGCCTTTCTGCCCTCTAGATGAAGACAAGGGTATCCTGCCTCAGCGTCTCCATCTTTACATTTTCCAAATAAGATTCTCTTACCTAAGAATTTTTTTTTTAACGGTGGCTCAAGGAGCCACAATGAAGGTAGTGATTATTATTGTTACTAATTATTTTTAATTTCTTGATTTCTGATAGAGAAGACAGAGCAGGAAGAATCCCCTCAGCAGCCTTGGTAACCACATAACTTAATTCCTAGAAAATGACCCAGTGTATTCTCTCAAGACTTTTAGCTGGTTACGGGAAAAGCCAGATGAGGAAGCAGTCTCTAGTTTCCGTGGCTGGCGGGAACTCAAGCATGCACTTTTCAGGTTTTGGCTGTGTATGTGCTCATTATCGGCTTCTATACCTGGCCACGTGTGGATAGGGAGATAGCACTGAGCCTGGGTTTGGTGGTATAGAATAAATTTGGCAGGAGTTGCCCTGAAGCTTCCCTCTCAGACAGAAACAAAAAGAGAAGGAAGAGCTGAAAAATAGTAGGAAGTCTTTGATGGTACTGGAGAGAAGTGCAAAAATAGCATTTCGTTTCATTTAAAGTAGTGGCCTAGAGACTCACCTGTTTAAAGTCTTGGTCCTCTAGTCCCTTTGGAAAGCTACACCAACTGCTTCTTGTCAGGAAAATCTGCTAGTTTTCTGCATTTATTTTGAGGTATGGCAAGCACTTCATTATCATTTCACTTGTAACCTTAAGGCTCTCTGGAACTGAGGACAGATGCTGTTTCACAGTAAAATCCGTTAAAGAATACCACTTCAAAATGGAGCTTACCTTTCTGAGAGTGGAGATATGTGTGCGTATCTGGTGAAGAAAGGGGTGGAATAAACGCTCACGGAGACATGCCACAGCTAGCAGAGCAAGGAAGAGAAAATGGAGGAGCTTACTGCTAAATATTTAGAAAGAGGAACCTCAAGAAGAATAGAGAGAGTGAGAGGGGGAGGTACATGTGGATGTCTAGAGAAGTGCTGTTTAAAGAGGTTAGCTTTGTACCTGTCCCCTAGAGATGTTGGAGAAAGTTGTTCCTTAAAGACTCAACAGAACACATGAGCAAATCACCAGAGTTTAAGGCAGCAGTACAATACATAACCCATGCCCGTGGAAACTGTGAAAGTTGTAGGGTCCTTTGGGATGGGTTTAGACATCGAAGCTGATGCCTTTGAAAATGATCTTATAAACTGTGCTGTTAAAAGTTGATCAGCTTGTTTGCACGTGTAGGGCAGTGCATACAAATCTTAATGATAGCTATTAGAAGAGAAAAAATATATACCTGGAAGAAAGCTAGGTAACCACTTATACTAAAAGACCTAGAGTAAAATGTTGACTTTTAGCAATTAATGTATTTTGTTTGGTAAGCCAGGATTCTAGGTTCTCAAAAAATGTAGTTTATTTTGTAACTGGCCTAAAATATCTTGTGAAAATTATTTTAAAAAATGTTAGGTTATGGAGATAGATTCTTTCTGGGTTTTTTTATTCTAGCCAGATAGAAAAAGGTAATTATAGAAGATTACAGCTGTTTATTAAATTGAATAAGTATGTCATATGAGCCAAATCTGTTTCTGACACTCTTGTTCTCTTAGGCCTGGAGCTCTAATGATATCGTAGCTTAGCTGTGAGGAGACAGGTAAGGATGAGCTAAATCCAGAAAAGGATTTGAGATAATGTCATGCCTGGTTTAAGCTGATCTAAATCCTCATGGAAAGAATGTGGTCTGACACGTCTCTGGTGAGCCTGCGGAGTCAGTCAATTGCCAGATCCAAAAAACCATGCATCACTGTGACTGCTAGTAGTGGAACAAAATAGGGGACTGGAACATCTTTTTTGGTGACAGTGTGTCATTGGGTCACCTGCAGCTGATCACGAAACCATCCCCTTTGGGATATGATTTTGTAGACAGTTATAAGCAACGATGCTGACTTAGGCAATATGTGTGCTCTCTATACCCTTGGTGCCTTCTTCATGTGTTCATGTTACCTCCTCTGTACTGAAAATCAAAGCAGCAAAAAAATGTCACTTTTCACCTGGATAAGCTCCCTTGTCTGGTTGGCCGTGCAGCAAGACAGAAGCAAGGAGTAGCAGGGGTAAGGACAATCAACCAGGGAGGGGAAATGACTCCTTACACAGCAGTCCTGCCAAATATGAAACTGTAGCATTTGACGGCCAGGGGAGCATCTGTCCGGGGCCTACCTACTTCTGTGCAGGAGGACACGGAAAGTTTTGTGACTAGCTGTATTGAAAGCTTTGCAACCTAGTAAGCAGCAGACTCATGTTAGTCTTAGCAATTGTAAAGGGGTGAACAGAAAGCTATTAACAGAAACAGAGAGATGAGAAAACGATGGGAACAGGCAGCATTGCAGACTGGAGTGGACAACTGGAGTGTGGAAAATCCAACTGGAAAATTTCTCTGGAGGACTAAATTGTCCCTGAAAAGTTCCCTAACCACAAGGGCACTTCCAAACACTAGGTCTTCTTTCAGTTTATATCTATGGAAGATGTTTCAATTAGCATAAACTAATTACCTGTTTGTAAGCAGACAGACTGGTGCTTATATTCCAGATGTACCATGCTCCAAGATATGGTCAGTTTTGCCTCTTGATAGCACAGGGAATGTCTTATCAACTCACAGAAAGAAACTTGAAGAGCTTGCATAGGAGGAAGAAATACCTTCTGTCAATATGATGGGAAATATGCACACTAGACAAAGAATTGAACCAAAGTTTCTCACAGCCTGCTGGAGTATTACTCTGGTTGTGCAGCCCATGGTGTTTACAGGGTGCCTGAGTGCCTGGCCAGAGGCAGAGAACTGTCTTAGGGCACACAGTACCTGAAAGTAAGGTACTGAGGTACTTAACGTAGCAGTGTTTAAAAGCCAGAACTTAGCCCAGTGCCCCTACAGAACGTCTGCTTTTCCCATTCTCTCCCTCCTGGTTTTCTGCTTACTTTCCCATTGCTTGCTGATTTGATTAATTTTTCTTTTCTGGGAAATTAGGTCTGTACCAACTGGATTTCCCTGTTCTGTTTGTTTATTGAGATGCAAAACCTGAATGTTGAATCCATGAGCCTGTGTTTGTAAATCATGACTTTGTAAAATTGTGTGCACCTAATCCTGGCCCCGTTGAATTCAGTGGCAATTTTAGTTTATGTGTCAACAAGACCGGGTTTTCTTCCCTAGTAATTAGTATGCAGAAAATGAAAATTGCTGCAGAGCTTTACTTTTATAGAACAATTTACTAGCTATTAAATTCCAACCAAAGTATTTATGTCTTCTGAAGGCAAGAAAATATTGTTTATTTCGTGTCATTGCTTAAGCTACATGTTAATAATTATCCATTATGATAATGAAAGGTACAGAATATGCCCATTGCTGAAAAATGGAAGACAGAGAAATGAGATAGGTCAGTGCCAATACAGAGCTTGACACTCCTAGACAAGACATCAGCAAAATTGCAAAAGCAGAGATGTGATAACACTGTAAATACTCCGGTGTATTTATATCTGTTTATTCCTAGTGCACAGATCCTGCATACTTATCTCCATCACTACTAGAGCATCTGAATAGCAGCCTCTGAAACACCAAAAGCAATCAGCTAGCCAAAATCTTCTCCTTTCCTTCTTGGTTCTAGAATGTTTCAAGGATATTTTCCCTTTTCCTTCTCCCACATTATTCATCTGTCTGTATTATAAAGAAAGTGGATATTACAGCAGCTTGAACTTGCTGTACTTGATTGCCAAATAGACGTTTTCTCTCGGATTTGTTTTTTTTCCCCAGATACAGGAGTCAGGGCTGTGTGACCTCGTAACTGTGTCAGATCTATGCCTTTAGCGAGCTATACTGTCCTTTTCTTTTGGTAAAATTATTTGGGGAAGAGAGCATGTGAAAAATGGATACTTAACAGTACACTGGGTCAGATTCTCTGGTATTTTTGTATGAAAGCTCCCCTTCAGTCTGTACCACAAAGATGGTGCATGATTCAAAATGCAGGAGAAAGTCATGGTGTTATACATATATATATGTAGATACATATGCATGCTACGTATTAGAAGCAGCACCTAGTGCTTGCTGTTGGGTAGTACTTTCTTGAAGGGAACCATGCAAAGACCCTTTGTTGGATGATCTTATCTCCTCCTGAACTGCTTGTGAGCTCTGCTTCCTTGAATAGTATGGGTTCCTTAAAAAAGATGACTATAGATAGACAAATCCTGCTGTACCATGTATTAGAAATATTTCACAACACAGGAAAAAAAAAGATGTTTCAAATAGTGTTAGTAATGCTAATAATAGAGAAATCATTCTTGTTTAGAGCTAACTTAAATATGCAAAGTAAATGTGTGTACACAATACCTGCAGATCCCCCAAATTTAGAATTTAATCTATGCTATTATTTTGCATAATGTAGGCTTGTTTCCTCTGTTCTGCATATAAATTAGGCTACTGGATTGGGGGTAAAACAAGCACAGTGTTTCTGCTCTTAGTTTTCTCTGCTTTTTTTAATTCTTATGGAAATATAATTGTGAGAGCATTGTGCTGTCTGAAATTCATAACACCATTATCATGTTATCCTGAACAACATCCTTATCTCTAAATAGGAGAGACATGGATTTGATGGATGGACCACTCGGTGGATAAGGAGTTGGCTGGATGGTTGCATTCAAAGAGTTGCAGTCAATGGATCAGTGTCCCAGTGGAGACCAGTGA
>Ga0181612_106717_pt1 | contig 11945 bp, 4 predicted proteins | sample HoacroProtozoa21_FD_119630 | JGI IMG/M metagenome (GOLD analysis project Ga0181612, IMG submission 119630) | Hoatzin crop microbial communities from Cojedes, Venezuel. Combined Assembly of Gp0051906, Gp0051904, Gp0051908
ATATTATCCATTGTTACAGCTGTTGCAAAAACCTAAGTATCAAGATTTGTGAAAACCAGCAAGTGTTTAAAAACATTTACTCGTGAAAGTTACATTTTGGTTTGCAAACCCAAGCCCTGAATACACCATTCCCTGCGGAGTCAGCAGGGCCCGTTTCCCAACAAACCAGTCACCTGGCTGTATCACGACAGAGGAACCCATGCACCCAGACACCTGCTGAGATTCGCAGGGGTTTCGCAGCAGAGCTTCTTTAGCGCAGCGCTGCTGACTCCCCACCCTGACGCGGGCACGTAGCACTGTTCCCTCGGCTGCTGTAGGTGGCAGTGGCCTACTTTACCCACCACAGAGATAAGAAGCCTCAGCTCCAGCGCAATTATTTGCAAAGGCCAGGCTTATGATGTTGCTGTTCTTAGCTCCTGTCTGTGCAAATGACTGGAACAGAGATTTCCCAAAGGCAGAGGGAGAACTCTCCGGACAGCAGCTGATACTTACAGAAGTAGGGGTGTTCCATGGCTTCTCTCGCTGTGAGTCGTGACTGGTGATCGTATCGCAACAGCTTGTCTAAGAAATCCAGAGCTTCTGGACTCACCAGATGCTGGTTCTCACTGTGAACAAAGCGCTCCCATCTCTTACGGGAGTGTCTGCAGAAAGAGATACCCACATCAGTCTAGGCAGGGGACATCAGCGCCAAACTTCACTTTTTTTTAAAGAGCAAGAACTGTGACAGATGCCCGTCTCCGAGAGGGGCCGCTGCTTGGTGCGGCCGCAACGGGGCTGAGCCGTACCAGAGCACCACGTGGCAGTTCTCCGTCTTTCCGCGCGGTGGCACGGCCACCACAGCCCCGGGCAGCGTGAGGACTCAAGTTCAGAATGGATTTACAGGCCTGAAACCCCAGCTTCCGCTCTGCTATGCCCCCAACGTTAGTGCCTTGTAGTTTTGGTATGTGTCACACAAAATAACTCTGATGGAAAAAAATATGTAAATGCCATCTTCAGCAGCACCTGATTTTCTGCACCGTAATTCTGAGAAATACCACTTTGGCTTTTTTCCCAGAATACTGGAGTGTTTGCCCCTCATGCTGTATGCTCCAGCAGTTCATTTATTGCCTAGGTGACATTTAGAAACCTTTCCTCAAGTCCATTTGCAGATAAAGGACCATGGAAAGCGCTGGCAAAAGGGATCGAAGGCAGGAGTGACAGTTCTCAAGAATCTTGGCTCTGATTTCTCCCATAGGCATAAGCTTTTGTTTACTTCAAGGTCTGCTGACAAAGCAGTAGCTGTCCGGGTCCACCAAGAGCTGCTCTGAACCTCAGCTCACCTGCCCAAGATGTCATTGAAACGCGGATCCAGCTCAATGTTGTATTTGTCAATGTAGTCGTACAGATCTTCTGTTCCCAGCACCTTGGCTATCCTCACCAGCTGGGGACAAAGAGAAGAGTAAGTCACTACTGCGAGGGTATGACAATGCCAGAGCCAGCGGGAAGGTACAGCAGCACATTCCCTTGGGAGCTTGAACTGATCTCAGTGCTCAGCCATGAGGAAGATGCCTCCGCTCACAGGCGGAACTCAGTAAGCCAAGGCAGCCAGGAGAGAGCTGCACACCCTAACATCCCTACAACTCCAGATCTTGCAACACTAACTTCCTTTGCAGCAAGAAAATATTCAAAACCAACAGGGTGGGAAGACAAAAGCAACCGGTCAAAAAAGCAGAAACTCTAACTTGCATGTGAAGGGTGAAGCACCAAGCCCCGAGGGCTCCAGACTGCAGGTCGGAGAACAGCAGGTCACCACGTAGCTGTTCTTGCGTGTCTGCACGTTGGTCAGATGCAGAGCATGCGTTAAAGGTTTAAGTATAAAAATTTTGGCCTAATCAAAGATTTCAGAACCTATATAAAACTGTACCAAATTCAGTTTCTATACAGAGGGGAGGGAGGGTGGAGAGTGGCAGGGGCTTTCCACTTAACATAACCTCAGCCACAGTCCATCCACGCACCAGAACACGCCAGCCTTGCTATAATTACTGTTACAACCTTTCCGATACCTACTGAGGAGCTCATAAGTACAAAGCACTATTGATCTATTCCTGCTTAAATTGGTTAGATAATCTTGCACACTTGAGAAAAGGAACATGGCTTCAAACTGAGCAAAGAGGCCATCAGAGAAATGCTTAAATTCTGTGTCGGCTCCCTCGACAGAAGTGTAGGCAGGAAACCCCCACTGTGCCAAGAGAACAGAGACTGTACGTGACCGGCTCTCACCTGGTCGTAGTTGTCATGGCCATGGAAAAAAGGCTCCTTTCGGAATATCATACTAGCCAACATGCAACCCAAGCTCCACATATCCAGACTGTAATCATACATCTGTGCAAAACCAGAAAGACAAGTGAATTTCTAATGAATGAAGCAGAACAGGCTCCCAATACTCCACCCTCCCTCCAGCGATCCAAGCACGGCCCCATTATGCTGGGAACAGGCTGAAATATCTCCATGCATCTTCATCACTGGATCACTGGATCGCTGTTCAGCTCAGCGTTCCAGTTACTCAACTGGGATATGGCAATTAGCAGAACAGCAGGCACCCTATTTCCATCCTTGCTCACAAAGATATTAAAGACCCGTGCCTCTTTCTGTTTTCACTGCAGACTTAACGTCGTGAATCACTGAGAAACACGGGTCGAGGAGCGAAGCACGACGACAAGTAACAAAAGGAGCGGACTCCACAAGGCACACGGGCAGGTGAGGAGGTGCCTTCGTCACCAGTAACACTGCTATTTCCAGCCCACAGCATTTCCACAATGCAAACTGCATCAGATATGGGGATGTTTTTATAGCTTAATTTAGAAGTTCACGCAGTACCAGCTATTGCTACAAGGGCTTTGTTTCATTCCTGTACCTTAATGCAAACGCAGCCTTGCTAAAGAAAATATAAAAATTCAACATTTGTATTCCAAGAACCACGACGACAGCTCGGCGGCTCTTCCTCGGGCCCCGAGACCCCTCACTAGTTTCTTTAATTTGGTGGCTTTATAGCCACCGCTTTCTGCGACACATTTTACAACGGACTGTCTTTAGCTTTAGGTCTCTAGACACCTGAATTTCTGGTTTGCTACCTTGCAATGCCACAGACTGTCCATCTAGAAGTCAGTGATAAATCCTGGTAATTCTTACCTGATAATCTACAAGGAGTTCAGGTCCTTTGAAATATCTGGAAGCCACTCTGACATTGTACTCTTGGCCGGGGTGATAGAATTCAGCCAAACCCCAGTCTATTAGTCTAAGCTAGAAATGGTAGAAAACAAAGAAAAAAGGCTGAAGGGACGCTCCAGTTCTCCACTGGCTGAACCACACTACAGGCGAGTCTGAAGCTTCATTTACAAGTCTTCTATTTTCAAATAATTTGGAGCTGATCAGAGTGTCTGTTTAGATATTCTCCCCATACCCATAATGACCAACCAGTCTAAGTAAAACACCTCTCCATACCAACGCTATTTACAGGTTACATGTAACCCATAAAAGCTTAAGAAAAGCAGTGTACAGAGTTTCATTCCACATTTCTCCACACGATGGAAGCACAGCCCCCCCTTGCAGACGTCTGCTAGTACCACTGCACAGGAGTACTCAAAAGGGACCCGAGGTCGCCAAGAGAGAAGCGGGCCCGGCCCCTCCCTGCCCTCCAGCCACCCCACGTTACCTTTCTGTGCTCGTGGTCAATCATGACGTTATGAGGTTTGACATCTCTGTGCATGATTCCCATGCTATGGCAGTAATCTAGAGCCTGCAGGTGACAGAAAAAGACACAGATGCTGGAGTCACAAGAAGCTTTCAAGTTCAATCATATTCAGAAGTATTTCTGCACACCCCAAGTCTAGCTAGATGGCAAGACTTTAGTGCCCAGCGCTATGGCCCGGGCTAGACTCACAGACCACAGAAAACGCCTCCAGAGCCCCCTCTCAAAGGGAGCTCCCAGCAACAGGAGTGTTTTGACTTCACCTCGTGCTTCCTCATAAAAATGGAAGCTCAGAGTCCCTAAGAGCAGAGTTGCTAGGCACTATTGATCAAACAAGCCTCCCCTCCTCCAGACTCCTGAGCAGACAATATCTGATTCAGAAGAATGGAGAAATACATTTGACTCACATTACATTACAGCACAAAACAATCATCAGCAGCTTACAATTTTCTGTTTTCAGAGGCTACACATACTTTTGATTTAGGATCTTAAGTTATCTCGGTGTGCCCAAGGGCTCCGCTATGCTCAGAAAAACAAACGACTAGAATCTGTTGCAGAAACAAGGCTGAACAACTGATACTGACTTGGTATATATTCTTCTACTCAATTCTTCCACAGGCTTTCTCTTCCCTTCCCCCCCCATCCGTGACATGATCACCATCTCTATAGGATTAGCTGAGTGCAAATCCCAGGAATAAACCGATAAAACAGCAAAACTCCAACGTACCTTCAAAATCTCATACATGTAGAATCGAATATCATAATCTGTTAATGTCTGGTATAATTGCTGTGGGACACAAACACACTGTATCAGTGTTCAACACCCAGAAAAATACCACATCCCTGCCAACCCAGAACCACCCAGCCTGTTCCCTGCTGCTGTGGTTCCCCAAACCCATCTGAAGGAACAGCAGAAGTTTCCCGGGTTACTCTGACCCCACACCTGACTCTGCTCACTCTGCTCCTCTCCCCTCACGAATCACATACACAGTTGACTTCCAGCTCTGCTCAGACAGTGCATTCTGGTTCCTGTCACAAAGTCCCCCAGGCTGCGCTCGTCCACCACCAGCACGAGGCACCATGCCTGCAGACTGGGTCTCAAATAGACCGAGGGTGCTCTGCAACAGTAAGCAGCCATTCCAGATGGCATTGCACAGCCACTCTTCTCCTGAGGCAGGTCAGTAGGGAAGGGGACAAAGCAACATTTAAATCCCTTTCCCCAGAATTATGGAAAGCCACAGAAACAGCTAACCACATCTCAAGTGGTTCCAACAAATTGTTACACACTGAACAGACAAGCAAAATGTTTAAGACAGACAGGTCCACAAGAGAACAGATTAATTTGCTCCAAGGGTTAAAACACCACTTGGAATCGGGATTCTCACCTTGCAACTTCTGTGGCAAAATGATAATAAAGGACTGATTATGAACTTCTGTCCCAGGTGTACTTACATTTAGAGACAGTTACTATGTTGGAAGGAAACGACAGAATGACCTGCCTGCCCCCTACGGACTTGCCCTTCCCCAGAAAAACCATTACAGGTGGTTTTCAAATGACAAACACTACAAGTTCACAGCCCACACTGTACCTTAAAGTCTGTGTTGTTTACATGTTCAAAAACCAAAGCGGGTGTCCGAGACTAAAACAGAGAGAAAAGTGTTCAGCCATGTTAAGTTAACATATTTTCATTTAGTATAGTGAATTAAAGCGTTTTTACTCCTAAAACTGCTAGAAGCCCCTCTGCCTCAGACATGCTTGTGATTCCCCTCAGACAGCGAAAGCAGAGCCAAAGCCTGCGGCCCCTGGCAGCACTGTTTGTAGAATGAATTAACTTGTCTCCGTTCGCTGCTATCTCCTCCTTACAGAGCGAGGGGCTGAAGGGACCGGTGGGGGAAGGGCCCTCTGAAAGAAGTTAATCAGATTAAGAGCTGATCTGATTAAGCAATTCAAACGCAGGACTTAAGAGCAGGGGAAAACAAAAAGCCAGATCAGAGCTGAAGTCAAACACAGCAACTTCACCCCTAACCCCAGCGTGCCCTTCAAGTTCCTTCCATACTCACCACAGGATCTTTTACTATATCTGCAAGAGTGATTATATTGGGACCGCCTCGCAGGTTCTCCAAGATCTTGATTTCACGCTTGATTTTCTTCTTTTTAACAGGCTGAAGAATAAAAACCCAAAGCGTAAGACAAAGCACGCCAGTAAGGTGAGGCCAACAGACAGCTCAACACCCAGCTGACAAAGGCAGGTGACTGCACATCAGCAAAATACACTGGAGCCTTTGCAAGTTCAGTGCAAACAGCCGGATCCTGTTGTTACCTGACTATGCATCACTCCAGTTAGGGCTCACACATCTGCAGCCTCCTCTCTAACCATACAAACCTGACAGCTACTAACATCAGTTTCATGTGAGTGAGGGTTAGGAAGATGGCATGTATTTTTAAAGCTGTCTGAACATGGCCTGATAGTTAAAAACTTTGTAACTGGCACATGGTAAATGTTCAACTACGAGAAACCCCTGATCTATCGGAGAGCCACTAAATGAAGTATTTCACCAATCAAAGCTGCGGAATAACCAGCATCCAGGAGACCCTTACTCAATCTGGGATGATATTACATCTGAAATGGAACACGCAGAGCAGAAATTAAAATGTTAGGTTAGCAGTCCATAAATTTCATCAGTGGCTTTAAGGAACAACGATCCCATGAGCTCATGGGCCTCTATGCACATGACAGCATGCCAGGGCACTGGTAGTTAGAGGGGGTGAGAATTTTCTAGTCAGCTGCTGAAGTGTTGTTTAGCTCCAAGCAAAAATGTGTTGCACGTCAGTACTTCTTTAAGATAGGGACTAATTCCTTACAGGCAGAGATGTGACTCAATAACCAAGCACAGGGCTTTTATTAGCAGGCTCAAAATGATGGCCCGTTTCACCGGATGACGCTCCCAAGCCAGGCTTTAAGGGCTTTGGTTTCAGAATATTGAACAGTTTAGACCGAACGCTGCACTTTCTGGCCTCGTGATCACCTCAAGATGGATTCTATCTTTTGCCCAATCCCCAGCTCACCTTGAGAATTTTAACAACTACTTTTTCATTATTTGTAATGTTGATGGCTTCAAATACTTCACTGTATTTGCCTCGGCCTAATTTTCGAACTAGCTGGTAGTCATCTTGATTTCTGTGGAGATAAAAAGTTAAGAGTTCCAAAGAGCTCAGTCATTTCCGTCACAATTTACAAATCTCTCCTTAACACTAAATCTCACTGCCTCACCTTCCAGCCAAGGTGGATTAGCTGGTGTCTTACATCTCCTGACCGCAACAACTAAGAATTAGGAGAGAAACAGGGAGCTTCTCCTCGCCCAAGTCAGATTCAGTCCAGAGCTTAACTACTTCTGCAGGAGGTAACATAAGCCAAACCACACATTTCAGCATCAGCAAACTGGAGCTATCCCTTCCACCTGTCTATATATATTTGGAAGCTATATTTCTCCTTGTATAATGTTGTTAAAAATCAACAAAGTCAGGAAGACTGAAAATGTAAGTGCTAACCTGTTTAAAAACAGACTAGGCATCAGGCAGCACTTCGGCTCAGAAGACTGTGTACATTTCAGAAACAAAGCTGAGGGCAGAACTTCGTCTGGGCCCTGCCATACAAAAGCAGGAACGCAGAGCTATGAAGCTGGCATCACTGCTGTCTGATTCTTGGACGGTTTAGTCATGAGCTCAGTTTAGACAGCTCCTTCCTTCAGAAAGGAGCAGACGTCTTTTCCAGTCGCTTGCCGAGAGCTGAGCAACAAGTCACAAAATAGCATGTACCTATTTAACTCTGCTGAGTCTCTTCATCATCCAAGTCAGAAGCAACTTCAGATGTCTTCTCACTTTTTTCAGCTCTGCACCCAGGGCTGGTTAGGTTGTTTCAGAACAAGATTCTCTACCCTCTGAAAGGGGACGTTTCCTCACTACCTGGCAAAAATTTTTCAAACCCAGCTCTTAAGCAAGCTGCTAAAAGTGTTCCTGTACTGCTGGGGATTTAAAATTTTGACAAGAAACAGTTTTCTGAAGAAAAGTTGCAATCCTAACACTGGCCACACACGGAAGGAGCATGAAAAACCTAACGCAGCACAGGTGCCACAAGTCCCCCCGTGCACCACTACGCCGGATCCGACAGGGATTGATCCCAGTCCAGGGACATCCACAAGCAGCCCGGAGACTTACCCCCACTCAACAACATGCGACTCATAGTCCCAGTACTCCCGGGGTCTGTGTGTGTTCACATCCGTGTAAACTCTGGCCCTGCTCGGCACGGGTCCCGACATATCAGACAGGTTGGCAGGCGGAAATGACGAGATGCCTGAAATCAGAGGCTACCCGAACGGCAAAGCTGGACAGAAGATAAAGGCCTCGGGTTCTTCCACCTGCCGAGAGGAAACAAACCAGAGGTTAAAATCTCAAGATACTATAAAAATATTTAAGTTAATCATTAAAAGCTGCTGAGGAGGAGAGGCTGGAGCCCAGCCACAGACCTGGGATCATTTGTCAGAGCTCGAAAGCAATTTCTCTGCCCTCCCTCACACAGGACAGGACCACTTGGCCCCGCCAGCAAACGTACACCCCCCCCAGCAACTTGCAGCATGCAGTTTCCAACTTTTGGTGGCACAGGTAACTTTCCAAAAGGGAAGAAATGCAACGTGCTCTGTATCTGCAGACAGACTCCTTCCTCCTTCCTTCCAGCTCAAGAAAAGCAACAGCTGTCGGCTGCAATCTCTCCCCCGTTCAGGAGTAAGTCTTGTGCCAGCCCACGTAACTCCAACATTTCATCCACTCACGGCTGCACAACTATCACCTCTTGCAATGCACTGAGAAACGATGCTGCAAGCAGAGCTGACAGATCAACAAGGTCACCTGTGCAACCTCAATTAAGCACTTTCTGAAGTTTCAGCTTCAAGAAACATCTGCTTTCATTTGAATCAGAACTTTGGGATTTACTTGCAATTCTTAAAAGGACTGAAGCCTTTCATGTGCTCACACACAGGTTTGTGTGGATACGTTGAGACATTCTGTGGAAAGAAAAAAAACAACCCTGAGCTGATCCACCACTCCGCCCTTTCCATCCATGGGAAAATGGCGGCACCAGCTGAAGTGTTCCTGTGCAAAGCAAGGCTGGTCAGCTCCGGAGCAGGTTTCTGGAGGAGAGCAGAGAAATCCAGACACTGTGTCAGAGCATGGATCTTCCCAGTTTGAAGCACCCTCCCACCCATACGTTACTGTACAGGCTCGTACAAAGCCACACCATACCGTGCAATGCCACGAAGTCCTAGCACAAACAGCATCCTCCAGAAGATGGATGACATTTATAGCGATAAGCTACATCCACACTAATTAGACTATCATGAGGAAAAGCACATCCCCAGCTAGCAGCGAGACAAGAAAGGACATCAGGAAGATCTCACATTGCTCACTCACTATGAACCGTTCAGGGATCAAGTGGCTTGAGGATGCTCGGAGGACTTCACAAGAAACCAAGGCAGCGAGAAGAGTTCTGCTGGGATGAGGCACCAGGTTTGGCCATAGCTTTCTACAGTCAGGACATCCAACCCAGCTCTCCAAAAGACAGCAGCATTTGGGTGTAAGCACTGCCACTTCTTCCTCCTTGCAATGTGATTTTAGCAAATCTGTTACGTTTTACCAGTTTTGAGACTAGTTAAAATAACTCAAAAGAAAGTTACTGCAGGTCAAAGCCACACATTGTAATTTGTGAATATTTAAGAAAAGAGTAGCTCACTACAATTTCATACCAAAGTATTGTCCTGCCCGAAATAAAAATAGCACCTTTGAATTTTTCAAATCTTTCACCAGGAGTGAAAATGACACACTTCGAAACATTTAAATACAAGAATCTCTTTCTCAGCCTTCAAAGTAACTCACGTGGAAGGAAGCTGTATTGGAGCACGAAAGAGAATCGCCTGGTGCGCAGCATACGGCAGAGACTGCACAGGCCTGTCTACAGAGAGGTGCTCTACAAGTGGGCGATGCCATCATCCAAAGGAATATAAGGCATTTTTTTGCTATGCTGATCTTATCCCTTCAAAGAAAATGGGCAACTGCCAGACTGCAGGAGGAAGTAATAGCCCCACTAATCAGAAATTAATCAGCAAGACCTAGAAATCTGCTCAGAGCAGTGAGCTCAGGCTATTGGGATACGCCACACCAGCAGAAAATTCTAGAAGCAAAATCCTGCTCTGCTGACAGTGTCCTGTCATTTATTTGAGGTCTGCAGTACTTCAGTCTGCTGCGAGGACCACAGCAAGAACCGCTGGCTACGAAGACGGGGGAGGACCTGGGGGACACGGGTCTGATGTCCTTCACCGCGTCACACAACTGGACCAGCAGCTGGCTCTGCGTTCGGAGGCAGAAGCGCACGCGAGGTCTCTTGCCGGCGTGGACTAAGCCTCCTCGGGTGGTACGGGCCCGGGCAGCGTGGGTTATTTCTTGACCTACCGACACACAAACAGCGCTGAAGGCAGCTCCTGGTAGACAGGGCTGCAGTAATCCAGCCCCAAGGTTGATAAGGGACAGGGCACTGTTCCAAAGTCCGCAGCAGAGGTGTGACAGAGGCCTCAGCCCAGTAAAGGAAGGACGGGGCACTGCAGCCAGGCGTTCAGCTCAGGGAAGAATACGAAGAATTACTAAATTAAAAGTAGCTACCCCTGGACAAAATGTTAGTCCTCTAACAAAATACACTCTCAGAAGATTAGGCAGCAACCATCCAAGACCTCAAACCATTTCTGTGGCCTGACTCAGACACTTAGAAATTAGATGTATATTCCAAAAAAGTACTCAGGCATTAAGAGAGCATGCAAGTTTACCAAAACACTTTTAGCACTGTGAAATTTATTAGATTTCAAAGTTTAATCACTGCTTTTTTTGTTTCTGCTCATTTCATGTACTTCTGGCAGGAGATGCACTGGCTAATGTCCTCTGCCTAATGCTCCTTGTGTAGGAATTAACTGAACCTATATACATCTAAGATGACTTAGCAATTTTAATTCTTCAGCACAACTCAGTATCAACAAAGAATACGTGACTGCTCCCCTCGCCCAGCTTAGCAAAACCAGTTTCAGCAAGGAAAAAAATAATAAAAAAGAAGAATCGATCACATTGTCTAAAGATAGATCAAATTTCCCAGTGGGTATTTTCTGTCACGTCGCTCTAGCCTAGCACAAGCTGTGTGTTGTAACAGACTGCTCAGAGAAAGGCTTTTTCAGGAAACCATCCACTGTAGCTTCTAAGAATGGCACACAAGGCCTATCTACCACGGCAGGTACTGTTGTTGTCTGCTGTTCTTGAGACAGGAAGAGGACAGAGTCTGCACAGATCGTTTGGTTTTAAAGCAAAGTTCTACACATACAAACTTACCCTGCCTGAGAGCTTCTCTCTCTCTCTACTTAAAACTGCTAAGGAATTTGTAATTTGTATATATTTTGCTTTCACTGCCCCTAGAGAGGGGTAATTTTGCAGTGGATCCAGCTCTTTGACAGAAGGTACCAACACAAAGAGGGACAAATAACGGGGACAGGTATGGTCACGCAAAAGTCACTTTAGCTTACAGTTTTAAGGCAGAAAATCTACAGCATGAGCAGCAATTACGCCTAAATGAGTGTCCTGAGCTTGTTATAAAGGATGTGTTCTATTTCTGCAGAATCCAAACAGCATATGTCACTTATCAATTCCTGCATTAATGACAGAATCATAGAATAATTCATATTGGAACAGACTGCTGAAAGTAACCTAGTCAAAGCAGACCTAATTAGATCAGGTTGCCATGTCCAGCGTAGTCTTGAGCATCTCCACAAAGCACAACGCATCTCTGCAGATTTTAATTTCTCTGGTAGAGAAGTGCTTAACGAGGAGACATAACCGTGAGCTTTGAGGCGATATAGCAGAGAACTCGGAGAGGAAGACAAAGCTTCCAGTCACCACCTGACACACACTGTCCAGCGCTCAGGCTTGCCGGCGTGAGGACAGAAAACAGCTCTTCTGTCCCAGCACTTGCGGTGGCACCCTTGGGCAGACGCTCCCAGCCAGCGCTCACATGGTAGCCACATCAAACGACCACCACGCCAACGCTCCTGTGCTTGGTTTTACCCACACAGGCCTGCCCTTAAAAGTGCCGTTTAAATATTAGCAAACTGATAATTAGCTCATCTCTTACACGAC